>Ga0068714_10001106_pt1 | contig 42350 bp, 36 predicted proteins | sample MTBNYHSulfiMetaG_FD_62988 | JGI IMG/M metagenome (GOLD analysis project Ga0068714, IMG submission 62988) | Enrichment culture microbial communities from rom New York Harbor, USA that are MTBE-degrading - MTBE-NYH (New York Harbor Sulfidogenic)... | ecosystem: Environmental > Aquatic > Marine >... | reverse complement strand
AGATGACAGGACGCGCTATCGTTCGATGGCGGACATCCCTCGAAAATATCCTTTGTGTGCGTTCAGAGAGCGGCTCTCTCGTTTCTTCCGCCAAAGGAAGCCGAGTTCTCAGATACGCTCACTGTACCGAAATTCACCTCACCGTGGGATTGCTCTTCAGAGTACGGCCGATCGAAGAATGATCCACCCCGCAGGTGGCGCGATCTCTGGGTTCAGGGACCCTATTTCTTTTAAGTAATCGGTCGGCATTCCCATTTTCTTTAGATCCGTTTCCGATGAATCCGTCTCAGGTTCCGGGTGAGACGATCACCGGCCGACAGACCATTCCGGAGCAGACGCGGCATGCCCGCCATCGGCGTTTGGATGCATCTTTCTTATCCAACGGACGGGGTCTGGGGAGGGACGCTTATCGAGCGAGATAAGAGAGTGGGATGAAGCATGGGAAAGAATGAGGGAACAGAAAGAGGGCTCTTTGATTTTTCAACATCGATGTTGTCGTCTTGGATGGAGGAACGCCCGGCGGCGTTTCGTACAGGAGCGTATCACAAGGGAAGCCGGCTACGGAATGACCGCCGGCGTCCCGCAGCGTAGGCCGCTGGGATATCCCGGTTTGTAAGCCGGTGATAAGAACGATTTTCGTTAATCCGATTTCATACCTTTCTTGAATTCGCGGGCCGCGGTTTTGAATTCCTCGAGGATATTCTTGCCACGCCGCTTGATGATCTCGTTCGCTTCCTCCACAACGGTTCCGGATACCCGGGATATGGTTTCCTCGTCAGGCGCCGGTTTCCCTTCTTTCTGCAATTTCCACCGCAGAACGGATTTGGCGAGGTCTTTTTCCTTGTCCAGAAAGAGTTTTCTGAATTTGCCCATGTTACGAAGCCTCCTAGAACTTTTGATTGTACTCGACAAGGGCGTCAACGTAAAGCATTTGCGAGCATGGCGCGGCGGGTCCGAAGAAAGGAAGGCGCCGGTACTTTTCAGATCATCAGGTTTCATGATTCGATACGCAGGGCGTGGACTCTTGTTGCTCCGCAACGCGGACAACGAGTGGTCCGCGCCACCCGGGGCTGCATCAAGATTGGAGATATCCGCAGGCGTCTCTTCCCCGGACGATACGGAGAGCGCGTAGGGTGCGCAACGCGCACCATTATATGCTTAAGCAGAAAAGAACGATGCTCCAAACACCCCGGAACCGGTTGCAGATCCTCCAACCCCGACCGTCAGGGTTGACTCTGAAGACCTTTTCCATTACTAAACCTTTCATCTCCGCCTCTTCCGGACGCGCATTTCCGGCAGGGCTCGACATCGGGTCATTCAGGCGATTGAAGCCAAAAGTCGATACTTGCCGCTTCCGAAGAAAAGGAATCGAGCCGGGAGGCGGGTCGGATTCGAATGAAAACCTGCATACGGCGCAACGCGGAGTTCAGGAGACCTTACTGATGCTCATCGACACCCATGCCCATCTGGACATGGACGATTTTCTCGAGGATCTGGGCGGCGTGCTCGAGTGCGCAGAACGTGCGGGCGTCGTAAGCATGGTGACCGTGGGCTCCGAGATTGCCAAATGGAGCCGTTCCATCCACATTGCCCACGAGAACGATCGAGTGTTCGCCGCAGTGGGGCTTCATCCGCACGAAGCATCGAATATGGACCGCGTGCTGGGGCGGATGGAGCCGCTGCTCGGAGATCCCAGGGTGGTGGCCCTCGGTGAAATCGGGCTCGATTATCACTATGAGCATTCATCTCGAGAAGAGCAGGAGCGGGCGTTTCATAATCAGATCGAGATGGCGCGGGCCGTTGGCAAGCCGATCATAGTCCACGTCAGGGAGGCGCATGACCAAGCCATTCGCATCCTCCGGGAAGGGCGGGCCCACGATGTCGGTGGCGTGATCCACTGCTTTACGGGAAAACCGGAAGACGTGAATCCCTATTTGGACCTGGGCTTTTTCATCTCCTTTACCGGGATCCTGACCTTCAAGAAAGCGGACGATGTGCGGTCTGCGGCCGCAAGGGTGCCGTTGGACCGGGTGATGGTGGAAACGGACGCTCCCTATCTGGCGCCGGTGCCGCATCGCGGAAAGCGAAACGAACCGGCGTTTGTGGTGCACGTGGCCCGGGCTCTGGCCGAACTCCTCGGAATGTCCTCCGACCACGTCTTTCAACAAACCACTCGAAATGCGATGGCCTTTTTCGGCCTTCCGGAACTTCCGTGACCGATCACGCACTTTTCATTCTCGCTTCCGAATCTCCACGCCGACAGGAACTCCTCCGGAGAATGAGATTGGCGTTCGAAGTGCGTCCCGCGTGCTGTGACGAACGTTTGCGGCAAGGCGAGACTCCCGAGACCTATACCCGCCGCATGGCGCGGGAGAAGGCGGAGGTCGTGGGCGGAAGTGTTCCCGATACGTGGGTGTTGGCCGCGGATACGGTGGTGTTTTCCGACGGACGGATCCTGGGCAAGCCCAAGGACCTCGAAGAAGCCCGTGTCATGCTATCCGCGTTGAGTGGCCGCGTACATGAAGTGGTGACTTCCTTCTGCTGGTATCATGGCAGCCGGAAGGTACGGTATGTTCGATCCGTTGAAAGCCGGGTGGAATTCAAAAACCTCACCAAGGACGAGATCGAGCGATACGTCAGATTGGGCGAGCCGATGGACAAGGCAGGCGCCTATGCGGTTCAGGGACTGGGGGCGTTCATGGTGCGGGCCGTTCATGGCTCCTACAGTAATGTGGTGGGATTGCCGCTGGCGGAAGTCATCGAGGCCATGGTTGAATTGGAGATCATTCCCGGTTTCCCGCCGGTCAACGGCGTGGAGACGAACTTGCCCGAGGAGCGTTCGTGTAATTAAAGAATGGTAACGATTCACGGAGGAAAACTCTCGAGAAAGTCTTCCTCGGCGCTTCTCCCAGGCAGGCCTCACCGCCTTCAGCAGAGAGGCTGGGTGAGAAATGAGTTTCGGGGGCCTGAAACCCCGAGTCCGGAAGACTCTGTCTTGCGTTCCAATTACCCTGTGAATTCAGTCAATGAGCGGTGTGACTTCCTTGGGGGTACTTATGGGAAACATAGCCGATAATGTTCGCTCGGTGCACGAGCGGATGCGGGAAGCCGCGCTTCGAGCCGATCGTTCACCCGAGGAAACGAGACTCGTGGCCGTGAGTAAGACCGTGGATGTTGAACGAACGACCGAAGCCGTGGAAGCCGGGGTGACCATCCTGGGGGAAAACTATCTGCAAGAGGCTCAAGGGAAAATCGAACAATTCGAACTGCCGGTTTCCTGGCATTTTATTGGACACCTTCAGTCCAAGAAAGCAAAATTCGTGGTGCGCCTGTTTGATCTGATCCATTCTGTGGACAGTTTCAATCTGGCGCAAGAGATTTCCAAGCGTGCGGCGAATCTAGACAAAACCGCAGATGTTCTGATTCAGGTAAATGTGAGCGGAGAAGCGTCCAAGTTCGGTATCGCCCCCGGTCAGTTGGAGGCTTTACTGGATCGAATCCAAACGTTGGAAAATGTGTGCGTGCGTGGACTCATGACCATGCCTCCCTATTTCGATCAGCCGGAGCGGGTGCGGCCTTTGTTTGCCCGCCTGCGTGAACTCATGGCAAGAGTCAAAGACCGGAACTGGTCTCCGACGATCCGGCTCGAGGAATTGTCCATGGGCATGAGCGGCGATTTCGAGGTGGGGATCGAAGAGGGCGCTACGCTCGTTCGAGTCGGCACTTCCATTTTTGGGTCCAGGCAATAAGAATATCCCTTCCAAGCTGATACTGAGGGAAACACTAAAAAGTTTTCCTCACGCTCCCTTCAAATTTCCTGATCATGGCCGCACCGCCATTGGCCGGGCGGCTGAGTCGTTGGGAAAATGTCCGATTGCTCGAGTCTTGCCTGAGTATCGTTAAATGAACTTACGCAACCCCACGTTAGGATGTTGCCGTCTTTTCTCGAAGCGGATGGGTTTTTACCACAAAAGCGAACATATACGGATAAGCCCGCTGAAGGTGCTGACAGTAGTGGATCCACTCACGAGCGAGTCGGCGGTATACCCTCCTCACATCCTGAACGATGTGGTTCCGATCCTCTTTGGGGAGGTCCTCGAAGGACGTTCGGGCCCATAGTTCGTCGAGCAGGTGAAAGACGGACCAGAGCAATTCCGTGAATTCCTCGTTTTCCAGCAGATTCGGATTTCCCAGCAGCATGACCAGCAAATCCTTTTTTGCCACGAGCATTTCCCTCAGCGAAAGAAAATCGAGGTGATCCGCTTGGATATCAAAACGGAAGCTCTTCAGGAAGTTCAAGGCGTTATTGTAATCGCCGGCTTTCCACTTACCCCGAACCCCGAGGGGTTGGGCCGCCTCTCCGATGTTTTGTATGGATTGAGTCAGGCCACGAAAGAGGTCGTTACCCAATTCACTAAAAAACGTGCCGATTACCATGTTCAGTCTCTGCAGCCGGATTCGCTTTTCGCGACGTTCCAGAACCTTTTCGAGAATCAAGCCCACCAAGAGTACTTCCATGGGCAGAAAAGCGATGTCGTGCAAGAGAAAGATGAATATGTGATGGGGATCCTTGAATATCAGATAGTGTACGACATAGACGGTTAGTGAGCAGATCAGAAGTATGGCGGCCAGAACTACAAACCACCAGGTATGTTTTTTCAAACCCGGTCCTCCTTCAGATTCCGGAAAGGCGTATCACAAAGCAATCCAGGACTCTTGTATATGAATACGGACTTTACGCTGGTTAGTGTATCATAAGCACGTGTGCTCTTTCATCACGCACGATTTCAGGAAAGCATTCAGGTCCGTGTCGGTGCGAATGCCGAGTCGGGTCAGGGCGAAGTCATACCGAACCGGGTCTTTGGGTGCGATGGTACGGAACCCTGCCGTGACCTCCAGAGCGGCCCGGATGTTGGCTTGCTTGCATCCGGTCAGTCCGAACGCGAGGCCGATTCGATACATGTGCGTGTCCAAGGGGACAATCAGCTTCGAAGGATCGACCGATTGCCACCCGCCCGGATCCACGGCGTCCTGCCTAACCATCCATCTGAGATACAGGTGCAGCCTTTTGCAGGCGCTTCCCTTTGCAGGAGCAGGCAAGAGAAAGCTCAGCGAACGGTTCGCCGGTTTGGACAATGCATCTACAAAGGCCGCCAGAGCTTCCATAACCGTGTCATCTTCGTCGTGCATACCAAGAAGGAAGCACGCACCCAGAGAACCGTGACGCTCGATTGCGCGCTTTATTCCAAGCAACAGAGCAGCCAGTTCTTCGCCGGTAGTGAACCGATGCTTGAAACCTTCAAATGTCTTCTCCAGCGAGCGCAGACTCGCTTGCTGAAGAAAGGCATACGGAGAGGGCATCTGATCGAGCACGAGGTTTACGCTTTTCATGATCTGGTTTACTCTGCCGTAAGCCAAAGCAGACGCGATGAGTCCCACGATTTCGCGATCGCGCACGTCCTGATATTGATAGAGGAAGGCCAACGGATCCGGATGCACGAATTCACGGCGGTTGTACCGCAGATACAGATCGTCCAGGCGTCTGCATACGGACGTTGTGAGGGCGGATTTTTGCATGTCGAGTGGTATTCCAGGGTACGTCTGATTCACCGGGCCGCGAAATCATCCCAAGACTTCCCCGATGGGTGTCATTTCGCAGGCCGGGGCCGTCCCGTGTGGGACCCGGGATTAAGCAGCAGTCTCCACTGTATGGCTTAGGAACCTCTCCAAATCACATGGTCCTGGAGGCGTCCGCCTCCAGCGGAGTGGCGCCCGGTAAAAAATCACGGATCAAACCAGTCCTTTTCCTGTTTCAGCCATGGTTTCCAGCCCTTCACGATCCATGATTCGTACGTTCGGACCGTCGAGGTCAATGAGCCCGTTGCGAACCATTCTGGCCAGGATGCGCGACAGAGTTTCAGGTATGGTGCCCAGACGGCCGGCCAACTGACCCTTGGATATATCCAACTGAAGATTTCGGGCGCCGGCGTGCCGGTCGCTCAGTCGAAGAAAGTAAGAGGCCAGACGGCTGGGAACTTCCTTAAGGGAGAGATCGTCGATGAGACGAGTGAATGCTCGAAGTCGTCTCGCGAGTATGGCCAGCATGTTCAAAGCCAGAGAAGGATTTTTCTCTATCAGCCGAATGAAACCCTTCCGAGAAAAATAATAGGTCTTCGAGCTTTCGAGGGCCTGGGCGTGGGCCGGAAACCGTCCTCCCTCGAAAACGGGGACTTCCCCAAAAGGGTCGCCCGGCCCTATAATATGAAGAATCTGTTCTTTGCCGTCGGAAGAGAGCTTATATACTTTGACGCGACCCTCGATCACCACGTGGAATCCAGTACCTTCATCGCCTTCCGAGAAAACGGTTTGCCCTTTGCGATAGCTCTTCTCCACCACAATGGTCGATAAATCCTGAAGCTGATTCAAAGGAAGTCCCTGGAACAGGGGAACATCAGAAATGAGCTGAATTTTATCCATGGCGGCAAAAAACATACCTGCCGTTTTGACTTAAGTCAAAGTATATCCTCGCGCCCCGAGATATATTTGTTTTGTAAGATCCAAACAACCGGGAAGGAGCGTTGATCATGAAATGGACCGGAGCAGCGGAAGAAGCCGTGTCGAAGGCGCCGTTTTTTGTGCGGAAAAGAGTAAAAAAGAAGGTGGAGGAGGAGGCTGTCCGCCAAGGGGCCAGGGAGGTGCGTATCGAGCACGTGGAAGCAAGCCGGAAGCGATTTTTGGAAAACATGGAAAACGAAGTCAAGGGCTTCCAGGTAGAAAACTGTTTTGGGACCGGAGCGTGTCCCAACAGGATACAGGACGACGCGGAACTGATCGGCCGGATAGAGAAAACGTTGGCTTCCAAAAAATTGAAATCGTTTCTAAAGGATCGTGTCAAAGGACCGTTGAAACTGCACCACGAGTTCAGAGTCTCGGTTTCCGGATGTCCCAATGCCTGCTCGCGCCCGCAAATCGTGGACGTGGGTATCGTGGGGGCCCGACGTCCGGTTGTCATCGAGGAGGACTGCGACCGGTGTTCGGCATGCGTCGAGGCATGCCGGGAGGGAGCTCTGTTTCTGACTGAAGACGCGCGAGCGCCGGTTTTAAATGAGGATGCCTGCCTGGCTTGCGGTCAGTGTATCGAAGTGTGCCCTACCGGTGCTCTGGTGGAAAGCTATAGCGGATATCGGGTTCTGGTGGGCGGAAAACTGGGAAGACATCCCCAGTTGGGCATCGAGCTCGAGGGCGTCCATCCGGCCTCCGGAGTCCTGGAAATCCTCGACGGCTGTTTGGAAGCATACATGTCCCATTGCCGGGAAGGAGAACGCTTCGGGGAAGTGCTCAACAGGGAAGGGATGGGGCTGTTGATCGAGAAATTGAGAAAAAACCGAAAAAAATGACACTCTTGACTTAGGTCAAGGACGATTCGTGCTTTTATGGTTAGATTCATAGTCAACATAGGGAAATGAAAACCCGGTTCTTCGGGCGGTAGGACTTCTGAACATCCATCGATTAACAAGGAGGAACAACATGTTTTGTTACCAATGTGAACAGACGGCCAAGGGCGAAGGTTGCGTGAAAGTGGGCGTGTGCGGCAAGCAACCGGAAGTTGCGGCGCTCCAGGATCTCCTGGTTTATGCGGTGACAGGTTTGTCCCAGGTGGCGGTTGAAGGTCGCAAAGTGGGCGTGAACGATCATGAGGTCAACGTATTCACGTTAAAAGCCATGTTTTCCACGCTGACCAATGTGAATTTTGACCCCGAGGATATTGCCGAATTCGTCCGCCGCTGTGTGGAATTCCGAGAGGCGCTGAAGACGAAAGTCAGAGCCGCCGGCGGCAGCACGGACTTTGGGGATGGACCCGCCCGCTTCAGCCCGGCTGCGAACCTGGAAGACCTCATCAAGCAGGGAGACTCCGTGGGGGTCAAATCCGATCCCTCCGCGGATCCGGATATTCACTCATTAAAGCAGATTACGATTTACGGAGTCAAAGGCATTTGTGCATACGCGGATCACGCCCAGATTTTGGGCCAGGAAGACGATAGCGTATATGCCTTTATCCATGAAGCGCTGGCGTCCACTCTGAACGAGGACCTGGATTTGAATGACTGGGTCGGCTTGGCGCTCAAGACCGGTGAAGTGAATCTAAAGGCCATGGAGTTGCTGGACAAAGCCAATACGGGAACCTATGGCAACCCCGAGCCGACGGAAGTCTCTTTAGGACACAGCAAGGGCAAAGCCATACTGGTTTCGGGCCACGATCTCAAAGACCTCGAGGAGCTGCTCAAGCAAACGGAAGGCAAGGGCATCAGTGTATACACTCATGGTGAAATGCTGCCCACGCACGCCTATCCCGAATTGAAAAAATACGCTCATCTTGTTGGGCATTACGGGACGGCATGGCAAAACCAGATTCGCGAGTTCAACGAGTTTCCCGGCGCTATCCTCATGACTACCAACTGCATTCAGAAACCGCAGGAATCTTATAAGGACAACATCTTCACGACGGGGGTCGTCGGCTGGCCCGGCGTCAAGCATGTCAGCGATTTCAATTTCTCAACCGTAATCGAGAAGGCCTTGGAAATGCCGGGATTCGCCGACAGCACGGACGGCAAGAAGGTGATGTGTGGTTTCGGTCATAATGCAGTTATGAGTGTGGCGGACAAAGTCGTTGAAGCCGTCAAGAGCGGCGCCATAAAGCACTTTTTCCTGGTGGCCGGATGCGACGGGGCCAAGCCGGGACGAAACTACTACACCGAGTTCGTTGAGAAGGTGCCGTCCGACAGCGTGGTACTGACCTTGGCGTGCGGCAAGTTCCGCTTTTTCGACAAGGACTTGGGGAACATTGGAGGTATTCCGAGACTCCTCGACATCGGCCAGTGCAACGACGCTTACTCGGCAGTTCAGATCGCAGTGGCTCTGGCCGGCGCCTTCAACTGCGGCGTAAATGATCTGCCGTTGTCCATGATTCTGTCATGGTACGAACAGAAGGCTGTGGCCATTCTTCTGACCCTGCTGCACCTGGGGATCAAAGACATTCGTCTCGGGCCCTCTTTGCCCGCTTTCGTGACACCCAACGTGCTTGATGTGCTGGTGAAAAACTTCAATATCATGCCTATCAGCACCCCGGAGGATGACTTGGCGGCCATTCTTGGTTAAACTTCTATGGGCAGGGGGAATTTTCCCCTGCCATGAAACCTGAACGGTGGGAGAAGCATTATGAAGTGTCCCGGACAGGAGACGCAATACTGGAAACCCGGAGCCATTTTCGAGACCAAGTGTCCCGAATGCGGGTACGAGATAGAGTTTTTCAAAGATGAACCCGCGCGTACCTGCAAGGGATGCGGCCGTCGCGTCGTAAACCCTAGAATGGATTTCGGCTGTGCTTCCTACTGCAAATATGCGGAACAGTGCCTGGGAAATTTGCCTCCGGAGCTTCTTGCGGAACGGGATGACCTTCTGAAGGATCGGGTCGCCGTCGAGATGAAGCGGTATTTCGGAAGAGATTTCAAGAGGATAGGCCATGCAACCCGAGTTGCCAGATATGCGGAGACCATCGGCAAGGAGGAGGGCGGCAATCTGGCGGTGATCTTGTGTGCGGCCTATCTCCATGACATCGGCATTCATGAAGCGGAGCGAAAACACCAAAGCACGGCCGCGCAATACCAGCACGAGGAAGGACCGCCTATTGCGAGGACCATTCTGACCAAATTGGGCGCCAACGAGCCGCTGATTGATGAGGTCTGCGACATCGTAGGTCATCATCATTCGCCGCGCGGCAACGACTCCGTGAATTTCAAAGTGGTGTACGATGCGGATTTGATTACCAATCTCGAGGAACAGGCGAAAGACAAAACTCCGGAACCGGAGAAGTTGGCGGAACGCATCAATCGATCGTTCCTTACTGAAAACGGGCGGGAGACTGCTCTGAAAGCGCTTCTCCGCGACCAAACACAGTAAATTGATATATATCGATAGGTTGAAGACGTTGACCGCGTAAGCATTGCGGGAGGGAAGTCATGAAAATAGAAAGAAAAATTGTTGAAATTGATGAATCATTATGCGACGGATGTGGAAATTGCGTTCCGTCTTGCGCTGAAGGCGCTATCGAAGTACGGGACGGCAAAGCGCGACTGGTGGCGGAAAAGTTTTGTGACGGACTTGGCGCTTGTTTGGGTGACTGTCCCACCGGAGCTCTTCGTATCATCGAGCGGGAGGCCGAGGATTTTGACGAGGAGGCGGTAGAGCACTACCTGAACGAGAAGGAGAGTCGAAAACCGCAAGAACCGCCAACGGTTGTTTCCAAATGCCCTTCGGCCGGCCTCATGTCGTTTCCGTCCGCGGACGAGTGCAGCCCAGCCAATGAACCGCGGACAAGCGTTTCTTCCGAGTCTCAACTGACCCACTGGCCGGTGCAGATTCGGCTGGTCCCTCCTACGGCTCCGTTCCTCAAAGGAGCGGATCTGCTGGTGGCGGCGGACTGTACCGCGATTGCCTATCCCAGGTTTCATCAGGATCTGTTAAAGGGTAAAGTAGTGTTGATGGGGTGCCCCAAATTTGATGATGTGGAAGAATATGTTGAGCGTTTTGCGGATATCTTCAAAAATGCCGACATCAGAAGCGTCACGGTTGTGGACATGGAGGTTCCGTGTTGCTCGGCTCTGCCCATGATCGTCAGAAAGGGGGCCGCAGCCGCCGGCAAGCAAATACCCCTTGGAGAGATTGTTATCGGACGTCAGGGCGGGGTTGTCCACAAAGAAGACTGCGCAGCATGAACAAACCACAAAGGAGGAAATCATGAAAAAGGTGGAAATGTACAAAGACAACGATTTTTCCGAGAAAGCGTTCACGAGGCTGCTGGTGCATGATTCTCCGTATTTCAAGATACTGAACTTCAATTTCAATCCGGGACAGGAATTGCCGGTGCATTCCCATGACATCGAGGGGCAGGTGAGTATCGCCGTTCTCGAGGGGGAAGGGGAATTCCTTGGCGAGGACAACGCCGTGTTGCCCGCCGTCGCCGGTGACGTCCTGGTTTCCGATATCGCGGAGCCTCACGGCGTTAGAGCGAAAAGCGCCATGCGTATACTGGTGACCATAGCGCCGCCCATTTGAGAAGTCCGGCATTTTCGCCTGCAAAAACGCCTCGGTTTCATGACGGGCCGTTTCCCCTTCTGCGGAATACACCTGCTGAACCGGTTGGAAGGACAAAGGCAGGGGGCGACCCCAATGTCCCTCGAGGTGTTTCCTCCCTCAATAAATTTGAATCTTCCATCCCAAGTCTGGTAAAGTCCCCACACATAGGTCAGGGGACTTCCGGCGGAACTTCTCGGTTGTCTTCAGCTCGCAGCTCTTGTCTTACCAAGCTAAGGCGGGAAGCACAGGTTCGAGGGATCCCGCGACGGACCTTCGAACTCGGGCTGCCGGTATCGATACTGCGTCCGGCGCCGGAGGCCGATGCCGGTTTTTATCGGCCGTCCCAGGCCTGACAAAATTCTCTGAACGGGTACCCGTTGCAGAACGGGGAATGCGTTGTCCTCTAATACCGGCATTTACACGAGACCTTGGCAAAGGATAGAAGGCCCCTTCCTCCATTTCCAGGGTATCGGGAGGGGAGGTATGCGTGTTGAAAGCCAAGGCGATTCTGATAGCTGTAATGGGTCTATGCTTGGTTGTCTGGTGGTCCGCAAGCCTTAGCTGGGCCAAACCGTCCCCGTGCGAAACCTGTCATCAAAAGATCACCCCCAAACAGGCCGAGGATTTCAACCGGTCCAAAATGGCTGAAAAACTGGATTGCTCCGATTGTCACAGTCTCGAACATCTGGACTCCGAGGATGTGGATAAAGCCAAGCTCCCCACTTTCGAAACCTGCAACACCTGTCATAAGACCCAAGTGAAGCAATACCTGGAGGGGAAGCATGCGATGGGTCTTGCCGCGATGCAGGCCATGCCCTACACGCACGCTCAGCCCAAGGCGTTCATAGAAGGGCAGAAGGGTTGCGGGGGATGCCATGCGCTAGGGCTGAAAAGTGACGAGAGCCGGAAGTATTATCCTTACGGTATGGACTGCCAGAGCTGCCATACGCGTCACGCGTTCTCCAAGAAAGAGGCTTTACAGCCCGAAGCGTGCCTGCCTTGTCATATGGGATTTGATCACGCCCAATGGGAAATGTGGTCCGCATCGAAGCACGGTGTTACCTATCTGGCCAACCGTGCTATGGGTTCGGAAAACCTTGAAAGGACTCCCACGTGTCAGACCTGCCACATGCCCGAAGGCCATCATCGGGTGTTTTCCGCCTGGGGTTTTCTGGGTGTCCGCCTTCCTGAGGAAGATGAAGGATGGCTGCCGGATCGTGTAACGATCCTCAAAGGTTTGGGAGTATTGGATCCCTCGGGTAACCCGACGCCGCGGCTGGATATGGTGAAACGCATCAAACTGGCTCGTCTGACGAAAGAGGAATTTGAAGCAGAGCGAAAACGCTACACCCGGGTTTGCGCCCAGTGCCATTCGGCCGGCTTCTACCGGCTAAACATCAAAAACGGGGACGCCATGCTGCGGGAGGCGGATCGTCTTTTCGCCGAAGCGATTCAAATCGTGGGGGACCTCTATCAAGACGGTATCATTCCAAGAAGAGAAGATTATTATGCGTATCCTGATTTGCTCTTTTTTTATGAAGTGAACACAAAGATCGAGTTGATCCTGTACGAAATGTTCATGGATCACCGGATGAAGACATTTCAGTCTGCGTTTCACATGAATCCGGATTTCGCAACGTGGTACGGCTTTGCCAAGATGAAAAAGGATCTGAAAGAAATCCGTGAGTTGGCTCCGAAAATGAGAATGGAAGCCCGGCAGCAATAGATGCCGGCGTCGAATTGCATTCCGAACGCGCCGCTGAAGGGGACCCTGAAGCCCGGCCGTCCTTCGGACCCTTTTCCGCTTAAACACCTCCGGCTCATAAGGAATGACCTCGATGACGCACGAAGCTCAAGCCGTATCAAACCAATTGACTAAATCCATGCCCGCTTTAAATGATACGGAAGGCGCCCGTGTACCTGCTTCCGTAACTCGAGTCATGGATTGTCACGTCCATGTGTTTCCCGACAGAATCTTCGAAGCCATAAGGAAATGGTTTGACACGTACGCCTGGCCCATAAGGTACAAACTGACGGCTCAAGAGGCGCTCGATTTTCTCCTTTCGCGAGGGGTTGACCGTATTGCCGCCCTTCAATACGCGCATAAGCCGGGAATCGCTCGGGAGTTGAACTCCTATATGGCCCGGTTGTGCGAACGAAATGAAAAAGTGATCGGCATGGCCACCGTATTTCCCGGGGAGAAGGACGCATCGAGGATCCTCGAGGAGGCGTTCCGACTGGGCCTGCACGGAGTGAAACTACATTCCCACGTCCAGTGCTTCAACATGGAAAGCAAGGCTATGAACCAGATCTATGAGGTCTGCGCAGGCCATGGAAAGCCGTTGATCATGCACGTCGGGCGGGAGCCCAAGAGCGAAGCCTATGCTTGCGATCCCTACATGCTGTGCTCCGCCGATAAAGTGGAAAAGGTCCTCAGAAATCACCCCGACCTTAAACTGTGCGTGCCGCATCTCGGCGCGGACGAGTTCTCAGCCTACCGGAGATTGCTCGAACGCTTCGACCATATCTGGGTCGACACCACCATGATGATGGCGGAATATTTTCCGTATACCATTTCGTCCGAATTTGAAGGGATGCGAACGGATCGTATCATGTACGGGACCGATTTTCCGAACATTCCTTACGCCTGGGATCGGGAGATCAAACGGATGATGGCTTTCGATCTTTCCGAAGACACGTGGGATCGCATCCTATTTAGAAATGCCGTCGAATTTTTTGCAATCCAAGTCTGAAAAACCACTATACCAGGACCATCCGTTCTCAACCGGGCGGGCTCTCCCGACTTCAACTCGCCCGCCCCATTCTTCCCGTCTCTACGTTCCGATGGGTGAAATAGAAATGAGTCTCTTGACAAGAAAATGATCAAGAAAACAGGAATAATTCCGATAAACTACTAGCACGCTGGTAAGCGCCGGCCTTGTCAAGGCGGTACTAATTAGGATTAACTATTTGATATAATTAAGCTTTGGTGTATAGGGCCTACAATCTTACTTAGAGAGGGAGGTAAGTAGATGTCACAGGTAGCCAACACAATGGATGCGTCGATTAATGCGATCGTCGACAAGGAAGGCAAGTATCTAACGTTTAGTTTGGATAACGAGGAATACGGGATCAGCATCCTCAAAATCAAAGAAATCATCGGGATGATACAGGTGACCTCCGTACCACGGACTCCGAATTTTGTAAGAGGAGTCATCAACTTACGGGGAAAGGTCATTCCCGTGGTCGATCTCAGGCTTAGATTCGACCTGGAAGAGGCGGACTATACGGAACGGACCTGTATCATCGTGGTGGAAATATCGGGAACGAGCGGAACCGTGCTTTTTGGGGTCGTGGTGGATTCCGTATCGGAAGTGCTGAACATCAAGGGTCAGAATATAGAGGAAACGCCGGCATTCGGCGCCAATGCGGACATGGAGCATATTCTCGGCATGGCGAAGATAGATGGAGGCGTCAAAATCCTTTTGGATATCGATCGAATTTTATCGTCTAACGAAATGGCCATGATCGAGAACATTCATTAACGTTCAGTATTGAAAACTTATCGCCTTGAGATCCAGTAGAGGCTGATTTTTTTCGTCTATCGCAAACGCCCCGGGCTGCCGGTATGGGATCCGATGGAAGCCCTGCGCTATTTCCGCCCCCGTGATACAATGGATGCGCGTTTTCAGAAACAGCTGCTTCGTTCAGTGCGCCGGTCGGTCGATGGAATGACTCAACGCTATAGGGGAGTGACGAGATATGAAATCCTGTTTGGCCGTTCTGACCATGGTTGCTCTTATGATATCACAGATGGGCGGAGTCTCCTTTGCCTCCACAATTTCTCAAAAGGCTACCGGAGACCAGAAGGTTCTGGTCATCATGGCCAAGTTTCCGGACGTTGACCCGTCGTTTTCTATCGAACGGCAAAAACAGAAATATTTCGATAAACTGAACCGTTACCTGCAAAGCGTATCCTATGGACAAGCCTGGATTACGGGAAAGGTAACCAATTGGTACACGCTTCCTCGTGAAGTGAAGAGCTATAGCCTCTCGAAACACAATCTCGAAGTGGATCACTCGAGAGTCATACGATTGATCCAGGACAGCCTGGACCTTGTGGACGAGGACGAAGATTTCTCAGACTACTCGATGATTTTCATTTCTCTCGGCGCCAAAAGACAGGATTACGGCATGATGGGGCTGTGCGGTTATCCGGGCATGCTGGGTTGGCAGATCAAACTGCCCATAAAAACAAAGAAAAGAGGCCAGGACATTCCAGGAGGAGTAGCCATATACTGCGAAAACGCCCATGTCGGAGTCGTTTTTCATGACATGGCCCACATCATGGGGGGCGTGCAGGGGGGGAAGCGGATTTTGCCTTGCCTGTATGACCATGACCTTCAGGCCAAACAAGGCTCTTTCCGGAATTATTACCCGTTTTATTTGATTAATGTGGGCTATTACGATCCCATGTCCTGTCATTTCTACGATCTGAAACAAGGCCCTCCGGGGGTGTGCGCCTGGACCAAAATGAGACTGAATTGGATGCCTCCCCGAAAGGTGATCGATGTGCCGAGAGGAGAGGATAGAACCGTGACCCTGGGTCCATTGAGCGAGGCACGATCCCGCTTATTGGCGATTCGGGCGCCTATAGACTCGAGCACCTACTACCTCATCGAGAATCGACAACCCGTAGGGCCCGATCGAAACCTTCCTTCCCATGGTCTTCTGATCTACTATTGCGATGATAGAATCTCCGAGTGTCGTCATGGAAGATCCCCCGTAAAGCTGATAAATGCCGATTCCGCCGTTCCAGAGTTGAAAGGTGCGCCATTTACGGCAGGAGGAACAACCACGTTCAAAGATGAAACATCGAATGTTACTGTTAAAATCATCAGCCACGTGGGATCCGGAATTAAGATGTATGTCTCAAACGGCAAGTAGAGGTCTGCCTTGTCCATATCATTGACGTTATTTTGGCCGATGATTAACCTTAATTTAGGATGAAGGGGCCAAGGAGGTGATCGTAATGAAATCTTGCGAAATTCCAACAGAAGATATGCTTTCTCACCCCATTCATTTGAACCTTGGGGAGACGGAAAGCGACTTTTTACACGCCAAAAGGGCGGCTGAAGATTTGGCTAAATCCTATTACAGCGATCCCATGCTTCTCAGCTGGTTCAGCAGGGCGTGCGGGTGTTATTCTCCTCACGAAACCGAGTGCTGTGAAGAAGGAAGACCTAGCTGGGTCAGCTATGCCGAATCGCGAGGAGGCAACCTGACGATTGATGTAAATAACGAAGATTATGTCTTCATTTTTCGCGGTAAACAAGAACTCTCATGATAGTCTCGGCTCGAAGGGGCGGAGATTCCGCCCTGCCGGGCTGATTGACCTACCTGAAAAATGATCGCGGCGGATTGCCACCCATCCGAAATTCAACTTTTTTCATAAACTTTGCTCTTCAACAGATCGATGCTGTCGGCCATGCCTGAGTAGATGCGTGCAAGTTCGATACGCATGCCTGCGAGTTGCGCCAACGCCTGGATAAAATTCACGTCGTCCATAGTGAACTCCCATGGATCGGAGGTATACACGCGGAGCGCACCGATAGGATGGTCACGCACCAGGATCGGTACGGAGAGAATCGAAGCGATGCCTTCCTTTTTCGCTGCTTCGGGATATTGGATGCGTGGATCATCCGAAACGTCATAGATGGCTATCGGACCTTCCTCCAAGGATTGGGCTATGGAACGAAGAGAACTGATAGGGCCCTTTTTCAGATACTCGTCACTCAATCCGGATGCTGCGGCCACTTCCAGTTCTTTGGTCTTCCGGTCAAGGAGAAATAACACGCATCCCTTCGTCTTCAGACTCTTATGTATGTTCTCTACGACCAGTTTGACTACCACATCGGGATCTTTGGACATGGAAATTTCTTTGGTGACAGCCAGCATCGTCTCATAATTCCTTATTTTTTCTTCCATCTTTAGCTCCTTAGCCAATCAACTCAGGTTTGCGATTTGTTCCCCCGACTGAAAAGTCATGAACCATTTACAGGGACCCACTGCGGATCCGGGCGCATGTCGGGAGGTGAAATTTACCTGGGACGGCCCTTATTCGACCTGGGCCGGATCCGGTGCATCGAAATTTTTCACGAACTTCCATGCCTGGGACTTTCCGCCCGGATAGACAAGTAAGGTCTCGCCTTTTTCCCTCGTCCTTCGACAGACTTTAAAAAACGCAAACTATTCCATTGATTCTGTCCCGTATCAGAAAGCGGCGCCGTTGGAGCGGATGACCGGAGAACGGTCCATTAGCAGAAGAAGAACAGTTGAAATAGAACTGGAGGATGGAAGGCGGATTTCGGCAGCATCCGTACGCTCAGTAGGAGAATGAAAACATAATGTTATAAAGATACCATAGAATCACTTCCATATGAAACTATTTTCGCCGTATGGGTCTATTACGGACTCCCTGTTGGGGAGGACTCGTCAAGAGGTAATCGCGACTCGGGAAACCTGGTTGCCGTACGGATCCGCTTCTGATACTCGTCAGCAGACGAGTGGGACAATGAAGCACCTGGAGGAGAGTCCGAACAGCCTGGGAAACGAAACGCGCAGCAGGGCGGCGCCGGCGCTTCACCGGTATATCGTGATGCAGGTCGTAAAGGAACGCACCTTATCAAGACAGAGGAGGAGAGACGTATGGGACCGCTCAGCGGAGTGAAGATCATTGAAATGGGCGGCATAGGACCTGGTCCGTTTTGTGCCATGATGCTTGCGGATATGGGCGCGGAAGTCATACGCGTGGATAGAAAGGGTCAAAAGGGCGTCATGTCCGATCCAAAATATGAGATTCTACATCGGAGCCGAAGATCCATAGCCATGGATCTAAAAAAAGGGGAAGCGGTGCATGCGCTGCTGAAGCTCATTGAAGGTGCGGATGTTCTGCTCGAAGGCTTCAGACCGGGTGTGACGGAACGGCTGGGTATCGGACCCGACGAGTGCCTGAAGAGAAATCCGAAGCTGATATACGGACGCATGACCGGGTGGGGGCAGGAAGGTCCCTTAGCCCAGGCGGCGGGTCACGATATCAATTACATAGCGCTCTCCGGTGCGCTTCATGCCGTCGGGAGGCCCGGTGAGAAACCGGTACCGCCTCTAAACCTCGTGGGAGACTTCGGAGGCGGTGGGATGCTGCTGGCCTTCGGTATCGTGTGCGCGCTCTATGAATCAGGCAAATCCGGAAAGGGACAGGTGATCGACGCGGCCATGGTCGATGGATCGGCCATGCTTATGGCGGCTTTTTACGGCCTCAGGGCCGACGGAAAGTGGAACGACCAACGTGGCGTCAACATGCTCGACGGTGGAGCTCATTTCTACGATACATACGAAACCGCCGACGGCAAATGGATTTCCGTCGGATCGATCGAACCCCGGTTCTATGATCTGCTGTTGAAACACGCCGGGGTCGAAGATCCCGATTTCAAGGACCGGATGGTTCCGCGAAAGTGGCCCCGACTTAAAAAGAAAATAGCCGCCATCTTTAGGACAAAGACCCGAGACGACTGGTGCCGCATCATGGAAAATACGGACGTCTGTTTTGCCCCTGTTCTCACCTTCGAGGAAGCTGTGAACCATCCTCATAACGTGGCGAGGAGTACGTTCGTCGAAATGGAGGGCGTGGCGCAGCCCTCTCCGGCGCCCCGCTTCAGCAGAACACGGGTGACGATACAGGGGCCTCCTCCGGCGCCCGGTGAACATACGGACGTGGTGCTCGAAGAATGGGGACTTTCCACTCATGAGATCGAAGCGCTGAAAAAGGCGGAGGCCATTGAATAGGCACAAATGTATTTCTCAGGTATGCTCAAGAATCTGCGAATGTTGCCGATTCCTATCATGATCAGCTCGAGGAATTTTATCCGGGATCCGAGGGCCTCCGACGCACCCGTTACCCTAACATTCTGAATCTCTCAACGTCGCGATGGCTTATTTTCTTGATCCTGTGAAGTGCGCGACCGGATGTTCACCACGCCATTAAAAGTAGCTGAAGTCTGTTCCGGTCGAGATTCAAAGATGGTCCATCAACGGAGACGCAGGCGTAATTCGACTTGTTTTTGTTATCGCCTATGTACTACTGGTTCAAGTGATAACTACAGCGTAATTTTACTTTTCTTTAAAGGTACAGGGGATCCAATCTCAGTACTTTCTTTGAAAGGATCATTACCGGCAACTTCTACTCACAACAATCCGTTCTTCTCGAGCCATTCCCCGGCAACCGCGCGGACCGCTCGATGATCGACATCTACGGCCGCATTGAGGTCCCGCATTTCTTGCGTCGTGAGTTTCCCGGCGAGGGGCAAGAGGATGTCTCGAATCTGTGGATGATGGTTCAACGTTGATTCCCGAATGACCGGAGCCGGGTTGTATGCCGGGAAGAACCGTTTGTCGTCCTCGAGGTTCATCAGCCCGAATGCCGAAACGCGCCCGTCTGTGGCGAAACCCATAGCCGCATCCACCTCACCTTCTTTCAGAGCCATGTATGTCAGTCCCATATCCATCTTACGGATGTTGGATATAGGTAATCTGAATTCGTAAATTTTCATCAGTTTCTTGAATCCGTCCGGACGTTCCCAGAACTCCGCTGCCAACGCTATGCTGAGCGTGCGAGGATTTTCCCTGATTCTCTCCGCGAATTCGCTGATCGTTCCGATTCCGAGCCGGCGTGCTTGGGTACGGGACATCATGATCGTATAGGTATTGTTGAAATTTACCGGATCGAGCCAGATCAGACCGTTTTTCACGTCGTATTCTTTGACCCACCGGTAGATCTTTATGGGATCACTCATAATATCCGGGTTGCTCTGTTTGAAGAACAGGGTATATGCTGTCCCCGTATACTCGTAGTATAGATCGATCTGACCCGACTCCAAGGCCTTTCGTGCGATGGCCGTACCAATACCCGTTCTGAGATGCACGTTGAAGCCGTTTTTTTCCAGCAACTGTTTTGCCATATCGGATAAGAGGTACTGTTCCGTAAAATTCTTGCCTCCAACGGTCAAGAATACGCCCTGATCACGGCCTTCGGCCGGGCTATATGTCAGTGAGTAAGCCACTAAGAAGCACAAATAAAAGACTGAAGCCGTTCGAACCAACATGGTCATATTCAACTCCCGTGGTCTGAGGTAGGCATTATACGAAGCCCTTTGGGAATCAGCAGTAGTCCCAGTAAGCCGCACAAATAATCTCCAAATAGGGCCATCAGGATGATGGGAATGGCTCCCGCCAGCAGTTTTTCAGGTTGCATCAACGAGATGCCGGTGAATATGAGATCGCCAAGGCCTCCGGCTCCGATCAAGTAACCCAGGGCTGCCGTGCCTATGTTGATCACCAGGGCCACTCGAAAGCCTGTGAGGATGACGCTCATCGCATTGGGCAGTTCTATGGTCCAAAGCATCCGCATGGGCGTGAGCCCCATTCCACGACCAGCGTCCAATATCTCCCTTGGAATCGAGAGGAGCCCTACCAATGTGTTGCGGGCAACAGGTAATGCAGAATAGATCATCAGGGCAAATATGGCGGAAGGAAAACCAATGCCGAGAAAGGTCATGGCGAGAGCCATTACGGCCAGTGAGGGGACCGTCTGTCCAAGTCCGACCAGGTACATGGCCATTCCGGCATACCGTCTGAAGCGTTTCCGCGAAGCCAGTACACCCGTCGCAAAACCTAGAATGGTGGCCGGGAACAGGCTGGCGCTCACCAGATAAACGTGCTGAACAATGAGTTCCAGCAGGTATTCGCGCTCGAAAGGATCGTAGAGATATGTTCTCAACCCCGACCGGTACGCGACTACGCCCAATACAGCGATAATTGCATAGAGAAAATAACGATGGGTCTTAACGGCGAATGTTCCCATGACCTTAATGGGCCTCCTTCAACCTCATTCCTTTGGGCGTGATCAGATGTTCAACCAGGCTCATGCCCAAATCCGCCAGGATTGCGAGAAGAGACACGGACAATGCTCCCGCGAGGATCATCGGTGTATAGGATCGGGCAATACCTTGCTGAATATAAACACCTAATCCACCGGCGCCGATGTAGGCGGCTATGGCTCCAATGCCGATGCTCATAACCGTTGCGTTCCGCAAACCGGCCAAAATTACGGGTACGGCCAATGGAATTTGCACTTCCCTGAGAAGGTTCCAATTGGATAGTCCCATGCCGCGGCCCGCCTCCACCAGAGAAGAGGGTACATTTTTAACAGCGGCATGGGTGTTGCGTATGATAGGAAGTTGACTGTAAAGGACCAGCGCAATGACGGCGGGGACTTTTCCCAACCCATGACCGACTTCCGCCAGTACGGGCAACATCAGACCGAATAACGCGATGGACGGCAGAGTCATGATCACGTTGGCCGCGTTGATCACGTTTTTCGCTACGGATTCGTTTCTGGTAATAAGAATACCTACGGGCACACCAATCATGGTTGCAATCAGAACCGAGACGCCCACCAGCCAGGCGTGTTCCAAAGCGAGTAACAGTGTGCGCAGTGTGTTGTTTTGCAAAAAATCCAGCAGTTCCATGTTCCCTGATCCATTTAGCGTCGGCTTGGACCTCAGTGAGGCCGCACAGGCGGGACTCGCTTTTCATCGTCGCGGGATTCCTTGTATGAATTCAGGAATCGTTCGTGAATCTCCCGATAACTTATGGCGCCTGCGAATTTCCCATTATTGTCGACAACACAGAACGTATCCATGTCGTGCGTAAGCATCGAGGATAGAACGTGTTTCAGCGAGTCCGTTGCCTTGACAACAAAAGGAAGATCTTCGGCTGCATCAATGACGGCGGATTTTGCGTTTTTCAGCATGGCGGGAGTCGCGAAAGCGGCCGGTCTGCCGTCGTCCAATACAAAGATGAACCCGAAGCCTCTTTGTTCCATGAATGCCAATGTTTCCGATGCCGGTGTATTTCCCGCCACCACATTTTCAGGAGCTTTCCGCATGGCTTGATCGGCTCTCATGAGGGCGAGCACGTTCAGGGCGCGATCCTCACCAATGAAACCGGTAACGAATGATCCTGCGGGACGAGTCAATATCAACTCGGGTGAATCGTATTGGATCAGCCGGCCTTCATCGAAAACGGCGATCTTGTCGGCCATCTTAATGGCTTCGAGAATATCGTGGGAGACGAAGGCAATGGTTTTCCCCAATTGAGACTGCAGGTTCAGGAACTCGTCCTGGATTTGGGCTCTGCTTATGGGGTCGAGGGATCCAAAAGGTTCGTCCATCAGCAATATATCCGGGTGGGAGGCCAAGGCCCTTGCCACACCCACACGTTGCTGCTGCCCTCCGGACAACTCTGCCGGGTATCGATCTCGAAACAAGCCGGGATCGAGACGAATCATTTCCAGCAGTTCTTCGGTTCGGTGCTCAATATGTTTTTTATTCCAGCCCAACAGGCGCGGGACTATGGCAATATTCTGTGCAACGGTTTTGTTCGGAAACAATCCGACCTGTTGAATCACATAACCCATTTGCTGCCGCAGCTTCACCGGCTCCAATTCCATGATGTTCTTTCCCTTGACACAAATAGTCCCACTGGTAAGGGATTCGAGGCGATTCGTCATTCGGAGAAGCGTGGTCTTGCCGCACCCCGACGGTCCGAGAAAAACGACCAGGTTGCCCGTCTCGATGGTGAAACTTATCTCCTGTGCGGCTGTGATCGTTCTTCCGGGGGTCCGGAAGATCTTGGTCACGTTCTTATACTCAATCATTTCACTCTTGGATGCTTACGCTGGATTCAGACTCACGGACGTCTTTGGGCGCCAAACTACCTTTCATGCCTGATGTAGTTATAACATGCCGGATGCAAAGATTGAAGGCTAACGAGACAAATTGCAAAAGAGTCGGCGCTAAAGCTTACGCTTGAAGAAGCGCGACGGCGCATGCCTCCATAAAACGCGATCTGCGGCGTTGCGCTTCATCCCTCGTCACTGCGACGTACTCTATGTACACCTCATTCCTCGGGATTTGCGCGCCTTGCATCTCATCGTTTTTCAACGGCCTGTAACAATCCGGCTTTTTCAACGGACTGATAAGGTAGCCCTTCCATGCGGCGCCCGAACTTCTTGTCCGTGATGAATGGGGCTTTTCCCCCGAACGCCGTGAATCCGGCATGTTTGGCGGGTGGCTATCGGAGTATCATGAGGTATCTATTCACAAAAAACGAGGTGTTTCGGGATTTCACAAACTTAGGACCCCGACCTCATAACCTTTCGAACGGGTTGCGCCACTTCATGCTGAAACCATAATCGAACTTATCTGAGGGAACCCGATCCGGCAGAGAATTCAGGAAGCTTCCGCATTTGTTTCCTTTTCTTTCCGCTTGTGATGCGCCGGCTTGCGATCACCGTCCACGGTTCCGCGAACCCGTTCTCTTTCCTCGGCAAAATCGAAGCCTTTCCAAATTCCGATGCATTTTAAATACGTGTCATTTGGAAAGTACTTACGGAAGATCTTGAAGTAATAAGCGGCTTCCTTGGAGTTGATCTCCGCCTTGGGGTTTTCGGCTTTAACCCGTTCCACTTCCGCGTCCGTCATCTCTTTCTCCGCCAGACGTTCTCCCAGGTGCTGGCAACCCGCACCTTGGCTGTACTGGACTTTATACCGCCATAGAATATCTTCGGGAAGCAGGCCGGTGTCTTGGAAGGCCTTTCGCAAGATCCACTTCTCGATCTTGTGGCCCTCATGCTCGCGGATTTTCAAATCGGGCGGGATCTGCATGGACAGATCCACCATGGCCGCATCGAGAAAGGGCACCCTCAACTCGAGGCCGAAGATCATACCCATGCGATCCGCTCTTTGGAGATCGATGTTGTGTAAATTGCCGATACATCTTCTTGCCTCACGGTTCAGCTGATTTTCCGGGAAATGCTTCATGTAATGATAGCCTGCAAACTGTTCATCCGCGCCTTCACCCGTGAGGACCACGGTCACGTACCGAGAAGCCGCCTCACAGGTGAAATAGTTGGGCACGGCTCCTCGAACAAGCGCTGGATCATAGCTTTCCAGCTTCCTGATTACCGTTGGCAGGGCTTCATAGTATTCTTCTTCCGTGAAGATACGTTCATGATGATTCGAGCCGATATGATCCGCTACAATCCGGGCTGCCTTTATGTCGTCACTCACTTCTCCATCGGAATCCTGCATGCCGACGGCGAATGTGTGGAGGCATGGAATGTCCCGGGAGGCCAAGGAAGCCACAAGACTGCTGTCCAATCCACCACTGCAAAAAGATCCAACCGGAACCTCGTTATCCGCGAGCAAGCGTTTTCTAACTGCTTCCATAAGCGTATCGCGAAGGCGGGATACGATCTCTTCCACATCAGTGAGCAACGCGCCATCAGCTTCCGGAAGCCGATAATATTTCACAAAGCCTTGGCCCGGCGTGTAATAATGCCCAGGCTGGAACTCACATACGTTATCCAAACCCACGGCCATCATGGCGCCAAGTTCGGAACTGAAATAGAGTCGGTCATCCTGGAAGGCATAGTATAATGGCTTTATTCCGATCGGGTCACGGGCCAACATGTAATCATCGCCGTTAAAAACGGCAAACGCGAACATGCCGTCCAAATCTTTCACACATTCCGGTCCTTTCTCCCGGTAAAGGTGCAGGAGTGTTTCCGTGTCGGAACGGGTGGTGAAGCCGTACTTTCGGGAGAGGTTTTTCTTGAGCGTCAGAAAGTTGTAAATCTCCCCATTGCACACCACACCGGCCCTTCCTTCATCAGCCACCATGGGCTGTCGTCCGTGCGTTACGTCCACAATGGACAAGCGGGTATGACCGAAAACCAGATTCCTCTTACAGTAGGCGCCTTGATCGTCCGGCCCACGATGCCCGAGTGTCTTCAACATACGGCGGATCGTGGTCTCGTCTCCATGTCCGAAACATCCTGCCAGGCCACACATCATCTGCTCCTGATAATGTTCCTTAATCGTGTTTTTGCCGCAAGGACTTATAGGAACGTGCTCCGGCGTTCGGCCGGATACCGAGGCCCCGTCGGGGGAAAGAGAATTCAGCTGCAGGCAGCGTTTGCCTTCCTTGGTCGCCTTTCGGCTCTCACCGGAAGAAAGACCTTCTTCATTGCTAAAACAATGTCCAGCTCATCATAGAACCGAAATTCTGAATGCACGCGTCCCTCTGAACCTGTTCTTATTGCTTGTCCAACGATAAGAAAGCCTAACGGAATGGAGGCCATTCGTCCGCGTGGCTTGGCTTTCCATCTGATCGCTTTCTGCCGACAACAGCATGATAATGGAGCCGTTTCCCTGACACCGAAAGCCTGTGACAATAGGTTTTCATTCCATAAACTTCCAGCTCTCCGCTCATCAGGGCGTTCAATGCCTCGCGGTACCCGCTCCGATCTTTTGGGGACAGAAAGTCGTCCTTGATATTGAAAGCCGCCCATCCGCCATTCTCGATCAGGTTAAACGCGTTCAAGAAGGCGATGGTAGGAATATCGTTGAATCCGAGGGCTCCCACGGTAATCAGGAGATTGAACTTCCAACTCTTTAATTCGTTGATGGTGCTTTCATCGGGAGCAAGCAGATCCGCAATATAATATTGGTCGTAGACATGAGGACGGTCTCTCCGGGCCGCAACAAGGGCTTCAGGAATAATGTCGATACCCACCACGGCCTCACAGCTCATTTCCTGACGAAGCCATTCCCCAACCATGCCATTCCCGGCCCCGAAGTCCAGGGCTCGAATTCCTGCAGGGACGGCTTTCGATCTTTCCATCTCATTTTTCACCATGCAGACAACCACTTCAGGTGAGTCGCATCTCAACCGCTTATACACGACCTCTTCATAGAGCCCCGGAAGCCGATATAACTTCGGATATTCATGGAGGCGGATCTTTTCACAGCCGTCTTCGCTCATCAACAGGATCCATTCCTCGTCCTGTTCGAGCAACGATGATGTTTCGGGGAGTCTTATCTCCCAATGAAGCGTGTCCATAAACTACTCCTGCCAGGGTCCGGCCATAATACGGAAAGAGCTCCATCGAGGCGGTCAACTGCCGGAGGCGGATGGGTTTGAGATCGGAGAAATCGCTTTCAGAGGAGACGCCAATGACCGTTTGAGATTTCCTCTGCAACTTCTATTCCTCCGGCATTTTCTTGGAAGTAACCCGCTGTATGGTAAACAAAAAGAGGTTCATGAGGGCGAACAGAGCTGCTAATACGAAGGCTTTTTCGGGGTTGGATGAGCACATAACATACACGGAGCGAGGGTGTGCCGAGTGCGTGAATCCGATTTCTTTCCAAAGTCCTCAACTGCCGTTAAACCGGAATATACGAGGGAAACGGAATGGAATCCGCCAAAGAAAAGCTCCCCCAATACGGGAGATATTCGGGTCGGCTGCAAGATGACAAAGATGTGCACATTGGGTCGAATCGGCATAATTTTTATCGAGAAGTGTATACTTCATTTACATCATTCATTGCCTTGTCGGGATATGTATACTATAGTGAAAATGAAAGCTGTTCTACTTGCTCTGTTTTATGACAGCCATTCGAGGACGGATTCGTGTCCATGTTGAACCGGCCGATGCGCATTATCTGCGTGGATCAACAGCCTCACCTTTATCGTCAGATCGAGCGCATGTTTTCTAAAGACGGCCATATAGTCTGTCTCGAAAGCAGTGTCGCCAGGGTGTTGGAAAGGTTCGAACAGGAGCCTTTCGACGTGCTCGTATTCTCGAGCGTGACGGCCAAAGGTGCGGAGATCGACGGCCTTGACCTGATTGAAATCATTTCGGCAAGCAGCCCCGCCACTCAAATCCTGCTTCTGGTCAAACCCTCTGAAATCAAAATGGCCATCTCGGCGCTCAAAGCGGGAACATATCAGTACTCCAAGTTACCCGTGAGCGATGAAGAGCTTGGTCTCCTTCTTCAGGCTGCTATCCAACAAAGAGCCGCTTACGGTCCGGACGGGATGGCGAAAGGGGCTCCTCGGGTATCTACGTTCGAAAGCATGGTCGGAACTTCGGCCGCTATGCAGGAGATATACCGCCAAATCCGGCAGGCAGCCGCCTCCGACATTCCGGTGCTTTTGTCCGGGGAAACCGGAACGGGGAAGGACTTGGCCGCGGAAGCGATCCATCGGTTGGGCCCGAGGAAAGAAGGCCCTTTCGTTCCCGTTCACCTGGGCGCTTTACCTCAGGAGTTGGTGGCCGGCGAGTTGTTCGGACACGAAAAAGGCGCTTTTACGGGCGCATCGTCAAGGCAGATCGGTTCGTTCGAACAAGCCGACGGCGGTACGGTATTTCTGGATGAAGTTTCGACCATAGATGAAAAAGTGCAGATCAGCCTGCTGCGTCTGATCGAGTCGAGGGGGTTTTTTCGGATCGGGGGCAGCCATGTGGTTTCGGCGGATGTGAGGGTTATTGCCGCATCCAATGAGGACTTGTGGGATTTGGTCCGCAGGGGTGCGTTTAGAGAGGACCTTTTTTACCGCCTCGAGGTATTCCACATTGTTATGCCGCCGTTACGCCGGCGACAGGGAGATATGGTTTTGCTTATCGACCACTTTCTCGATCAGTTCAATCTCAGCTACGGGAAACGTGTTATCGGGATCTCTCCCGCCTGTATGGTAAGACTCGAATCCTACGAATGGCCCGGGAATGTACGGGAACTGAAAAACGTCGTACAGCGCGCCGTTGTAATGTGCCGGGGAGACGTGCTGCTTCCGGAACACTTGCCGCAACGTCTGCGAACGAATGCCGGCTCCCGGCCGAGCGTGTCTTTCAAAATCGGCGCCACGCTGACGGAGATCGAGCGTGAAGTCGTTGCAAGAACGCTTGCATTCACCGGCAATAATCGCAAAAAAGCTGCCGCTCTCCTGGGTATCAGCCGACGCGCTCTCTACAACAAAATCGCCAAGTATGGTCTCAAAGGCACGACCCTTACGGAGAAAAAACAGAAATCCGGCGCAGGGAGACCGGATTGAGTCGACGCGATGGGAAGGATCGGTATGCTGTAATGGAAGGCCGATTCGCCTTCAAACGATGATGTGCTCGCCCTTGACGGAGTCGCCCAGAGTGATCAAACCCACCGTTCGCTTGCCCATGCCGTAGAATCGTCCTGCGAAGGCTCCGGGATTGAAGAACAGGACGCCGTTCTCGACGTGGCTGCATGTGTGGTGGGTGTGTCCGAACACAATGACGTCCACGTGGTCAAACAGGGTCTTGATTCTTGATTCCATTCCGGCGGGAGCGCCCCAACCGTGGGTGAGACCTATGCGGTATCCCTGTAACTCGATCACCCGACGTTCAGGAAGCGCCTTTTTGGCTTCGATGGAATCCATGTTCCCATGCACAGCGACCACTTCTTTGTCTCTGAACGCCTGAAGTACGTTCACTTCGACCAGATCCCCGGCGTGGAGGATGAGGTCCGCGCCGGAAAACACGGTCCGGTTCAACTCCTCGAGCTCGGATGTCGGCCCTTTCAAATGCGTATCTGATAGGACTCCAATGATCATTTCATGGTTCCATTTCATGTTCCGTTTGCTTCTGGAAGCGATGGGACCGCATACAATTCCCATCCCTTGCCCATTCGTTCCCAATATACCGGATGACTTTTGTATCAGCCACTATTTTTTTGGGGAGGGTCCGTTTAGGACTCCGGTGCTGTATTGACTTTGCGAGCCGGTGTAGCTAGACGATCTTTAGAGGTTTGGAAAGAATCCGTTGCAAATGCCATATCTTGTCACCTGGAGGCGAAGGCCGTGGATGTTCACACCGTTGTTTTCTTTGCTCCTTACGAGTTCGGGGTCGGACAGAAGATTCGTATTCAAGGGGGGGCCGGAGGCGGAGATTGGGAAGTGATCGGAGTTACCCGGCGAAAGGTGAAATTGAGGTGCCCCGTCACGAAAAAAGAAGTTGAATGGGACCGATTCTGCTATTTCGTCGAGGAACGCCAAGGGGCCGAATGGCCGGAAAAAGATTGACTTCCTGTAATCTTCACAGGATGCAGACAAGAGTATGTCGCTTCTTCCAGTGTCAGCGAGGCGGCATTGAACGTGCGGAAAAAGCCTGATACATTCCCTTGATGGCGCGATTGGAGTCTTAGCTCAAACAAGCGAGGAAAACCATGGAGTTCATTGCTGAAGCTGAAGCCTGCTATGCGGTTCAGAAATACGGCGGAACGCGGAAAATCGAAGGTGTGGAGTTCGTTGACCTGACCCGGCATTCGGACGATGGCGGCGCATTGACGGAATTAGCGCGAATGGTCTCAGGAGAAATGGAAAGCCTTGCGGGATTCAGGCCTGCGCAAGTCAATTACAGTGAAGTAGATCCCGGAGCCATTAAAGCTTTCCATCTGCACCCCGACCAGACGGACGTGTGGTTCGTGCCTCCCGACAGCAAACTCCTGCTGGTGCTGGTGGACGTACGCAAGGATTCGGCGAGCAGCGGAAACCGAATGCGGCTCGTCATGGGCGACGGTTGTTCCCGTCTGGTTCGGATTCCGCCGGGTGTGGCCCATGGCGTGCGTAACCTTTCCAGCGGGAAGGGGAGGATTATCTATTTCGTGGACCATGTATTCGATGCGAATCCTGAAACCACTCAGGAGGGGAGGTTACCATGGGATTTCTTGGGAAGCGAAATCTGGGAGCTTGAACGAAAATAGCCGCATATGTTGGGTTACGCTCGCGATGCCCGTTAACCCAATCTAGGGTCTGCGATCAAAACGGCATCGAGAAGCTGTAAGAGGCATCGAGTTTCAACCGCAGGTTGGGTTGAGCGCAGCGAAACCCAACTATCCCGGTCACGAAAACCATTTCATCATTTCGGAATCGATGAGGTCCTTCAGGTCGAGGGCGAGCTTTTTTGTTATGCGCCGGTATTTCAGCTCGAGTCGCAAGAAATCCGAGAAAGAGACCTCCAAGCCCAATTTGTGAGTAAAAGGGGCGTCCCACTGATCCGTCCCGGGGTTGGCGTGGGATCTCACCAGCGCTTTCCGGCGGTCTTCGAAGCGTTCCACGAAGCGGAGGGAAGAGATCGTTTCCATACCGAATGTTCGCTCGATCCGCTCGATGAGATAACGTCGAGCCCCGGGCCGGGGTAATCCGAGAAACGGATACTTCTCAAAAATGAGGGGATCTCCCGCGGTTTCAGGCAACTCTTTTTGCGCTATGGCGGTCAGCAATTGGGATCCCCAGAGCAGAACATGAAACAGCGGGTTGATTCCGGGACTTGAATACTCGAAAGAATCCAGGTCGAAGCATAACCCCAGCCAAAACGTCTGATGCCTGCCCGCCAATCCCTGAAAATGAACCGCTTCCCTGCACGTTGCCAGCCTGCATTTGTTTCCGTAGTCGATCAGGTGACGCAGGTCCGCACCGTTGTTTCGTGCCGGATGCAGAAGACATCCCACCAGCCTGTAATCCGGGTCCAGATATCCGAGGCCCCAGCAGGTATACCCTGTTATGGGCTTGAGACAAGGGGGGCGTTCCTTCACAGCGTAGGTGTGCTCCCTCAACTCACGTTCTATAAAGGACCGATACAACACATGGTCGTAATCTACGGGCCGGATGGGCGGACAACATCGGAAGCAGGTCTTCATACCATCGGGGTAGCATAATGTCCTATGAGTATCCATGGCATCCGTGCTTTCGTCGGTTGTGCGCGGTCAGTTCGGAGCTTCAAATACACGTGAATGAAGACAACTTGCGGAGGCTCATGGTGTCCGGCTTTACCACGTAGGCGCCTTGACTTCAAGCGCCTGAAGCGGTAGTGTTTGCCGCCAAGTGAAAGGCATATATCCCGGTAGAGGTGGAGTGCAATTGCGCGCGATAATTGTCGGCGCCGGCGAGGTTGGTTTTCGTATCGCCGAGCGACTATGCAGAGAGAACAAGGATGTGGTGGTTATCGACCAAAACCCGCTGATGATCCGCCGCGTCAAAGATTCGCTGGATGTCGAAGTCCTCGAGGGTAAGGGGAGTAGTCCTTCGTTGCTGGCTAAGGCCGGTATTCGGCACGCGGACATTGTTGTGGCCGTCACGGACAGTGACGAAGTCAACATCATGGCCTGTCTCTTCGCCAACATGGTGTCTCCGGATACCGTAAAAATCGCACGAATACGCAACTCCGAATACCTCGAGCACCAGCATTTGTTCAAACAGCCCGCCTTTAATATTCATCAGATTATCAACCCTGAATCCGAAGTCGTGAAAAAGGTACTCGCCCTGTTTGAAGCACCGGGGGCCTCCGATGTTCTGCAATTTGCCGAGGGAAAAGTGCATCTCGTAGGGGTGGAGATTAGGGAAGACTCCGCTTTGGCGCATAGGAAGCTGTCCACGTTCCGGCAAACGGAGTCGGGCGCCAACTGCCTGGTGGCCGCCATTATTCGCGATCAAAACATGATCGTGCCGGGCGGAGAAGACTACATCCTGCCCGGTGATCTGATCTATGTGGTCAGCGATCGGAAAAGCAAGGAGAGTCTGCTCAGGGACCTGGGGCTGGGGACCGAACCGGTAAAGGACATTGTTATCGTAGGCGGAGGGCAGCTCGGCCGAAGTTTAGCTTTGCATCTTGATAAAACATCTTATCACACACGGATCATCGACTTGGATGAATCCCGTTGCCGGGAGATGGCCCATCTGTTGGAGCGGGTGGTGGTTCTCCGGGGAGACGCAACGGATCAGGAACTGCTGCGGGAAGAGCGCATTCACGAGGCGGACTTTATGGTGGTTGCCACGGGAGACGAAGAACGAAACGTGTTGATCTCACTTCTGGCAAAACGGATGGGGGTGAAACGAACCATTACCCGGGTTCGAACCTTCGGCTATATACCCCTCATTTCCGCCCTGGGAATCGACATGGTGGTGAGTACGCATCTGGCCGCAATCGACGCTACGCTTCAATTTATCCGCAAAGGAAAAGTCCTGTCTGTCGCAGCGCTCAAAGGCGACCATGCGGAAGTGGTCGAGGTCGTGGCTCAGGAGTCCTCCCGCATACTGGGAAAGCCTCTGAAATCGTTGAAATTTCCCAGAGGCGCTCTCATAGGCGCCATCGTACGCGGTGACAAAGTCATCATACCCAGCGGACTGAGCAGGATCGAGTCCGGGGACCGCATCTTGATTTTCGTTGTACCTGAATCCATACTGGACGTGGAAAAGTTTCTGATGGTGTGAACGGAACAGCGACGAGTCTGAAGGATAGACCTTTCGGCGCGTCATCCCCGAACGATCGAACCGCCCGGTGGAACTCATTTCGGCCGGGCCTGATATTCCCATCCACCTTCGAGCCCTATGAAAATACGACCGGTATTGTATCTCATTTCCTATGCCTTGGTTTTCATCGCTCTGGCCATGTGTACCGGCGCACTCTGGGCCGTTTACTTTCACGAAGATCTGATTCCCTTTGTGTATGCCATCGTGATCACACTCTTAACGGGTCTTTTCGGTATTGTTGTACTCAGAGAAGAGCATTTGGATCAACAGATCGGGGCCCGCGAAGGATACGGCATCGCGTCTCTGGGCTGGAGCGTGATCACGTTGTTCTCGGCGCTGCCGCTGGTGTTCAGCGGTTTTTTTACGCCAACGGACGCCTTCTTCGAGATCATGAGCGGATACACCACTACCGGCGCCAGTATTCTAACGGACATCGAAAGCCTCCCCAAGGGCATCCTGTTCTGGCGCAGCCTGACGCATTGGTTCGGAGGCATGGGAATTGTCGTCCTGATGGTGGCGGTGCTTCCGAATCTGGCCGTGGGCGGTCTCCAGATGTTGAAAGGTGAGGTGCCGGGTCCCTCGGTGGACAAGCTGGGGCCGAGAATCCGTCGCACAGCCCAGTGGCTGTGGGTGGTCTACCTCGCCATCTCGCTTCTGGAAGTCGCCATGCTGCTCCTCGGGGGCATGAGCTTGTTTGACGCTTGCACGCATACGTTCGGTACTATGGCTACCGGGGGCTTCTCTACGAAGAACGCCAGTGTGGGTTATTTTAACAGTGCCTACATCGACGGCGTGATCATCTTCTTCATGTTTGTGGCGGGCGTTAATTTTACCTTGCATTATCAGCTCATATTCGGGAAAAGGTTCAACTATTTCAAAAGCAGCGAGTTCGTTTTTTATTGCGCCGTGATACTGATTTCCTGGATCGCTCTGACATGGGACATCTTTATGGCGGGCCTGTACACGAGAATCGTCGATGCCGTTCGGTTCGCTGGTTTTCAGACCGTAGCCATCGTCACCACCACCGGGTTCTGCACGGCCGATACCAATACCTGGCCGACGTTTTCAAAGATCATGCTGACCATACTCATGTTTTTTGGCGGGTGCGCCGGGTCCACAGGTGGAGGGATAAAGCACATCCGCATCGTGATTCTCATCAAAACAGCCTACAGGGAATTGTTCAGGGCCGTTCACCCCCGCGTGGTGAGAACCGTTCGTGTGGGTAAGCAGGTGATCGATGAGACTATGGTAAGCTCGATTGTAGGTTTTTTTGTCATCTATGTGGCGGTCTTTGTATTGGGAGCCGCGGTGATCGGCATGTTCGGATTCGATTTTGTGACCAGTGTGGAGGCGGTGGCCGCCACACTGAACAATATCGGCCCCGGATTCGGCCTGGTAGGTGCAACAGGTAATTATTCGGCTTTCCCCGATGCGGCCAAATGGATCCTCTGTTTTCTCATGCTGGCCGGCAGACTCGAAATCTACTCCGTATTGCTGTTGCTTGTGCCTGCTTTCTGGAAACGGTAGACGTCCGGCTTTCTGGAAACGGTAGACGTCCGGTGGCCCGAACTTACGAGCAAACAGCGAAGTCGGCTGGGCGCAGCAAGCGTAAGCCGGCACGATTCCGGTATGTTGAAGTCTCGTTGATTTCCCACACCCCGCCCTCATCTCAGAGGAAGTGGAATAGGCGGAACCAGGAGGAGAAGGGAATGGATCCGGGGCGGAAATAAGGGGTGGGCACAGGGGCCTGCCTTTACAGAATATCGAAAACCATAGGGGCAGGCTCCCATGCCTGCCCGAATCAAAGAAAAACCCCTCCTCTCCCTCTGTCGTTGAACCCGAGCTTGTCGCGGGAGGACAAGGCTCGGTGAGGACATTTTCCGCCGGGTCTTAAGAACGACAACCTACTGTACGTTTCACATCATAAGTGGTATACTCCTTTCCGGCGAGCGGAGCTTCTTGTTGCTTTGCAACGCATCGAGCCTGATCCGGGTATGCGGCCGTATTTCTTGGATTTTGTTCCTCAACCCAGCCTTGAAGGTCTCGTAAGAAAACCTCGACGATTCCGTGGTTACGCGCGTAACCTATTGATGTTATTAGGTGTAAGATGGCCCAAAATGGATTTTTACGAAGGCGTCAACCCGGTATATGGCTTCCATTGATCACAGGCTTTGCATCTCCTGTGATTGTGCCCAAGAATGAGAGGAGTACGCAATGAAAATCGAATCAAGAGCGGGTTTCGTATGTTTTTTGCTTGCTGCCCTCGCCTGCCTCTTGGCAACAAACGTATTCGCCCAGTATCAGGGGGTCTGGAAAGACGACGCGGATCCCGCAATCCATAATTTCTACATCCAACACTATTCCACGGGATCCACGGTGGTCATCTACACCACGGACGCGATCCATTCCTATGCCTTTCTGACGGACATTTCCAACGACCAATTCCAAGCCGTGTCCATGGACATTCCGGACGAAAGCAAGAGCCTGTCGATCACGTTTATTACCAACAGTCATGCTGTGGCCGCCATTACCGACAACATCAGCCGGGCAACGACGACCATAAGCATCGATAAAAAATACGCGGCCGTCAGAACCATGCACTCCGGCATCTGGAAAGACGCCGCCTCCGTGTTCAGCATGTACGTGCAGGATTACGGCGCCGGATCCAGCGCCATTGTTTACACGTTCGACGGCGTCACGTTCCAGGCTTTTGTGGGCGACATAACCATGTTCCTCTTCTCCGCCGCCGGCTTGGCCGATCAGAGTGAAGAGCTGGACATGGTCTTCACCGGATTCGACAAAGGGACCGTCACGGTGGAGCCGGCCGTGGCGCCGACCTATTTTCCCTCCGGTAACTTCAGCTATAACGTTACGAAAGCGTTCTCTCCCGGCGCCCTGGATGTCGGCTTCCAGTTTACGCCCGCATCGGGTCCGGTCCCTCTCGAGGTTGACTTTATCGATATTTCGACCATCGGATTCACCAGTTGGAGTTGGGACTTCGGAGACGGCGGAACCAGCACAGAACAGGACCCCAAACATACGTACAACGAGCCCGGGGAATACAACGTGGTGGTCACCATGAGCGGCTCCGGGCTCTCGTATACCTGCATGGGTTCGGAAACCATCCAAGTGCATGAGATGGGCTGGAATCCGACGATCGGCGGCAGCGTGACCCTTTCGCCCTCCGGCGCCCCCCTGTCCGGTGTCGCCATCACGGCGGACAACGGCGGAGGCTCGACCGTCACGGACGGATCGGGCGAATATTCGCTTGCGGTTCCCCATGGATGGAGCGGGGCCCTGACACCGTTCCTCGTCGGATACACGTTTACTCCCGGCTCCGAATCGTTTTCGAATGTCACCGCGGACCAGACCCGGAACTTTACGGCTTCTTTACGATATGTAACTGTTTCGGGAACCGTCACCGACGAACAAACGGGCCTCGGACTCCAGTGGGTGGAAATCCGTCTTCCGGGGTGGGGAACCACGTCGACCAACGCCCAGGGCGTGTGGAGTGCACAGGTTCTCTATGGCTGGTCCGGCGCCGTATCCGCAAGTCTGGCTTATTACACCTTCTTGCCCGCGGAGATCTCTCTCGGCGGCGTGATTGCCGCCGCTACCGGAATTGATTTCATAGGCATCCCCGTCCAGACGACCGTCACGCTCATGGGTACGGTCACGGCTCGGCCGGAAGACGGAGGCCGGGGCATCGGCGGTGTGACGATTTCGTACACGGGTGATACCGCCGCCGGCAGCACGACCACCGACGCGACAGGACACTATTCCTTTACCGTGCCGTCCGGATGGTCCGGATACGCTCTGGCCGCAAGAACCGGCTGGACATTCCAGCCCCCTTCCATCAGCTACTCGAATCAGACCACGGATTCGGTAAACGATTACACCGGGTTTGCGGACCTCACCATCTCGGGGAACATTATCGCCGATCAAGCTCTCGGAGGGGGCTACCTGGCGGAGGTGGATGTGGTGTTCACGAGCGACGAGGGCTCCTGGTCCGTCAAGACCGATCTTTCCGGAAACTTTTCCTCGACCGTTCCCTACAACTGGTCCGGCACGGTGACGCCGACCCTGACCGGCCGGCGTTTCGACCCGGGGTTCAGAAGCTACTCCGGTCTGACGAAAGATGTATTGGACGCGGATTTTGTGGGATATTAGAATACGTTGGAAACAGAGACGTCCCACCTGCCGCTTCACAAATCTTTTCGGAGCCTGGGGCGGCTTTGAATAAGAGAATGGATTCTTACCCGCAACTTCGGGCGGCTTTGCATTTCAGACAGGACTTGATGCGGACACGGTAATTGCGTAGTCCTTATGCATTGATAAGGCGCCCATATTAGATCCGGCAATGGAGACGGTCATGGCGGACAAGGACAAAGACCAGGAAAATTGTGAGCCGAAAGCAACGGCATTGTCGAAGCGCGAATCGAAAGACCCCTATGGTGAGCATCCCGATCAGGAAAGGGCGGAGCAGGAAGAGGAACGGACTATGAAAGAGAGCGCTTCCGAGGGGCTGGAAGCACTCGAGAGCGACACGCGGGAAGGTCTCGCTCCGGAAACCGGCGATGAACAGAAATCCGAAACGGAAAATTCCTCTCCCGAGCGCATGGAAAAGAAGCGGTTTCCCATCGTGGCGATAGGGGCCTCCGCCGGGGGACTGGAAGCCCTCGAGGCCTTCTTCAGTGCAGCGCCGGCCAAAAGCGGGCTCGCCTTCGTGGTGATCACCCATACCGATCCGCAGCATCGCAGTTTGCTGCCGGATCTCATCGAGAAGAAAGCCAAAATTCCCGTCAAGGTCATTGAAGAAGATATGCCCGCGGAGCCGAATACGATCTACCTGCCCCCCCCGGATCGGGACCCGGTTCTGGATGGCGAGGTGTTTCACCTTAAGAACAGACCTCCCCGGCCCGAACTCCACATGCCGGTGGATTTCTTTTTGAAACATCTGGCGCAAGAGCGCGGCGATTCGGCGGCCTGCGTCATCTTGTCCGGCACCGGCACCGACGGCACACAGGGCCTTCGGCTGATCAAGGAAAAAGCCGGCCTGGCGGTCGCTCAAGATCCGGGTTCGGCCCGGCACGCGGGAATGCCGCTGAGCGCCATCGAGACGGGGCTGGTGGACTTAGTGGCCGGCCCGTCGGAAATACCCGGGCGCCTGGCCGACTACTTCAGACATCCCATAGCTATTCGGGACAAGCTTGTAGGAACAAAGCTAATAAAAAAAGGTGATCCCATGAATGGAATTTTAACCTTTCTGGCCAATCGGACCAGACACGATTTTTCTCTATACAAAGAAAACACAGTGGTCCGGCGCATAGAGAGACGCATGACGATCACCCGGTCCCGGAATGCGGACGATTACCTCGACCTCCTGCAAAGGCAACCCGAAGAGATCCGCATCCTCTTTCAGGATCTTCTGATCGGGGTTACCAGTTTCTTCAGGGATCCGGAAGCGTTTAACTTCTTGAAGACCCAAGTGCTCCCGGATTTGGTTTCAAAATCGAAGGAAGAACTGCGTGTTTGGATTCCCGGCTGCGCCACCGGGGAGGAAGCTTACTCCATTGCCATTATTTTTCAGGAAATCATGGAAGAAAATGGGACTGCCCGAAACCTGCAGGTTTTCGGCACGGACATTGACGCCCGCGCCATCGCGAAGGCCCGCCAGGGCCTGTACGTGCAAAATATCGCATCCGATGTCACCCCCGAGCGCCTCAAGCATTTTTTCATTAAAAAGGACGCTCATTACCGAGTCAATTCCGACATCCGAGATCTCGTGGTGTTCGCGGACCAGGACATACTTTCGGACCCTCCTTTTTCAAAGCTGGACCTGCTGGTCTGCCGAAACCTCCTCATTTATCTCAAACCGGAGGCCCAAAATAGAGTGATTCCTCTTTTCCACTTCGCTATACGGAACGGCGGTATTCTGTTTCTGGGCACCTCGGAAGGCCCCGGCCGGCACCATACTCTTTTCGATACATTGAGTAAGCCATACAGCATTTATCGAAAAAGAAACAACTCGATGGTTCCGCAGATCCCATTTCCCGCAGTCTCGAAAAGGCTCCGCGTTTCCGATGCAGGACCGGCGGAAAAACCGGATAGCATTCGGCTGGAAACGGAAAAAATATTGATAAGAGATCACACGCCCGCATGCGTAATAGTGAATTCAGTTGGAGAAATCCTATATTTCCACGGGCGTACGGGCAAATACCTCGAGCCCCCCCCGGGCGAGCCTTCCATGCGGATCGAAGACATGACCCGCGAAGGTCTGCGATTCGCCCTTCTTTCCGCCCTGCGCCGGGTGGATAAAGGCATGGTCGAGATTCGAGAAACAGACGTTCGGGTGAAGACCAACCACGAGTATCAACGGATCAACCTGGTGGTGAAGCGTTTCACCGAATCGCCTTTAAATGATTGCCGGATGGTGATTTTCGAGGAACTTCCCGAACCGGCCCATCCGGAACCACAGGCAAACAGCCGCCCGCCCGATAAAGAAGCCGGCGGGCGGGAAGCGGATCTCGAAGAGGAATTGATGCGTGTAAGGCAGGATTACCGGAGCGCTATGGAAGAGCTTCAGACATCCAACGAGGAACTCCGGTCCACCAATGAAGAGCTGCATTCGTCCAACGAGGAGCTCCAGAGCACCAATGAAGAGCTGGAATCCTCGAGGGAGGAGCTCCAGTCTCTAAATGAGGAGCTCAATACCGTCAACAGCGAACTCAACGACAAGATGACCCAATTGAGGGACTCCTACAATTCCATCAATTCCGTGCTCAGCAGCACTCGCATCGCCCTTGTGTTTCTGGACAACGAACTTAAGGTCAAGCGCTTTACCCCCGAGGCGACCCAGCTCCTCAATCTCACCGATACCGACGTAGGACGGCCCATCGAACATTTTTCCCACAATCTCGAATATGAAAACCTCACGGAAAAAATTCACGGGGTGTTAAGAACACTTTCCGCCCTCGATGAGGAAGTCCGCACCAAGGACGGGCGCTGGTATCGCATGCGCATCATGGTGCACCGTGCGGAGGAACACATCATAGAAGGCGTGGTGCTGACCTTCGTCAACATCGACGCTCAGAAAAATGCCCAGAAAGAATTGAAGGAACTCAGCGCCAAAGCCCTTTCCTCGGCGCAACGGTATGCTGAAAATATCGTGAACACGGTTCGGGAATCCCTGCTGGTGCTGGACCGCGAAATGCGTGTGGTCACAGCCAATCGCAGTTTTTACCAAAGTTTCAATACCACCTCGAGCGAGACGGAAGGAAAAACGCTTTTCGAGCTCGGCAACGGCCAGTGGGATATTCCCGAGCTGCGAAACCTCCTGGAAGAAATTATAAAGCATAACAGATCATTTCAGGATTACCCGATGGAGCACCGATTTCCGCAAATCGGTTTGAAGCGGTTGCTGCTGAACGCCCGGCTGCTTTGCGAAGAAGAAAAAGGGGAAGTTCGAATACTGCTCGCAATCGAGGACGGCACGTACTTTCAGGGGTCTTCTCGGGAGGAGGAAAAGTGAAAAACGGAAGATTCTCAACAGAAACTTTTCTAAAGCTCCGGGAACGAGCGGAGCAACTACTCAAAGAAAAAGGAATCAAACATAAGGAGATTGAAGCAGACCAGATCTTGCATTTGGCTCACGAACTCGAAATGTATCAAGTCGAACTCGAGCTTCAAAACGAGGAGTTGCGAAGCGCGAAAGCGGAACTCGAGACTTTGCTGCATGAACTTTTCGATCTCTACGAATCCGCGCCCGTTCCTTATGTGACCTTGGATGAAAAAGGCTTCATCCAGAGGGTCAATAAAGCGGCTTCCCGGTTTTTTTTGGCAAATCGGGAGATCCAGCACGGCGATGTATTCCTGGCGTGGATCCATCCGGAGGATATCCCCATTTATGCTTCCCTGCTGCAAGTCCTCGCAATGCGCCAGAAACCAAATCCTGTCGAGCTGCGCGTCAAGGGCGCGGGAAATAAAACTTTATACGCCCATGTGGAAGCGTCCGCCAGAATCGATGAGAAAACTAAAAAGAGGAATTGGTGCCTGGCTTTTGTGGATATTACCCCGCGTAAGAATGCCGAACAGAAACTCGAATTATTGACCCTTGAGCTGGAACAACGGATTCGGGAGCGAACGGAGGAACTCAACCGGAGGAATGAACAACTGGCCCGGTTATCGTCTCAACTCACGTTGGCCGAACAGCTCGAACGCCGGCGAATCGCAGAGGTTCTGCACGACCATGTCCAACAGCTCATGGTAGGCGCAAAAATGGGACAAGAACTGATGATTCCCGGTCTCAGTCAAAATCTGAAACCGGAAGCCGCGCACGTCCTCGATCTGATCAATCGATCGATTCGAGACCTGCGTTCCCTCGGTACCGAGCTTTCACCGCCGGTCCTCCACTCCGGCAACCTGGTGGCCATCCTCGAGTGGCTGGCCCGGTCGATGAGGGAAAATTTCGAATTTAATGTCAGTCTGGAAAGCAAAATAGACAGAGTGCCGGACCGAAAGGATATAAACGTATTGCTGTTCAAGTCCGTTCGAGAACTGCTGTTTAATGCGATTAAGCACGCGGGCGTCAAATCGGCCGTCCTGAAGATGGAACAGACCAATGGCGAATTGCGCATCACGGTCAGCGACCGGGGTGTGGGATTCGATCCGGAACAAATATTGGCGGAAAACGACCATGATCAGAAGTTCGGCTTGATCAGCATCCGGGAACGATTGCTGCACATGGGCGGCCGCTTCGAAGTCGAAAGCGCGCCCGGTTCGGGATCAATCTTTTCCCTTTTGATCCCTCTTGAGGAAGATGAAGCCGAAGAAGCCGCGCAGCCGAATGCAAACGGGGGAGCTCGAGAAGAGCATGCTCGAGTGCAACCCGCCGGAAAGGAATCCGCGGAAAAGATCCGCGTAATGCTGGTGGACGATCATCCGATCATATCGGACGGACTAGCCAAAATACTCGGCCCGCAATCCGATATTGAATTGGTGGGCCAGGCGTTTAACGGAGAAGAGGCCGTTGAATTGGCCCGGGAAACCGTTCCCGATGTCATTTTGATGGATATCAACATGCCCAGGATGAACGGTCTGGAAGCCACTCGGATCATCCATTCGGAATTTCCCCACATACGCATCATCGGCCTGTCGGCGTATAATGAACATGAATTGGCCGGCGCCATGATGGCTGCCGGAGCGTCCGCGTTCCAGTCCAAGACGGACACCAAAGACCTTCTGCTCGCCGCGATAAGGGGTGAGTCTGAATCCTGACCGTTGCGGCCGGAGCACATTGAGGGGCTGTATGATTTTGATGGGTTCTTTGATTTTGAATACGGCCTTGTACCTGCGAAACTGCTCGATCATGGGTCGGTAAGCTCGTGACCTTTGGCCGGGAGCAGTTTCGATCCCTACAGACATTTTAATCGGTCCCGCCGGACTGCTGAACGCAAATCCGCCGCCGTTTTCCAACCTTATCCCCCGGATCCACCTCCTTCAAATAAGCCGCCTCCAAGTGGCCGTATCCGCTTTTTCAATTTCTCGCGCCAACAGCGCTCGCCGCATGAACACACCGGCCCAAAGAGTTTTTCTAAATGCCGTTGAGGGCAAAGCGCCTATTTCTGCAGCTGGAGGATCTTGGCCATCATTCCAGGACGACCCGGACCACCTTCAGAACGGATGCTTCCCCGCTTCTATCCATTCAATTCCTCCAACAGGAGAATCCACGTGAATAGATCCGCCATGGTATCTCCCTATGGATCCGTCTTCATTTCCGGAGGCGGCTCGGGAGGAAATCCGCAATTCCTTAGACTCGGGAGCAGGGGGATTTGAAAACATATCTTCATCAATTCGCCACATTTTCTCAACACAAAGGGGCTATTCAGACTGACATCAAGACGGTCGGCCAAGGCAGGCAACTGCGCTCAGGCCTTTGAAAGCCCGCCGTTCACTTATCTCTGCAGATCGCAAACAAG
>Ga0068714_10001103_pt1 | contig 42388 bp, 40 predicted proteins | sample MTBNYHSulfiMetaG_FD_62988 | JGI IMG/M metagenome (GOLD analysis project Ga0068714, IMG submission 62988) | Enrichment culture microbial communities from rom New York Harbor, USA that are MTBE-degrading - MTBE-NYH (New York Harbor Sulfidogenic)... | ecosystem: Environmental > Aquatic > Marine >... | reverse complement strand
GTCGGAGAGCGCAATGTGCTTCACGACGACCCGCAGCGACTGGGAAGCTACGCGGGGGACGAGACGGGAGCGCTCTACGCGTGTCCTCCTGAGATCGTCGTCAGGGTAGGGACAACCAGCGAGGTCAGTCGAGTTCTCGATCTCGCGAACCGCCATCGAATCCCCGTGACGCCACGGGGCGCTGGAAGCGGCCTTGCGGGTGGGGCCGTACCGATCGTGGGCGGGATTGTGCTGTCCCTCGAACGGATGAACCGGGTTCTTGAAATCGACCCGGTCAACCTGATCGCGGTGGTCGAGCCGGGCGTCGTGACGAACGATCTGTGCCGCATGGTCGCCGAGGAGGACCTGTTCTACGCCGGCTACCCGATGAGTGTCGAGTCCAGCTTCGTTGGTGGCAACGTGGCCTGCAACGCGGGCGGGGCCAAGGTGGTCAAGTACGGTGCCACCGCTGCCCACGTCCTCGGACTTGAGGTGGTTCTCGCGAACGGCGATGTCGTTCTGGTCGGGGGCAAGCGCCGAAAGGACGCCAGCGGCTACAGCCTTCTTCGCCTGTTCGTCGGCTCGGAGGGAACGCTCGGCGTGTTCACCAAGATCTACCTGAATCTGATTCCCCCGCCGGGTCGGGTGGCGGACCTCCTGGTTCCGTTCAGGAGCGTCGAGGAGGCAATTCGCGCGGTCCCCAGACTGATGGTCGCGAGCCGGGGGCTCCCCGTCGCCGTCGAGTTCATTGATCGCTTCTCCGTCGCACACTGCACGGCTTACGTCAACGCCACGCTACCGTATCAGGAGGAGGCTGGCGCCTACCTCATCCTGCAGCTGGACGGCCGCTCGCGATCCGATCTGCAAGAGACGTACGAGGCGGCCGGCGCCGCCTGCCTCGAACAGGGAGCCCTCGAGGTCTTCGTTGCTGACAACCCGCTGTCCTCCGAGCGCATCTGGTCCCTGCGGCGGAACTGGCTGGAGGCGCTCAAGGCCGTCGACCCCTACGTCAGCACGGGAGATTTCGTCGTGCCCGTCTCGGAGATCCCGAGGATGATGGCATTCATCGCACGGCTCTCCGAGCAGTACGGGGTCGAGATCCCCTGCGCTGGGCACGCCGCCGACGGGAACATCCACCCGGCGCCGCTGATGCCCGGCGGGATGGAACCAGATCGATGGAAGACCCTCATGGAGGAACTCCTGGAGTTGATCGCTCTGGAGGCCGCCAAACTTGGCGGTGCGGTCAGTGGTGAGCACGGCATTGGCTTCGTCAAACGGGGGCTGCTGTCGCGGACCAAACCCCTCGAAGTGACGCTAATGCGCCGTCTCAAGGCGGCACTCGATCCAAACGGCATTCTCAATCCGGGAAAGCTCTTCGACGAGACGCCCCATTCGGAGGAAGCATGAGAATCGACAACGTCCGTGTACTGGATGTGGCGAGAGGTACCCTGAGCGAGCCGACGACCATCGTGCTCGAGGGAGATCGGATCCGGGCAATCGATCCGGACATCAAGCAGCGCGGCGAACGGATCGACGCGGGAGGCGCAACGGCCGTCCCGGGACTGGTCAACCTACACGTCCATCTGTGCCTTGACGCGTCGGACGATCCGCTGACTCACCTTCTCGGCCAGAGCGACCCCGAGCGGAAGACCGTCCTTGCAACCAGCGCCCGGCTGACCGTCCAAGGCGGCATCACGACGGTCCGCGATCTGGGATGCAAGGGAGACCTCATCTTCGGACTGCGCCAACACATCGAGGCGGGAGACCTCATCGGGCCGCGAATCGTCGCCGCCGGCGAAGCATTGACGCGAACGGGCGGGCATGGAGCAGGCTGGATCGCAACGGAGTGTGATGGTGCCGACGGCGTTCGTAGCGCGGCCCGCCGGCAGCTCGGCAATGGCGCCGATGTCTTGAAGGTTATGGCGACAGGGGGCGTCATGTCGCTGGGCACCTCGCCGTACCTGGCGACGTTCGGCCCCTCGGAGCTGCAAGCGATTGTCGAGGAGGGGCGCCGGGAGAACGTGGCTGTGGCGGCTCACGCGGAAGGAAGGGAAGGAATCGTCTCTGCGGTGGAAGTGGGCGTGGCGACGGTAGAACATGGGACCTACGTCGATGGAGCCATTGTCCAGGAGATGATCCGAAGGCGCATCGCGTGGGTGCCGACGATCAGCCCGCACCGCTTCGCGCAGCAGGCCATCACGTTCGGCAGGATCACACCCCACCTCCAACGAGAGCCACTCCGCAGCACACTCGAGCCGGGTCGAACCCCCGAGGGCAGGAGCATCACCGCCGCCGCACTCGCCCACTTCGAAAGATGGGTTCGAACGACGGGGCTCCTCCTAGGAATTGGATCGGACGCTGGAACAACCTTTGTGCCCCACGATGACCTCGTGACGGAGATGGAGATGTTCGTCGAACAGGGAATCGCCCTCCGGGATGTTCTGAGGATGGCTACGTTGGGCAACGCTGAGATCCTCGGACTCGATCGCTTCATCGGCTCGCTCGATCCCGGGAAGCTCGCTGACGTCCTCATCGTCGACGGGAATCCCCTTGACAGCCTCGTCGCACTCCGGCGTGTCCGCCGGGTCATTGTGGGAGGCAAGCCCGTGGTGGAAGAGGCGTAGGCGCAAACCGACCGTTCCGTTGGGATCTCGACGCCGCATCGCAGGCGGATCCGCCGCGAGGACTCGAAGGGAGGGACGAAAATGACCGTGTCGCTTCGCGAGATCACGATGGAGAACTTCCGCACCTGTCTGGCGCTGCGCGTTGCGGAGGATCAGCGCGGTTTCGTGGCCGCGAACGTCTACTCGTTGGCCGAGGCCAAGGCCGACGGGGTGTCCAATCCGCTCATGATCACCGCCGACGACGAACCGGTGGGGTTCATCATGTACGATGTCGACCGGGAGAAGAAGTGTGGATACATCACCCGCTTGATGATCGACGCCCGTTTCCAGCGCCGTGGGTACGGCAGGGCCGCGATGTCCCAGGTGATCGATCGACTCAAGAACGAGCCCGATCTCCGCGAGATCCTGACCTCGTTCCACCCCGACAACCGGGTCGCCGAGGCGCTCTACGCCAGCCTCGGCTTCCACCGCACCGGTGAGGTGAACGACGGGGAGATCGTTGTCCGCCTTGGCCTTCGCAGCTAGCGGGCCGATCGTGCGTTGATCTCGTAGCGGACGATGGCGCGGGTGGGCGACGGCCGAGCGACCTCGCGAAACTCGGCGGCCTCGAACGCTGACAGGAGCCCGGTGTAGGCGAACGCGTCGGGGGTACGATCCTTGGCCGGAACGATCGGATATCCCTCGAGGACCCAACCGCCGCGTGATCGCACGAAGTCGACCGCCGCGCGGAGCAGGGCCACGGTGACGCCGCAGCGCCGGTGCCTTCGGGCGACATAGAAACAGGTGACCGACCAGACGGCTCGGTCGTCGATCGGCTTCAGCAGGCGGGAGCGGCCGAGGCGCGGATACGCCGCCCGTGGTGCGACCGCGCACCAACCGATCGGCTCCCCATCGAGGTAGGCGAGCAGGCCCGGCTCCTCGCCCGCGTCGACGAGCGCCTTGAACGCGAGGCGGTTTCCCTCGCCCTTGTTCGCCTCGAACTGCCGCGCGGTCTGCCGCCACCACATGCACCAGCAACCGCCCTGCGCTCCGTGCGAGCCGAACAACCGTTCGAGCTCCGCAAAGCGCGGGGCCGTCAGCGGATGGCAGACCAATTGCGGCTCCACACCGCTCCCGTCGGACATGACCCGCCAGTCTAGTCAGGTCCTGCACAGTCAAGCAACCACAGCTAGCGGATGACGAGCCACGTTCCGAGGAAGAGGACCGCGATCCCGGCCGCGCGGGAGAGATCGAGCGGGTGGTGGACCGCGCCGAAGAGACCGAAGTGATCCACGAGCGCACCGAGGACGAGCTGCGTCATGATCGAGAGGGTGAGCGTCGTCGCAAGACCCAATCGCGGGACAGCGTAGCTGATCGAGGCGATGATCGCCACGCCGAGGAATCCCGCGCACAAGGCATACCACGGCACGCCGCGCCAGCCTGCGATCCGGCCGCCACCGACCGCCAGGAGGAGCACACCGGCCAACAGGAGCCCCCCGAGATGAACGATGAACACGCTCTCGAGGACTCCCAACCGGGTCCCGATGAGGCCGGAGAATTGCGATTGAAGGCCGATCGCCACCCCGCCGCCGATGGCGACCAACGCGACCACGAACAAAGACGGCATGGACTCCCCCTTCAGCAGACTCTGGACCGAACCGGGACCTCATCCCCTGCGCCACGCCGATTCTAGGCGAACGCGAAGACGTGGACCAGACTGACGCGCGTCCCCATTTCCGCTCAGGTGAGAACGCGCCAGACGGATCGGACGACCAGAAACGCCGTCCCGATCCAGACCACAATGACGAGCGTGGCTGCGATCCACCCGATGTGAGACGGGCGGCTCACGGTTTCCCGCGCCCGCCGCCGACTGTCCTCGAAGACGGACCTCGGGATCAACCGGACGGCGAGCGCGATCCCGATGGGAACGATGACGAGATCATCGAGAACTCCGAGGACCGGGATGACATCGGGGATGAGATCGAGCGGGCTCACGGCGTAGCCGATGACCGCCGCAGCGACGAGCTTGGCCGGCCACGGGGTTCTCGGATCACGGGCCGCAAGATACAGCGCGGTCGTCTCGATCCGCATCCGCTGCGACCAGTCCCGGAGCCGCTTCCCCCGTCGCGTCACGTTTGTCCTCCCCCGTCGATATTGTAGCGCCACAGCCGGTCGACGCTCACGGCCGGCCGCGGGTATCCTTGTCCACGAGCTCACCCAAAGGAAGGAACCATGATCGCCGGGTACCGAGAGGACCTCGCCGCAATCCACGACGACGGCTTCGCGGAACTCGCCAACGAAGCGGCCGCGTTGCTCATCCCCACGCTTTCGCGCGCGCGGCTATCGCGGGGGACGGTCACGGACCTGGGGTGCGGGGGCGGCCGGCTGCTCCGCCGCGTCGCCGATGCAGGCTACGAGGCCGTGGGAGTTGATCTTTCCGCTGCGGCCATCGAGCTTGCCCGCAATCGGGTCCCCGAGGCTCGGCTTCGCGTCGGGTCCTTCCTCTCCTTTCCCCTTCCTCGGAGCGTCGCGATCACCGCGATCGGCGAGGTGCTCTGCTACGCGTTCGACGAGCGGAATACCAACTCGGCGCGCGCCGCCCTGTTCGAGCGGGCGCACGCGGCGCTCGCGCCGGGCGGGGTCCTTCTCTTCGACCTTGCGACCGCGTCTGGTGCCTCCGTCCTCACCCGGCGCGGATCCAAGACCGGACAGGACTGGGCGGTCGACTTCGAATCGTGGATCGACGAGCACAGCGGCCTGCTCGTCCGCCGGATCGCCACCGCCCGACGAACGGGGGGCGCGTGGCGCCGGGACGAGGAGGTGCACCGCCTCCGCCTCGCCGATCCCGAGACCGTGGTCCGGACGCTGCGAGCGATCGGGTTCGCGGTCCGGACGCTTTCGGGCTACGGCGCCTCCGCCCTGCCGCCTGGCGTGGTCGCGTTCCTGGCGACGAGGCTGGCAGGCTCGACGGGTGTTGCGTGACAGGCCGCGGCCGGTGATCCTTGTTGCACGATGGAGACCTCGAGCAAGGCGATCATCTGCCGGCCGATCGGCGTGATCCGCACGCCGCACACCGATTCCGCCCGCACGCCGCGCCAGCCGCAGCACGCCCTCGGCGTCGAGGGGCGGGTCGAGGTCGATCCGCGTTTCGAGGAGGGGCTCGCCGGGATCGAGTGCTACTCGCACATCGTCCTTCTGTTCGCGTTTGATCGCGCCCGCAGCACCCACCTGACTGTCACGCCGCCCCACGGCGGGGTGGCGCGCGGGGTATTCGCCACACGTTCTCCGTCCCGGCCGAATCCCATCGGACTGAGCGTGGTTCGGCTCCTCTCCCGCGAAGGGAGGATCCTCTACGTCGCCGACGTCGATCTACTCGACGAAACACCGATCCTCGACATCAAGCCTCACATCGCCGATCCGCGCTTCGCCGCGCCGGCCGCGCCGTGATCCCCGCCCGGCTTGCCCCCGCGCGCGACTGCGCGTACGGTAGGGTCGCACCCAGGAGGTGGGCATGTCCGAGCGAACGCTCGTCATCATCGGAGCAGGCATCGGTGGACTCGCCGCCGGCTGCACCGCGCGGCAACACGGGCTGCGCACGATCCTCTTCGAGCAACACGTTACCCCCGGCGGCCTGTGTACGGCGTGGTCGCGGGGAGGGTTCACATTCGACGGAAGCATCCACCACCTGGCGGGATGCCGGCCCGGGACTCCGATCTACGAAATGTGGGAAGCGCTCGGCGCGATGCCGCGGCCGGTCCTCTTCCCCGACGAGCTGACCCAGATCGAGACGCCCGACGGCAAGGCGATCACCATCCACACGGACCTCGCCCGACTCGAGGCGCACCTCCTCGAGACCTTCCCCGAAGACCGGCGCGAGATCGGCCGCTACGTGCGCGCCGTGCGGTCCCTGGTGCCCTACGACCTGCTCGAGCTCCCGCTCACCGGAATCGGCGGACTGCTGCGCCTCCTGCCCGCGTTGCCGCGGGTCATCCGGTCCGGTCGTGTGACCATCGGAACGGCCGCGTCACGCTTTCGGGACCCGTTCCTGCGCCGGGGCTTCGCGTCGGTCCAGTACGATTGGCCGGACATCCCGCTGCTCATGCACCTCAATATGCTCGCTCAGTGCTCGATCGAGAACTACGGCTTTCCGGAGGGTGGGTCGCTCCCCTTCGCCCGGTCGATCGAAGAGGAGTACATCAGGCTGGGCGGTGAGATCCACTACCGGTCGCCGGTCGCGTCGATCCTCACGCGGGGCGACCGCGCCATCGGCGTGCGCCTGGCCGACGGCAGCGAGCAGCCGGCCGATGCGGTCATCTCCAACGCCTTTGCCCAGTCGACGGTCTATGAGCTCCTGGGCGGCCGGTTCGTGGATCGTCGGGTGGAAGCGCGGTTCGCCCGGCCGGTCGACGCGGTGACGATGGGCCTGCAGGTGTCGCTGGGGGTCGCCCTCGACCTGTCACGCGAGCCCCGGGCGCTCGTCCTCCTGCTCGACGAGCCGATCACCATTGCGGACCAGCGCCTCGATCGCATTCCGGTCGAGCTGTTCGGTTTCGATCCGAGCCTCGCCCCGGAGGGCAAAGGCGTCATCCGCGTCCTACTGAACACGTCCTACAGCCACTGGGAGGCCCTCCGTTCCGACAGCGCAGCCTATGCGCAGGCGAAGGAGCGCGCGGCGGCGGACGTCATCGGCTCCCTCGCCCCCCGCTTCCCCGGGCTGGAGGCGCACGTCGAGGTCATCGATGTCGCCACGCCGCTCACCACGCAGCGTTTCACCGGAAACGGCCGTGGCTACGCGTCGGGGGGCGGTGACTCGATGCTCGACATCCTACTCTCGCGGCCCCGCACCCTGCCGGGCTTGCGGAATGTCGCCCTGGTCGGCCAGTCGGCGGGCGGGGCCGGAATCCCAGGGTGCGCGGCGATGGGGCAAAACGCCGCCCGCGCGGCGGCTCGCCAGCTGGGCGCGTAGCCCGTGCCGGCGCCTCTGGCGTGATGCGTCGCCAGGACATAGGATCCACGCAACCGGGAGGGGGTATGTCGAAGGTGGTCCTCGGAGTCGGCAACAGGCTGTCGCACGACGATGGGGCCGGGCCGCTTCTTGCCGAGGCGATGAGGGACGCCACGTGGACGGCGATCGATGCGGGCGCGTCGCTCGAGAACCTCTCCGGCAAGGTCCGCGCGATGGCCCCCGATCTGCTCGTGATCGTCGATGCGGCGAAGATGGGCCTCCCCCCCGGCAGCCTCCGGCGATTGCCACTCGAATCAACCGACCGGATGCTCGCTTCAACGCACGGTTTGCCGCTGCCATTCGTCCTCGGGCGCTTCCGCGGCGCGGCCCGCGAGACCGTCCTCGTGGGGATCGAGCCCGCGGACCTCTCGATGGGCGAGGGGCTCTCCCCACCGGTGCGGACCGCCGTGGATCGGCTTCGTCACCTCCTGGAGACCGACGCGATCGAGACGATCCCTGTCCTCGGCGAGGTCCGACGCGTAGAGAGGGCGCCTCGATGAGCGCCAAGCGAAGGGCACCGATGCACGAGACCGATCTCTACGGACCGGTGCGCGATCATCTGCTCGCGCAGGGGTTCACTGTCCGCGCGGAGGTCCAGGACTGCGATATCGCCGCGTACAAGGATGGGGAGCTTCTTGTCGTTGAGCTCAAGCGGCACCTGAGCGTCGACTTGCTCGTCCAGGCGATCGACCGTCAATCGCTGACCGACCGCGTTTACGTCGCAGTACCGGCGCCGCGGCGCGCGGGGCCGCGGCAGACGGCCGGGGTCCGGCGGCTACTCCAACGGCTCGGCCTCGGCCTCCTGTTCGTCGGAACGGGCCCCGGACGCGACGCCGTGCGAGTGGTGTGCCGCCCCGCCTCGTCGGGCGTACGCCGTGGATCCAAGGCACGCCTCGCCATGCTGGAGGAGATGATCGGCCGCAGCGGCGGACAGAACGTGGGCGGCAGCACCGGCCGCGAGATCGTCACCGCCTACCGGGAAGAGGCGCTTCTCATCGCGATCTGCCTTCACCGATACGGACCGTCGTCCCCGCAGGCGTTGCGCGGCCTGGGCGCCGGACCGAAGACCACCTCGATCCTCTACAGAAACGTCTACGGCTGGTTCGATCACACGCGCCGCGGGAGCTACGGGCTCTCGGCGGCGGGCCGGGCGGCGCTCGCGCGCTACCCCGACCTCGTCGCCCGACTCTCGCAACTCCTCGACGAAAGGGACGCGACCCGACGGTTCACGTGATCGCGCAGGAGCGGTTCCACGTGCCGGGGATCGGCCAGGTCCATCTGCGGCTGGTCCCGACGGAGCAGGAGATCACCGAGGCCGACCGCGAGAAACGCGCTCGCGGGTTCTTCCTTCACCTCGTCGAGGCCCTCCTCTTGGAGCCCGCGTTCTCGCGCCGCGAATGGGCATCGCTTCCCGAGGAGGTCCTGCGGCCGATTGCCGCGCGGCTCGCCGAGGCGAACGACCTGACGTCGCTGTTCCGACCCAAGCGCGAGAAACCATTCTACAACGCTTTTCGGAACGCTTGGCGGATGAAGCGCGCGACCCACAACGAGGCGGCGTTCCAGCGAGCCGTCACGATCTGGACCTCCCACCTGACCGAGCGCCTCGCGCGCGCCAAGGCGGCCTACGACCGCGCGGCGGGCCGGGATCGCGCCAGCGCGTTGCGTTTCGCAGAGGCGGGTTTCATCCTCTCCCCTGCGCTCCTTTCGCGACCCGAGGTGAGAGCGGTGGTCGGCTGCCACGGGGAACAGATCGGGGAGGCCCTGGATGCGCGCTTCTCCGACGAGACGCTCGGCGAGGTCATCGAGCGCTGGTTCGATCTGCCCCCTTTTCGCGACCGGGAGCGGTTCATCCGCGATGCGTTCGCCGCCCTCCAGCGTGACGAGGCCGCGCTGGCCATCTACGGGCTCCTGCCCCAGCCCGAGGGGGTGCTGTGGGATCTCCTCTTCCGATACAACCCCGCCGAAGCCGAGCTCGAGGCGCTCGTCGGCGCGCAGGGCCGGACCTTCGTCACGGTCGAGGCGCTCCTCCGTGAGCTCGTCTCGACCGTCGTCGGGATCGAGGAGCCGCCATTCTACCGGTTCGTGAAGTTCATCGCCGTGACCGACGATGGTTCACTCAATCGGCACGCCGTGGAACACGGTACGTCGATCGCCTTCGGAACTCGGGAGAATGCCCTTCGGGTGATCTTCTTCCTCGACTTCGTGCACTTCGCGCTATGGCACCTCTTGCCCGAAGACCGGCCCTAGAGAGCCGCGGGCCGGGTGCCGTTGTCGCCTCGAGCCGCAGGCGCTAAGATCGTTCCATCCGGCCGAAAGGGGGAATCCGATGTCGCTCCCATCTGTGGCGCTCATCTTCGGGGATCCGTTCCGCTGTGACCAGGCGCTCGCAGAACGCCACGAGGCGATCCTCGCCACCGACCCGAAGACCGAGCGACATGCGCTGTTCGGAGACGAGGTCGACCTGTCCGGCCTCGCGACCGAGCTGTCGTCCTCCGCGCTGTTTGCGGACGGGCGGCACTTCATCGTCCGGCACGCCGAAGCAATCAAACCGAAGGCGTTCCAACGGCTCGCGGAAGCGCCGCTCTCGCCGGCGACCTACGTCACGTTCGTGGCTGGCGAGCTCAAGGCGTCGAGCCCGCTCGTCAAGGCGGCAAGAGAATCGGCGACGGTGATCGCCGCCCCCCGCCCGGCCGGGATGCGGCTCGAGAAAGCCGCCTCGGAGCTCTTCGCCCGCGCTTCACTCCGCCTGCCCCCGCGCACCGTAAAGGCGTTCGTGGAGCGGTCCGGCGGCGATCTCCTCGCGCTTTCCGGCGAGGCCGACAAGCTCAGGGCCTACGTCTCGACGGGTGAGGCGGTCCCTGACCGGGTAGAACAGCTGGTCTTCTCCGCAGGAGAGACGTCCATGTATCCGCTCCTCGACCGGATCGGTGAACGGGACACCCGGGCGGCGCTTTCCTGTCTGGCGGAACTGCACGACGACCCGGGGCGCCTGCTCGCGGCGTCGGTGCGGCACCTGTCGCGGCTTGCAATGCTGCGATCGCTCCTGGATCTCAAGACGGACAAGGCGACGCTGTCGTCGCTGCTCGGTGCCCCGTCGTGGCTCGTTTCCCGGCTGGCCGGCCAGGCCAAGCGGCACACCACGGACGAGTTGAAGACGAGCCTCGAGCGCGCGATCGACCTCGACACCGGAGTGAAGCGAGGCCTCCTCCGACCGGCGGATGCGCTCCTGCTCCTGGTCTTCGCAGCTACGACTGGGCGTCCGGCTGCACCTTGACCGGGATGTGATCGGCGAACCCCGCCTTCTCCATCAGCAGACGGGTCCCGACGAGCGCCGAGTAGACGCTTCCCACCACGCCGATCCCCAGCGTGATCGCGAAGCCCTTGACCGGTCCGGTGCCGACGAGAAGCAGGATGACCGCGGTCAGAAGGGTCGTGCTGTTCGCATCGATGATCGTCGACATCGACTTCTCAAAGCCGGTCCGGACGGCTGCCAGCGGTGACTTACCGGCGCGGCGCTCCTCCTTGATCCGCTCAAAGATGATGACGTTCGCATCGACGCTCATACCGATCGTCAGGATGATTCCCGCGATGCCCGGCAGCGTCAGGGTCGCGTTGAAGATCACGAGGGCTCCGAACAGGATGAACATGTTGAGGAACAGCGCCAAGTCGGCGACGAGCCCCAACCACCGGTAGTAGAACGGCATGTAGAGAAGGATCAGCCCAAATCCCGTGACGATGGTGATCATTCCCCGCCGGATCGAGTCCGCCCCGAGCGTGGGGCCGACGGAGTCCTCTTCCATGACCTTCACAGCGACCGGCAGGGCGCCGGCACGCAGGACGATCGCGATCCGCGCCGCTTCATCCTTGGTGAACTTGCCCTGGATCGTCGTCGAGTTCTGAACCGAACGCCACCCCTGTGAAGCGGCGTTCTTGATCGACTCGGTGATCTCGGGCGCGCTGTAGATGACATGGTCGAGGACGATCGCCAGCTGGTCGCCGACGTTCAGCTGCTGCAAGGCTTGCACGAACTGCTTCGCGCCCTCCTCGTTGAAGGTCAGCGCGATGTAGAGCTGGCCGGCGCTCTGCAGGGCCTGTGACGTGTGCACCCGCGCGTCGGAGAGCGCGGCGCCCGTCAGGAGCGGTTGGGAATTCACGATGTAGGGAATGCCGTTTCGGTCCTTCAAGACCTCCTGGGAGGAAGACGTCGGAATGAGATCAGAGTTCGGACTGCTCCCCGCCTGGACGACCTTCATGAACTGGAGCATCGCTGTCTCGCCGATCAGCTGCCGCGCCTCGTTGGGATTCTGCACCCCCGGCAGATTGACCAACACCCGGTCGTTCCCCAGCCGCTTGATCTCGGTGTTCGCCAACCCGTATTGGTCGACGCGGTTGTTCAAGATCGTGATCACCCGGTTGATGGTGTCGGTCTGCTGGGCCGGGGTCATGTCCGCAACCCCTTGGGCCTGCAGCACCATCCGAACGCCACCCTGCAGGTCGAGTCCGAGGTGGATGACGTCCTGAATGGGCCAGAACGGGTAGAGAAGGGCCAAGGCGCCGAAGAAGATGACGATGACGGTCCCGAACCGAATCCAGTCGTTGCGCGACATGTTGCTGCGTGCCATTCCCTTAGAGACCCCCTAGTCGACTATTTCGCGGCCTTGTCCACGATGCTGCTCTTCGCGAGACGGATCTTGCCGCCGTCCTCGAGCTTCAAGACGACGGACGTGTCTCCGATGGATTCGATCTCCCCGTAGATCCCGCCCGCGGTGATGATATTGTCGCCCCGCTTCAGGCCCGACACAAGCTCGTTGTGTTTGCTCTGGCGCTTGCGCTGTGGCCGGATGAGCATGAAGTAGAACACCGCCGCGAACACAGCCAGGATGACGACCAGCGAAACCACGGAACTGCCCGCGCCGGGCGTCGTGGCCTCCTGGCCAAACGCGGTCACGCCCGAGAAGAGGGTCAAGAGCCCCGCGAGAGATAAGATCACACTGCCCATTGTATCACTCCTTCAAACCCTTGCTCGCCACCAGATGACGGTACACGCCGATCGCCAAGAAGACAACACCGAGGCCTCCGACGACCCCGATGACTGGTATCTCCTCGTGTCCGTGCAAACCTCTACCCAATGCAATAATACGCTCCAAGAGAATGAAAACAGCGGCCCAGATTATAACGTAAAGCCCCGTCAAAATCGACGTGCGTGCGCGGCCGCTTGCGTGCGCGGCCGCGACATCGTAGAGCACCGTCGCGGCCGGCACCACGAGCCACAAGACGATCCACCCGCCCCAAACCCCCGACAGCACGCCGAGCGCGAACAGGAGCAAGAGGTGCCCCGGAAAGAGTGGCAGGAGACGGGCGATCCCCCCTTCCTGCGGCGCAGTCCGGTGCGAGCGATACAGGAGATAGAGAACGAACAGGGCGGTCTCGATGCCGATCGCCACCGCATAGGGCGCCGGGAAGTGTCCCGCGGCGAGCACGATGCCCAAGAGAGCCAGGATGAGCGGATACGACCAAGCGGGGGGCACGGCCTGCGCGGGACGCATCACAGGAACGCCCTCGCCAGGAGAAACAGGAAGGCAAACCCCAGCGTATCCGTGAACGTGGTCAGGAAGATCGAGGAGCCGAGCGCCGGGTCGAGGCGCACGGCCCGCAGGCCAAGTGGAATCACCGTCCCGGTCACGGCGGCGGTCACGAGGTTGAGCGTCATCGCCAGGAAGACGACGAGCCCCAGGGCATAGGTCCCCTTCCAGACGTAGCCCACCGCACCGACGACGACCCCCATCGCCAAGCCGTTCAGGATGCCGAGGATCGCCTCCTTGGCGAGCACCCGCCAGCCCTGCCCCCTGGGCACCTCTCCGAGCGCGATCCCGCGCGTCACGATCGTCACCGTCTGCATCCCCGCGTTGCCGCCCTGGCCGGCGATGATCGGCATAAAGAAGGCGAGCACGGCGAACTTGGCGATCGTCGACTCGAACGCGCCGACGACGGAGGCCGCAAGGAACGCGGTGAGGAGGTTGAAGTAGAGCCAGGGCATCCGCGACTTGATCGACTCGTACCACGGCGTATCGACGCGCTCCTCGAGCGGCACACCCTGGGAACGGTAGATGTCCTCGGTCGCCTCTTCGCGGATCACGTCGATGACGTCGTCGATAGTGATGATCCCCAAGAGCTTTCCATCCGTGTTGACGACGGGCAGCGCGTAGTAGTTGTACTTGTCGAACAGGCGGGCGACTTCCTCGGCGTCGGCCTCCACCGGGATCGAGATGACGTCGCGCTTCAAGAGGGAGGACAGCGGCGAGTCCGGTCGCGCGAGCGCCATGTCCCGCAGGGAGAAGACGCCGAGCAGGCGGCCCTGCTCGTCGACGGCGTAGGCGTAGTAGATCGTCTCGGCCTCCTCCACCCGTCGACGCAGGGAGTCGATCGCCTCCTGGACGGTCATCGACAGCGGCAACGCGATGACCTCCGGCGACATCAGCCCGCCGGCGGTGTCCGGAGGGAAGGCGAGCAGCCCGGCAAGCACCGTCGCCTCCTCCCGGTCGAGGTGAGAGAGCAGTTCGGTCTGGGCGGAGGCCGGCAGCTCCTCGAGCAGGTCGACCGCATCGTCGGGGTCCATCCGCGACAGGATGCGGATGGCCTCCTTGGGATCGAGCCCGGAGAGCAACTCCGCCGAGTCCTCCGGCTCCATCTCCCCGAGGGTCTCGGCCGCGGCGCGCCGCAGGTAGAGGCGGTGGAGGAGATCGACCGCTTGCTCGTCCGACAGGTGAGAAAGCACCTCGGCGATATCGGCCGGGTGCTTCAGCAAGAGCTCCCGCAGAACGACCTTCTTCTCCTCCACTGGATCACCTCCAAGACAACCGGGAAGCCCTATTATACCCGGCCAACTGCCCCCTCAGAAGGGCGCTCGAGCCGGACCTGTTCGCCGCTGGCGCCGGTTTTTCGTACCCTGCGTCTTGATGGCAGAAGGAGGGCCAGCATGGAGGCACAGCCAACCGCGGGTCGACGGTCGGTGGTGATCGCGCCGCACGCGATGGTGGCGACGAGCCAGCCGCTGGCGGTCCAGGCGGGGGTCGACGTGATGCGCCGGGGCGGCAGCGCGGTCGACGCAGCGATCGCCGCCAACGCTGTGCTCGGCGTGGTCGAGCCGATGAGCTGCGGCCTGGGAGGCGACCTCTTCGTTCTGGGCTGGGACGCCGGCTCGGGGCAGCTCTACGGCTTGAACGGCAGTGGCCGTTCGCCGCGGCAGGCCACGCGTCGGGCGTTCCGCGATCGCGGACTCGACCGGATCCCGCTGCGCGGGCCGCTGTCGTGGAGCGTCCCGGGGTGTGTCGACGGTTGGTTCACCCTGCACGCACGGTACGGGAGGCTCGCGATGCCCGATCTCCTGGCGCCGGCGATCGCCTACGCCCGGGACGGGTTCCCGGTGAGCCCCCGGATCGCGCAGAGCTGGAAGCGTGAGACCACCCTCCTGTCCGAGGACCCCGGCGCCGCCCGAGCCTTCCTGCCCGGCGGGGCCGCACCGAGGGGCGGGCAGCCGGTCACGAATCCCGACCTCGCGGGGTGCCTCGAGGCCCTAGCAACTGAAGGACGAGACACGTTCTACACCGGGCGGATCGCCGAGCAGATCGGGGCGGCATCCCAACGGTTGGGCGGGCTCCTCACCCAGGCGGACCTCGCGGCGCACCGGTCCACGTGGGTGACGCCGCTTCGAGCGCGCTACCGCGGGACCGAGCTTGTCGAACTGCCCCCGAACACGCAGGGCCTCGCCGTCCTCGAGATGATGCAGATCCTCGAGGGGTTCGACCTCGCGGGGATGGGCCACAACACGGTCGATGCGCTCCATCACCTCGTCGAGGCGAAGAAGCTCGCCTACGAGGACCGAGCGGTCTTCTGCACCGATCCCGACTTCGGCCCACCGGACCTCGAGACGCTCTTGTCCACCGAGCGCATCGCTGCGCAGCGCGCCCGGATCCGCAGCGACCGCGCCTTGTCGGCGGCCGACGGGATGCTCTCTCACGCGGACACCGTCTACGTCACGGCCGTCGATTGCGATCGGAACGCCGTGTCGCTCATCCAGAGCCTTTACGGGCCGTTCGGCTCCGGAAACGTCCCGGGAGCGGTCGGGTTCGCGCTGCAGAACCGCGGCACCCTATTCAGCCTCGATCCCGAACATCCCAATCGTCTCGAGCCGGGGAAGCGCCCGTTCCACACGATCATCCCCGCCCTTCTCACCCGCGGGGGCCGCCCGGTCTTCTGCTTCGGGGTCATGGGTGGGGATCAGCAGGCTCAGGGTCAGGCGCAGGTCCTGTGCAACGTCATCGACTTCCGAATGGACCCGCAGGAGGCGGGCGACGCCCTCCGTTTCCGGCACGACGGGTCGTCGAGCCCGACCGGTCGGCCGATGCGCGGCACCGGGCGCCTCGCCCTCGAACCCGGCGTGCCGCAAGCCGTCGCCAACGGCCTGCGCGCCCGCGGCCACGAGGTGGGCTACCGCACCGGGGGATTCGGCGGCTATCAGGGGATCTGGATCGATCCGCGAAACGGGATGCTCCACGGTGGCTCCGAGCCGCGCAAGGACGGCTGCGCCATCGGGTACTGAGATCCGACCGCTGGAGCGGCTCTGGAAGCGCCCGCGCCCATCCTGTGGCCGTTTGAGTCCTTCCGCCTGCGAGTTATAATCGAACGTGCAAAGCGAGGGGTGAGAGCGATGATCGAAAAGGGAACCTACCGCGTCAAGAGCGGACTAGCGGAGATGTTGAAGGGCGGCGTCATCATGGATGTCACCAGCGCCGAGCAGGCGAAGATCGCAGAGGCGGCCGGCGCCGTCGCGGTGATGGCCCTCGAGCGTGTTCCCGCCGACATCCGCGCGCAGGGCGGCGTGGCCCGCATGGCTGATCCGAGAAAGGTGAAGGAGATCATGGCGGCGGTCTCGATCCCCGTCATGGCCAAGGTCCGGATCGGACACTTCGCCGAGGCCCAGATCCTCGAGGCTCTGGAGGTCGACTACATCGACGAGTCGGAGGTCCTGACCCCGGCCGACCCCCGCTACCACATCGACAAGTGGGCATTCACGGTGCCGTTCGTCTGCGGCGCGCGCAATTTGGGCGAGGCGTGCCGCCGCATCGGTGAGGGCGCCGCGATGATCCGGACGAAGGGCGAGCCGGGAACGGGGAACGTCATCGAGGCCGTCAAGCACATGCGGATCATGAACGAGGAGATCCGCGAGGTCGTGGCCGCACCCGACGAGGAGCTGATGAAGATGGCCAAGGAGCTCGGCGCGCCCTACGAAATCCTTCGCCTCGTCCGCGAAAAGGGGCGGCTGCCGGTGGTCAACTTCGCCGCGGGCGGGATCGCCACCCCCGCGGATGCCGCAATGATGATGCAGCTCGGCTGCGATGGAATCTTCGTCGGTAGCGGCGTCTTCAAGTCCGGGGATCCCGAGCACCGCGCCCGCGCGATTGTGACGGCGACGACCCACTACAACGACCCGAAGATCGTGGCGGAGGCTTCGGAGAACCTCGGCGAGGCGATGGTCGGCATCTCGATCGACGAGATCCCGCCCCACGAGATGATGCAGGTCCGCTAGATGAGGATCGGCGTCCTCGGGCTTCAGGGCGCGGTTCGCGAGCACCTTCGGAGCCTCGCACGGCTCGAGATCGATGCGCGGACGGTCAAGCACGTCGAGGACCTGCGTGGCCTCGACGGCCTGATTCTGCCCGGTGGCGAATCGACCGCGATCGCGCGGATCGGTGGATTGCAATTCCTCGAGGCGCTTCGTGCGATGGCCCGGGACGGCGCCCCGCTCTTCGGCACGTGCGCCGGCATGATCCTGCTGGCCACGGCGGTCGAGGGACAGGAGGGAGGCACGATCGGCGCGATCGACATCACGGTGGCGCGAAACGCGTCCGGCCGCCAGGTGCAAAGCTACGAGACCCGCCTGTCGATCGAGGGGATTGGGGACGACGTTCCGGCGGTCTTCATCCGGGCGCCGTATGTGACGCGAATGGGACCTCACGTCACGCCGCTCGCCAAGATCGACGATACGGTGGTGATGGCTCGAGAGGGGAACGTGCTGGTATCGAGCTTTCACCCGGAACTGACAGACGACCTGCGGGTCCACCGATACTTCGCGGGACTCGTCGAGAAAGGCATGAAGGAGGACTGACGTATGAAGAAAGTGGCAATCAACGGATTCGGACGGATCGGCCGGGCCTTCTTCCGCGTGGCGTTCGGCCACGAGACTCTCCAGATCGTCGCGATCAACGATCCGTTCATCACCCCGGAGGCTGCGCGGTACCTCTTGACCTACGACTCGGTCTACCACCGCTACGCCAAGACCGTCGTCGCGGTCGAGGGCGGGATCGAGGTCGACGGGACGAAGATCCCGATCCTCGCGGAGAAGGATCCCAAGGCGCTGCCGTGGGGCAAGATGGGGATCGACCTCGTGATCGAGTCCACCGGCGTGTTTCTCACGCGCGACAAGGCATCCATGCACCTGCAGGCCGGGGCGAAGCGCGTCCTGCTCTCGGCTCCGCCGAAGGACGAGGACATCCCGCAGTTCGTCTACGGGGTGAACCACAAGACGTACAACCCCGACAAGGACAAGATCGTGGCGGCGGCCTCGTGCACGACCAACTCACTCGCGCCGGTCGCGCACGTGCTGGAGCAGGAGTTCGGGATCGTCCATGCCTTCCTGACGACGGTCCACGCGTACACCTCGAGCCAGAGCCTCGTCGACGCACCACACAAGAAGTTCGTCCGCGGCCGTGCGGCGGCGGCGAATATCGTTCCGACGTCGACGGGTGCGGCCAAGGCGACGACAAAGGTCATCCCGGCGCTGGCCGGCAAGATGGACGGCATGGCGTTCCGCGTCCCGGTCCCCAGCGGCTCGGTGAGCGACTTCACGGTCGAGGTGAAGCGCGAGGTCACCGCCGACGAAGTGAACGGTGCGCTCAAACGCTATGCGAAGGGCGAGCTGAAGGGTGTCCTCGGCGTGAGCGAGGATCCGATCGTCTCGAGCGACGTCATCGGGAACTCGCACGCATCGCTCGTGGACCTCGTCTCGACCACGGTCGTGGACGGCCGCCTACTCAAGGTCGTGACCTTCTATGACAACGAGTGGGGGTACACGAACCAGCTGGTCCGTGTCGCCGCCTTCGTCTAGGCCCGGAGCGTTTGCCAGAACCTTTGGCGGGCTCCTCGCCGTTCTGTACCCGCCGCGGTGCCTCTTGTGCGGCGTGGCGCTTCCGCGGGCTGCGATCCTGTGCGACCGCTGCGAGGCGCACCTGCCGCCGCTCTCCGGACCGCGGTGCATCCGGTGCGGGGAGCGGCTCAACGACCCGAGCGCCGATCTTTGCGTGATCTGCGGGACGCGCGAGCGCGGCTTCGACGCAGCGCACGCCCTCGGGCCGTACGACAGCGGCTGGGGTGAGCTGGTGCGGGCCCTCAAGTTCGACCGCGAGCGCGCGGTCGCACGCGATCTCTCCAGTCGGATGGCCGCGACGCTCGCGGCCTTGTCAGGAGGGCATCCGGCGATCGACCGGATCACCTACGTCCCCATGCGCCGAGCGGACCGGCGCGCCCGGGGGTTCAACCAGGCCAGGCTTCTGGCTAACGGAATCGGCCGGCGCCTGCACCTGCCGGTCGTCGCAGCCCTGCGCAAGGCCCGCCGCACGCCGCCGCAGGCGGGACTCTCCGCGCGTGAGCGGCGCGACAACTTGCGGGGTGCCTTCCGCCTGATACAATCCGGAGAAGGGAATGTTCTTCTTATCGACGATATCTACACAACCGGCTCCACGGTCGAGGAATGCAGCCGCACGCTCAAGGCGGGGGGTGCCGACCGGGTGCTCGTGATGACCGTCGCGCGGGCCTAGGTCTTGCTAGGAGGGGGAATGCACATCGAGTCGCTCTGCCTCGGGAGTCTCGCGACCAACTGCTACCTCGTGGAGACCGGTGGCGTGAGGCTCCTCATCGACCCGGCCGAGGCCGACGAGACGCTCTTCACGTTCCTTGGCGGTCGGACCGTCGACCTGGTGGTGAACACGCACGGCCACTTCGACCACGTCGGAGGGGACTGGGCCCTCAAGGAGCGCGGCGCGACGCTCGCCCTGCATCGAGCCGATCTGGGTCTCGTCGACCAGTTCTTCCCCGGGCACGCGCCGTTCGACCGGTACCTCGCCGAGGGCGATCGCGTCGCCGATGGGCTGCGGGTGCTGCACACGCCCGGACACTCGCCGGGAAGCGTCGTCATCGTCGGCGACGGCGTTCTCTTCTGCGGCGATCTCCTGTTTGCGGGGTCGATCGGACGGACCGACCTGCCCGGCGGGTCGGAGGCGGCCATGCGCCGATCGCTCCTGCGGGTCGCCGGGCTCGACGGCCAGTACACCGTCTACCCGGGCCACGGACCGCAGACGACGCTCGATCGCGAGCGGCGGTCGAACCCCTTTCTCCAGAGGGGGGTTGGATGAGTGATCGGGAAGCGCTCCAAGCGGTCAAGGAACGGATCGACATCGTCGCGGTCCTCTCGCGCTACCTCTCACTCGCGAAGTCCGGGGACAACTACAAGGGGAACTGCCCGTTTCACAAGGACGACACCCCCTCCCTGATGGTAAGCCCGGAAAAGGGACTGTGGCACTGCTTCGGCTGCGGTGAGGGCGGCGATGTCTTCAGCTTCCTGATGAAGATCGAGCGGATCTCGTTTCCCGAGGCGCTCTCGCGCCTCGCCGCGGAGGCCGGTGTATCGATCGGCCGCCAGGAAAACGACCAGCTCTCCGGCCTGCGGAAGATCCACGCGCAGGTCGCCGAGTACTTCGCGGAGAACCTCCGCGGCAGCGCGGGAAAACAGGCGCGCGAGTACCTCGTCGGCCGGGGCTTCGACAAAGCATCGTGGAAGCGGTTCGACCTGGGATACGCCCTCTCCTCCTGGGACCACCTGAAGAAGCGGTTTGCCTCCACCTACACGGAGCGGGCGCTCGTCACGCTCGGCCTTCTGGTCAGCGGAAAGGACCGCTCATACGACCGGTTCCGCGACCGGGTGATCTTCCCGATCCACGACCTGTCCGGCCGGCCGATCGCCTTCGGCGGCCGGGCCCTGTCCGGCGAGCCGAAGTACCTGAACTCCCCGAGAACCCCGCTCTTCGACAAGAGCCGCCAGCTCTACGGCCTTCACTGGGCGCGGGACGCGCTCCGGGAACGCCGCAGCGCCCTGCTCGTCGAGGGCTACACCGACGTCTTGTCCCTCCTCCAAGCGGGGATCGACAACGTCGTCGGCAGCATGGGGACGTCCCTCACCCAGGGGCAGGCCGACCTGCTCGGCCGGTTCGTGAGCGAGGTCATCATCGCCTACGATCCCGACTCGGCGGGCAGCGCCGCCTCGCTTCGCGGGATGCAGATTCTGAGGAACAGCGGACTCTCCGTGCGTGTGGCGCGGCTTCCGGAAGGGCAGGATCCTGACAGCCTGGTCCGCACCGGGGGGGCCGCGCCGATGCTCGCGGCCGCCGAGGCCGCGCTGCCGTTTCACCTCTTCTACCTCGACGCGCTCGGACAGCGCCACGATCTCGGGACGATTTCCGGGAAGGAGGACGCGCTCGACGAGGCCCGGGCCTTCTATCAGGAGATCGCGAGCCTCCCGTTGCGGCAAGAGATCGTGCAGCGGCTCGCGGAAGCGCTCGACCTGCCGGTGGAAGAGGTCCGTGCGGAGATGGCCGCCAAGGGGCGCCGAGCGCGCCCGAAGGAGAATGAAAGGACGGAGGAGCGGTTCGGACCGAACGAGGTCATCCTGTCGCTTCTCTTGCGCGGCGCGGTGGGGTGGTCGCGGGTCACCGAGGTGGCCAACGTGGAGGACTTCGCTCCGGACGACCGGCCGATTGTTCGAGCGATCGAGACCGCGGGAGAGCCGATCGACCTCTCCGCGGTCATTGCGGATCTCGACGAACCGTTGAAGCCGCGCGTGAGCGCACTGGGCCTGTCGCCCCTCCCGTTCACGGACACAGAGAAGGCTCTGGAGGACGCCCTGTTGAAACTCGTGCGTCTCCCGGCAATCGAGAGGCGGCTGGCCGTCCTTCGTGGAGAGATCGAGCGGGCCGAACAGGACGGCGATCACGACCGACTGAATGAACTGCAGCAGTCCTACAGCGCCCTGGTGGCGGAACGACTGACAAGGAGGATCGATGGTCCCCGAAAAGAAGCGCGCTAAGACGTTCTCGCAGACGCAGGCCGAGCCCAAGCCGAAGGACTGGGACGAGGACCGCACCGAGACCGAAGAAGAGGAGACCCCGGACGAGTCGGAGCTCCTCTCGTCGGAGTCCGACGACGACCAGGCCGTCGACGACGATCTGCTCGTCGAAGAGGACCTCGGCGACGGGGAGGACTCCGATTCCCAGTCGGATTCGGACGACGACAGCGACACGTCGGAGGACGAGCCGGAGCCATCCCGCCCCCGGCGGCGAACGCGTCGGATCCGTCAGATCGAGGGACGCGCGTCGACGCAGCGCGAGGATCCCGTCAAGACCTACCTCCGCGAGATCGGCAAGGTCCCCCTGCTGACCAAGGAGCAAGAGGTCGAGCTGGCTCAGGCCATGGAGAAGGGGGAGTGGGTCAAGGCGATGCAGACTGCGGCTGAGGCGTCCGAGGAGCTCAACCGCTCACTCCTGTCGAAAGACCGCGGCGTCAGCATCCTGCCCAAGGAGCGGCGCGCCGAACTCGAAGGGCTCGTCAAGGCGGGCAAGCAGGCCGCCGCGTCCCTCGGATTCAAGGTGACCCGCACCCAGTCGCTCGCTCGGGTTCTCGCGGACAACGAGGACGAGCTCGGACGAATCGTCGAAGCAGCAAAGGCGGCCCGCGAGCAGCTGACGATCTCCAACCTGCGGCTGGCCGTGTCGATCGCCAAGCGGTACATGAACCGCGGCCTGTCGTTCTTGGACCTGATCCAGGAAGGGAACATGGGCCTGATGAAGGCGGTCGAGAAGTTCGACTACACGCGGGGCTTCAAGTTCTCGACCTACGCCACGTGGTGGATCCGACAGGCGATCACCCGGGCGATCGCCGACCAATCGCGCACGATCCGTGTGCCGGTTCACATGATCGAGACGGTTCGCGAACTCGCCCGGACGAAGCGGGAGTTCATCCAGCAGTACGGGGCCGCGCCCACGCTCGAGGACCTCGCCACCCTCACCGGGATGTCGATCGACAAGATCAAGAAGGTGGAGAACGTCTCCCAGTACACCGCGTCGCTCGAGCGGCCGATCGGCGACGAGGAGGAAGACACCCTCGGCGACTTCATCGAGGATCCCACGTCCCCCTCGCCGACCAAGGAGACGTTCCGGATGTTCTTGAAGGAGCAGCTGAACCGTGCCCTGAACCAGCTCGACGAGCGGGAGCGCGAGATCCTCAGGCTGCGCTACGGTCTGGATGACGACCACCCGCGGACGCTGAAGGACGTCGCGCTGAAGTTCAACATCACGCGGGAGCGGGTGCGACAGATCGAGATCAAGGCGATCGAGAAACTCAAGCACCCCTCTCGCCGCGCCGAGCTGAAGCGGTTCCGGGAGCTGCTCCGAGGCGAGGAGTGAGAGGGGCGCCGCTCCGCCGGCCGATCGTGCTCCTCGGTCCGACCGCGACCGGCAAGAGCGCCGTGGCCGTCGACGCGGCGGTGCGGCTGCGCGGCGAGGTGATCTCTGCCGACTCGCGCGCGTTCTTTCGGGGGATGGACATCGTCACGGACAAGCCCTCCGCGGCCGTGCGCGAACGCGTCCGCCACCACCTGATCGATACCGTGGAGCTGACCGGCGCCTACGATGCGATGGCCTTCCGAAACGATGTGGAGCGCCTGATTCCCGAGATCGCCGGGCGAGGGAACACACCGATCCTCGCCGGCGGGGGCACGCTCTACCTCGGCGCGGTGCTGCGCGGGCTCTTCCCCGGGCCGTCAGCGGACCCGGACCTGCGCCGCAGGCTCCTCGCCGAACCGCTGCCTCGCCTCTACGAGCGGCTGGAAGAGGTCGACCCCGCGGCGGCGGCGCGGATTCACGCAAACGACCGGCTGCGGATCGTGCGCGCGCTGGAGGTCCGCGCGCTGACCGGTCGTCCGATCAGCGCGCTGCAGCGGGAAGCCAGGCCGCTGCCCTTCCGGTTTGCCCGCTTCGGCCTGTGGCGGGAGCGCGACGACCATCGCCGCGCGATCGCGGAGCGTGTGCAGCAGATGCTGCGGGACGGGCTCGTCGCCGAGGTCGAGCGGCTCCGCCAGACTGGCCTGGGCCCGGAACATCAGGCCTACCGTACGATCGGCGTGCGGGAGACCTGCCGTTACCTCGACGGGATGCTCACGAAGGCCCAGCTCACCGAGCGGATCATTCGCAACTCCTGGGCCCTCGCCCGCCGTCAGCTGGCCTGGTTCCGCCGCGAGGAGGTAGACTGGATCTCGGTGACCGGGCGGTCGCCCGAGGACGTTGCCTCGGAGCTGGTCGCACGGGTCCGCGCACGGCGGCCCGAGCGGCCCAGACCGCTGCCGTAGCACGCAGGGAGGAGAGTCGCATGGAAGGCATCCCCGTGCTGAGTTCGGAAGAGACGAAGGCCCTCGACCGGCGGTCGGAGGCGGCAGGCGTACCGGGAGACGTCTTGATGGAGACCGCCGGTCGCGCCGTCGCCGACGCGGTCCGCCGGCGGTTCTCGCCGCGTCGCGTCGTCCTCGTCGCGGGCAAGGGAGGAAACGGCGGCGACGCGCTGGTCGCTGCACGCGCCCTGCACGAAGCCGGCATCGAGGTCCGCGCGTTCAGCCTCTACGCCAAAGACGACCTCGCGCCGCTCACCCGCCAGCAGGCCGACGCGCTGCAGCGGGCCGCCCCCGACGCCCTGCAGGTCCTCGACGACTGCGCCGTCCTCGAAGGCGCACTCGGGGAAGCGGACGTCGCGATCGACGGCCTGCTCGGGATCGGGGTCGACCGCCCCCTGCGCGGCCGCATCGCACAGGTCGTGGAGCTACTGAACGGATCAACCGCCAGGCGGGTGGCGGTCGACCTGCCATCCGGCCTGGTCGCGGACTCCGGCGAGCTCCCGGGCGAGGCGGTCCGAGCGGACCTCACGGTCTGCATGGCCGTGTACAAGCCCGCCCACCTCTTCTTCCCCGCGCGCGGGCGTTGCGGTGAGATCGAAGTCGCGGCCGTCGGATACCCGGAAGACGCGCTCGCCCAGGCGCAGCCGCTCGCGTGGGTCGCCGGCCCGGATCTCGTGAAGGCGATGCTGCCGGTCCGGCCGCCGACCGGGCACAAGGGAACGTTCGGCCGGGTCCTCGTCGTCGCAGGCTCGGTGGGGATGAGCGGTGCGGCGATCCTCTGCGCCGCGGGCGCCTTGCGTGCAGGTGCCGGACTGGTCACCGTGGCGTGTCCGGGACCGGTCGCAGCGGCCGTGGCCTCGAGCCTTCCCGAAGCGCTCACCCTGCCGTTGCCCGAGCGGGAGGGACGCCTCACTCGCCGCGCGCTTTCACGTCTCCTTCCCGCAACCGAGCGCGCCGACGTCCTGGCGATCGGCCCCGGTCTCTCTCGTGCCCCAGCCGTGGGGTCGCTGGTACTCCGGCTCCTGCGCGAGACGCCCGGCCCGATCGTCCTCGACGCCGATGCCCTCTTCGCGCTGCGCGGGCGTCTCGACCGCCTGGTCCCGCTCGCCGGTCGCGCCGTTCTGACGCCGCATCCCGGGGAATTCTCGCGGCTCGTCGATCGGCCGGCCGGAGCGATCGACACCGACCGACTCGAGGTCGCCCCGGCGTTCGCGCGGACCCACCACGTCACTGTTCTGCTCAAGGGGCGTCCGACCGCGATCGGCACGCCCGACGGCCGCGTCTTCTTGAATCCGACCGGAAACGCGGGCCTGGCGACCGGCGGCTCCGGGGACGTTCTGACCGGGATCATCGCCGGTCTGCTCGCCGGCGGAGCGAGCCCGGAGCACGCCGCGGTCCTCGGCGCGTACCTTCACGGCGCGGCCGCGGATCACCTCGCGCGTCACGTCTCGGAGCGCTCGATCCTCCCGAGCGACCTGCTCGCGGCTCTGCCCCGCGTCTTGCGCCAATCCGAACAGGAGCGCTGAAGGCTACGCCTCCTGTTTCCTTTGCGCGCATCTCCACTTGTCCCTTGACCTGAGATAAGAGGTGTGCTACGTTGGTAACGTTACCGTGAACGATACCAAGGGGGCAAACCGGTGAACCGGGGCAGGGCACGCGTGACGATCAGGGACGTCGCGACCGAGACAGGGTACTCCATCAACACGGTCTCCCGCGCGCTCAACGACAAGGCCGAGATCCGTCCTGCGACCAAGGAGAAGATCCTCGCCGCGGCGGCGCGGCTGGGATACCGAGCGAATCGTCTGGCAAAGGGACTGCGATCGAACAAGACCGGAACGATCGGCGTCGTCGTGACCGACGTGGCCAATCCGTTCTTCAGTGCGCTGGTCAAGGCGATGGCCAGGGCGGCTCGTGAGCTCGACTACAGCATCATCCTTCAGGACTCCGACGAGGACTATGCAGGCGAGGAAGAGGCGATCCGTGTCCTGCTCGCCGAGCAGGTCGACGGCATCCTGATCACCCCGGTCCAGAGCGCACGGGACACCATCGAGAGGCTGTACCAGGCGCAGATCCCCCTCGTTCTCGTTGGGCGCTACTTCGATGACCTGGACACGAACTACGTGGTACCAGACGACCATCGCGGCGGCTACATGGCGACCAACCACCTCTTGGAACAGGGCGTCCGGAGGATCGCCATGGTCAACGGCCCGTTCCACATCTCGAGCGCGAGGGAGCGGCACGAGGGATACGCGGAAGCGCACCGCCGCTGGAGCCTCCCGACGGACGGTGCACTGATCGTGGACGGCGCGCTCACCGTAGAAGACGGACTGGCCCTCGGCCGGACCGTCCTCGAGCGGACGCCGCCCCCCGAGGCGATCGTAGCCTACTCGGATTTCGTCGCGTTCGGTGTCATGCAAGCCGTGCGCGAGGCTGGCCTATCGATCCCTGGGGACATAGCGGTCGTCGGCTTCGACGACGTGCGGATGTCGTCGTGCCTGCAGGTTCCGCTGACAACCGTCCGCAGCCCCAAGGACGACCTCGGCCGGCAGGCCGTGTCGATCCTTGCAGAGGAACTTGGAACCGCCGGGGAGGGTGCCACGAAGAAGAGGAAGCTCCCGGTGTCCCTGGTGATCCGGGAGTCCTCCCAGAAGTGCAAGACCACGCCAACCCAAGGCAGGAGGTGATCGCGCGACGCAGAACCGCTCGGGGAGGTCTGCCCGAGCCTGTTAGAGAGACGATCGGGCGCCGGAGAAGGGCGCAAGTTCCGTTTACAAGGAGGAAATATGCAATTCAGAAGGCTGCTTGTCGCGATGCTCGTCGGCGCGGCGCTGCTGGCGGCGTTCGGAACCGCCGCCGGCAACGGCCTCACCGGCAAGCTCGAGATCTTCTCGTGGTGGGCGGGCGACGAAGGCCCAGCGCTGCAGGCGTTGATCGACCTCTACAGCGCGCAACATCCAAACGTCGACGTGATCAACGCGACGGTCACCGGCGGGTCGGGGGTCAACGCCAAGGCGGTGCTGAAGACGCGCATGCTGGGTGGAGACGCCCCGGACAGCTTCCAGGTCCACGCTGGTCAGGAGTTGATCGGCACGTGGGTCAAGGCCGACCGAATGGAGGACCTCACCTGGCTGTTCGAGCAGCAAGGGTGGACGAACGTCTTCCCAGCGGGTCTGATCACGCTGCTCAGCACCGATGAGGGCATCTGGTCCGTGCCGGTGAACATCCACCGCTCGAACGTGCTGTGGTACATCCCGGCGAACCTGGAGAAGTGGGGCATCAAAGCCCCGACGACGTGGGACGAGTTCCTGACGATCGCGCCGGCCCTGAAAGCGAAAGGCATCACGCCGCTCGCGCTCGGCGAGAACTGGACAGCCAACCACCTGTGGGAGTCGGTGGCGCTGGCCGTGCTCGGCCCGGAGAAGTGGCAGGCACTGTGGGACGGGACCCTCTCGTTCACGAGCCCCGAGGCTGTGGCGGTCTGGGACCTCTTCGGCAAGATCCTCGAATACACCAATGACGACGCCGCTTCATTGTCGTGGCAGCAAGCAACGGACATGGTGGTCGGAGGCAAGGCGGCGTTCAACGTGATGGGAGACTGGGCCGCGGGATACATGTCAACGACCTTGGGCCTCGAGCCGGGCACGGACTACGCATGGAGTGCGTCGCCGGGCACGCAGGGCGTGTTCATGATGCTCTCCGACTCGTTCGGACTGCCGAAGGGCGCGCCGGACCGCGATAACGCGATCGCGTGGCTCGAACTCCTCGGATCGAAGCAAGGCTCAGACGCGTTCAACCCGCTCAAGGGATCGATCTCCGCGCGGACGGACAGCGACCTGTCGCTGTACAACGCGTACTCCCAGTCCGCAGCCAAGGACTGGCAGAACGACGCCATCGCGGGGAGCCTGACCCACGGCGTCGTGGCGAACGAGGGCTTCATGAACGACTTCGCCACGGTCATGGAGATGTTCCTGACGAGTCGAAACGCCCAACAGGCAGCCTATGCCTGCGACGCGATCGCTCGGCAGAACGGGATCGGCACCTAGGTACCGTCCGGCGAGGGGACGATCCGCGTCCCCTCGCCGCTCTTCCGGCCGTCACAGAAACGCCGGACCCCGTAGGCGGTGGACATGCACCTGACGCGTGACCGCATCATCGCATTTGCCGTTCTGCTCCCGTCGCTCGTCCTCGTCGGGGTCTTCGTGTACGGGTTCATCGGTCAGACGGTCTACATCTCGCTGACCGACTGGGGCCGGGGCGGCGCAGCGCTCGCTGAGAACCCCCAGATGCGCCTCATCGGATTCGACAACTACAAGGAGCTGTTCACGGGATTCCTCCACGCCCGCTTCCGGCAGGACCTCGTCAACGCATTCTTCTACACGGTATCGCTCGTGATCGGGGCACTCGCACTGGGCCTGTTCCTCGCGATCCTCCTCGACCGGCAGCCGCGCGGCGAGGGTGTGTTTCGCACCCTCTTTCTCTATCCGATGTCGCTGTCGTTCGTCGTGACGGGCACCATCTGGCGATGGCTCCTCGCCCCCGAGGGGGGGATCAACGTCCTGCCGGCCTTTGTCGGTCTGCCCACCGCGCAGTTCCGCTGGATCAGCAGCCGTGATCAGATCCTCACCTTCGATTGGCAGAGCCTGCCGGCTATCACCGCGGGACTCGTCGCGGCGGTCCTCGTTTTCCTCTCTTGGCGCGCCTGGAGGGCCGGGCGGCTCAGGCGAGCGTTTGCGACCCTCGCGCCGGCGATCCTCCTGATCCTGTGGGCGATCTTCGGGCAACGGGTCGTGCCGCAGATGTTGCCGATCCCCGAGCGACACGGCTTCAACCTGGCGACCATCGGGGTGATCCTCGCGGCGATCTGGCAGTTCTCGGGATACACGATGGCCCTCTACCTTGCGGGACTTCGGGGAATCTCGGAGGGGCTCCACGAGGCGGCACGCCTCGACGGGGCCAGTGAACTTCAGTACTACCTGCGGGTGGCGATCCCCATCCTGAAGCCGATTACGCTTTCCGCGGTGATCATCCTCGCCCACATCTCGCTCAAGATGTTTGCGCTCATCTTCGCGATGGCCGGGCCGGACAACGCCTCCACCGGGCACCCAGCGGTCCTCATGTACCTGACGACCTTCCGCGGAAACAAGTTCGCCCTCGGGGCCGCGATCGCCGTCATCCTGTTCTTGCTGGTCGCCCTGTTCATCATCCCCTACCTCGTCAGCTCGTACCGGGAGCAGCACCGGAGGGCCTCGTGACGGCGAGGGTCCCATGGGCGAGGGCGCTCCTGTATGCGACGCTCGTCGTGGTCGCGGCGATCTACCTGACGCCGATCTACATGACCGTGATCACAGCGCTCAAGGACCCCGCGAACATCAACCTGTCCACCGCGTGGCAGCTCCCCTCGCCGCTCAACTGGAAGAGCTTTTCCCAGGCATACGCGAAGCTGGGTCCGAACTTCCTGAACAGCATCATCCTCTCGGTCTGCGCCACGATCCTCTCCTCGGTGCTGGGCTCGCTCAACGGGTACGTGTTCTCCAAGTGGCGGTTCCGGGGAAACGACCTCGTGTTCACCCTTCTCCTGTTCGGGATGTTCATCCCCTACCAGATCATCCTGATCCCTCTCTTCCAGACGCTGCGCCAGATGCACCTCTACGGCGGCCTACCGGGACTGATCCTCGCCCACGTCGTCTACGGGCTTCCGATCACGACGCTCATCTTTCGCAACTTCTACAGCCAGATCCCCGATTCGCTCACCGAATCCGCGCAGATCGACGGCGCCGGGTTCTTCAAGCTCTACCTGCGGGTGATCTTCCCCCTGTCGATCCCGGGATTCGTCGTGACGTTCATCTGGCAGTTCACCCAGATCTGGAACGAGTTCCTGTGGGGAATCACGCTCACCAAGTACGCCGCCAACCCGATTACCGTCGGCCTGGCTCAGCTCGCGGGCGGAGAAGCGGTCAGCTGGAACCTGCCGATGGCTGGATCGATCATCGCGGCGGTTCCCGTGCTCTTGATCTACGTCCTGATGGGCCGGTACTTTATCCGCGGGCTGCTCGCCGGGTCCGTGAAGGGATGAACGCCGTGGTTCGGCCGGCGGAGCGACTCGGAGACCGACACGCCTGACGCCATCAACAGGAGGGATGACATGACCACAGAGGACCAGACCGTCACTTGGGGTATCCTGGGGACCGCGCGCATCGCGGCGCAGCGCCTCATCCCCGCCTTCCACGAATCGCAGGTCGCACGCCTGGCCGCCGTGGCCAGCCGGGACAAGGACCGTGCCCACCAATTCGCAGATCAGAACGGGATTCCGAAGATCCACGGGAGCTACGAGGCGCTGCTAGACGACGAGGCCATCGACGCGGTCTACATCCCGCTTCCCAACCACCTCCACAAGGACTGGGCCATCCAGGCGATGGCGGCGGGCAAGCACGTCCTCTGCGAGAAGCCTCTCGCCACGAGCGCGGCGGAAGGGACGGCGATGTTCGACGAGAGCGACCGGCGCGGCGTCCTGTTGATGGAGGGGTTCATGTACCGCTTTCATCCTCAGACGCAGCGGGTGAGAGACCTCCTGGCCCAAGGCCGGATCGGCGCTCCGCGCCTGATCCGCGCCGCCCACTCCTTTCCGCTCCATCTCAGGGACCGCGACAACGACATCCGCTGGCGGGAAGAGACGGGCGGCGGGAGCCTGGGTGACCTCGGGATCTACTGCATCGACACCGCGCGGCACCTCTTCGGCGCCGATCCGATCCGCGCGGTCGCCACGAGCCGGCGGCACCCCGGTCACACCGCAGAGGCAGAGACCCAGGCGATCCTCACGTTTCCGGACGACCGGACCGCGCTCTTCGACTCGAGCTTCCTGCTCGCCTCTCGCAAGCGGTACGAGGTGGTCGGTGAGCGGGGTCGGATCACGGCACTCGAGCCCTACAATCCGGGTCGCGGGACGGCCGTCCAGATCGAGGTGATCACCGAAGAGGGCAGACGGATGGAGGATGTCGCAGCGCAGAACGAGTACCGCCTGGAGATCGACCACCTCTGCACGTGCATCCTGAAGAAGCGGCAGCCCGCGATCACCCGTGAGGACAGCCTCGGCAACCTGCGGGTCATCGATGCGTTGAAGGAATCGGCGCACTCGGGCCGCTGCGTGGAGATCCCGGTCGGCTAGCCGTTCTCCTCCCACAGAGGATTCGGGTAGACGCCGCGGTCGACGAGCTCGCGGATCCCGGCCTTGACCCACGCCTTGTCCTGCGGATAGGTCACGCCGAACCACCGCTCCCGGGTCGGCAGCACGCGAACCCGCGCTCTACCTTCGGCAAGGAGATCCGAAACGACCTCGGGCAGGAGGAATTCCGCCTTGGGGTCGTCGCCGGCCTCCCGCAGGAACACGGGGAAGCGCGCCTCGAGCTCGGCGAACAGGCTCGGCGTGAACCCCCACATGTTCATCGAAACCGGTTTGCCCTCGGGAATCTCGATCCAGGTCCTGTCGTCCTCGGAGTAGCACACCCGATCGGAGAGCCGCTTGACCTTGTGGCGCTCGTGGATCTCTTCGAGATAGCCATCGTCGTCGACCGAACAGACGCCGCGGGTCACGTGGCCGTGCTGCGTCAGCGTGTTCTCGAGGACGTAGCCGACCATGGAGTAGTCGTAGGCGACGGCGGTGTCGCGGGCGACACGCAGATGATCAGCGAGCGTTGAGAAGGAGGACCGCCCGTAGAAATCATCGGCGTTGATCACCGCGAACGAGCCGTCGACCGCGTTGCGGCAGCACAGAACGGCGTGCGCCGTGCCCCAGGGCTTCTCGCGGCCGGCCGGCACGGAGAACCCCGCTGGCAGATCATCGAGTCCCTGGATGACGTATTCCGTCTTGCACCGAGACTCGATCCGGCGGCCGACCCCCTCGCGAAACGCCGCCTCGATCTCGCGGCGGAGGATGAAGACGACCTTCCCGAACCCCGCCAAGAGTGCGTCGTAGAGCGAGTAGTCGATGATGATCTCGCCGCGCGGCCCGACCGGGTCGATCTGCTTGAGGCCGCCGTACCGGCTCCCAATGCCGGCGGCCATGACAACGAGTGTGGGCTTCGGCATGCGTCCTCCTGATGGTCTTCGGTTCCCCACATTCTACCGGCTGCCCCCCGGCCTCTCGCAAGGAGGGGGGTCCGCAAGCCCGGTATACTCCGGGGAGGAACCAAGATAGGAGGTCCCGAGCCATGGCAAACTCAGAGAATCTCGACCTGATCGACACCCACGCTCACTTGGACGCCTCGGACTACGCCAACGACCGCGCGGCGGTGATCACCCGCGCCTCCAGCGCGCGGATCGGGATCGTCACCGTCGGCGCCGACCTGCCATCGAGCCGGGCGGCGCTCGCGCTCGCCGCGCGCCACCGCACGGTCTGGCCGGCGGTCGGCGTCCATCCCCACGACGCGAAGACCCTCGATCACCGGGCGCGAGACGAGCTCCAGCAGCTCGCCAGCGAGGGTGCCGTGGCGATCGGCGAAATCGGCCTCGACTACTACCGCGACCTCTCCCCGCGCTCGGCGCAGCGGCGGGCACTCGCGGACCAGCTCGACCTCGCCCGGGCGCTCGATCTGCCGGTGATCCTCCACAATCGGGAGTCGACCAAGGATCTCCTGGCGATCCTGCGCGCACACCCGCCGCGTCGCGGGGTGGTCCACTCGTTCCTCGGTGACCGGGCGCTGGCCGAGACGTTCGTCGGCCTCGGTCTGCACCTGGGGATCGGCGGGCCGCTGACCTTCGAAAGGAACGAGGGGCTGCGTGACGCGGTCGCCGCGGCGCCGCTCGATCGACTGCTCGTCGAGACCGACTGCCCGTACCTGACCCCGGTCCCCCACCGCGGCAAGCGCAACGAGCCCGCCTACGTGCGCTACGTCGCCGAGGCGATCGCTGCTCTGCGTGGCGTGCCGGTCCCGGAGATCGCGGCGGCCACTACACGAAACGCCGTTGCTCTCTTCTCGCTCACGTCACGCTGACTCCCCGATCTACGGCTTCGCGGCCGTGAACGGTCTGTGATCGGCGTGGCACAGGAGTTGCACCACGCCGCGACCGGCGCTCGCCGCGCCAGGGATCCCGCCCGGCGGGTCGGTCCACATGCTTGCGAGATAGACGTTCGAGAGGCCCGGCACGGTCTTCGGGATGAACCGGTGTTTGCGCTGGAATTCCCCGGAGAGGATCCACGTCATGAACGTGCCCTTCCAGTTTCCGGTGTAACGGGAGAAGGTATGGGGGGTCGCGACGTCGGCGATCTCGACCTTCGAGGCGAAGCCCGGATGTCGATGGTCGATCTCCTCGCGGCAGAGCGCAGCGATCCGCTCCTTCTCCGCCAGGTACGCGGGGCGACTGGCGCTCAACGGCTCCCAGTACGACCAGTCGGCGGACGTCATCGTACCGACCACCGATTTCCCGGCCGGCGCAAAGGTCGGATCGAAGCAATAGTTCTTCACCACGAAATGCGACAACTGCCGCCCAGCGAGCTCGAGCGGCCGATCGAGCTCATAAGCCGTGCCGAGGCATGACAGGTCGCCGGAGAGGTCCATGTCGGCCCCGAACATCGCCTGGACGATCGGCGGGTAGAGTCGACCGTGCTCCAGGAGCTCCCGGTGGACTGGATCGACGCGGCTTCCGTCGAGGAGCCCGAAGAGCGTCCCTCGCAGGTCGCAGGCCGCGATGACCACATCTCCCGTCGCCTCCTCTCCTCCCGCCAACCGAACGCCGATCGCTCGGCCGTCCCGCTCGAGGATCTTCTCGACGCGCGAGCCGTAGACGATCGTCCCGCCGAGTTCGCCAAACCGCTTCTCGATCGCCCTTGCGAAGGCGAGCGACCCTCCGAGCGGATATCCCGCGGTGCGCCGGCTCATCGGCGCAAGGGTCATCACGAGGGCCATCGCGGGCATCTTCCCGTCGAACGTTGCATTCGCGATCGCGCTACGCACGAACGGGTCGGTGAATCGCTCGCCGAGCGACGCCATCGTCGTGCCGCCGAGCGCCATGAGGTCCTTCAGATATGGACGCATCCGCGCCATCATCCGCATCCCGTCCAGTGGCCCCATCAGCTCGGCCGGCTTGCCGATCGGAGGCGAGAAGCCGGCCAGGCGGCGGATCATCCCGCAGAGGTCCGAGGCGGCCCCCGCGTCCTTCGGCGCGAGATCCTTCAAGTGGCCTTCGAGGCGATCGACATCCGTGTAGAAATGGAGTACACGGCCGTCCCGGCCGACAACACGCGAGAAGACCTCGTGGTCGACGAACCGCCGGCCCTGGATCGCGCCGAGCTCCTCCCAGATCCGGTAGTACCCGGACCCTGGTGCCGAGCCGATCAGCCAGTGGATACATCCGTCGATCACGAAGTCTCCGCGCCTCCACGAGGTGCACAAGCCGCCGGGCGCGGAGTGCGCCTCGTGGATCTCCACGTCGTACCCGTTCATGCGCGCGTAGCACCCCGCCGAGAGGCCGGCGATGCCGGCCCCGATGATCACGACCTTCTTGGCCATGTCTCCTCCTTGCCTCTTGGCGTGCCACCCACGAGCGGGAAGTATACGCCCGCTGCGCCGGGCCTTGTAGAGGCCTCGGCCTGGGCGATGCGCAGAGACCCGTGGGTGGATCGGAACGCGCGTTGCTAGTCGCTCCCGGACGAATCCAACGGCAACAGCCTCTCGAACAGCCCCTTGAGCAGGTCGGTCGTTTCGGGAGCGGTCTGAGTGGGCGCTTCGCCAAGGAGCCCTTGGACGGTGAGGTCGGCCTGCTGGCGGAGCACCTCGTAGCCCGGGGGAAGCGGGACGTCGGGAGCCGGGGCAAGCGCTCCGATCTCTGCCCCGAGCGCATCGATCGCGTCCTGTAGCTCGCGCTTGCCCTCCATGAGGAGCCCCTGGCGGGCGACTTCGAGCAGCGGCTTCTCGTAGTGGATGACCGGCGAGTCGGCGCTGCCGTCGATGACGCAGGCGAAGACGATCGGAACCTCCTGCGCGTAGCGATTGATCCCCTCCACGGTCCGTGCGGCAAGCTGCGGCGAGAGACCGAAGAGCGTCAGGCCGGCCCGCTGGGCGATTTGCAGGTCCTGGAAGGCGATGGACGCCTCCCCGGAGGCGACCTCCCCGTCGAGCGTCAAGGTTGTGGAAAGCGAAACGCGACCGGAGACGACATCAAACGGTAGGGTCTTCGCGTAGAGCCACGAGAAGCGCGTGAGGTCGACGGCATGCACGTCGAAGCTGTAGGTATGCACCGAGACGTCGCCGCGGTCGTCGAACCGTGTCGAGAAGAGGAAGCCCGCACGCGGGTCGTCCCCCACCTGGCCCGTCAGGCACAGCTCGATCGGCTCACGCGAAAGCGACGCCGGGGCGGCGACGTTCGAGATCTCGACTTCTTTCAGGAGCAACGGTGGAAACGGCTCACCGGGGCGCCGGGCGTCGTCGAGGGTCACGTGCACCCGTCCGATCTCCACCCGCTCCACGGCGAACGACGGCGCGAATCCCGGGAAGGAGCGGCCGCCGGCATATCGGGAGAGATCGGCCGTGCTGCGGGCCCGCGGCTTTCCAAGGTACTCGATGAACCGGCGCAGGAGCCCAAACCAATCGACATCGCCCGCGTGCGCCTTCGCCCACTCCACGTACCCTTCGACATCCCATCCCTGCGAGAAGTCGTCGACGTTCAGCGTGCCGTCGTCCTGCCGCTTGACGTGCAGATACACGTCGCTGATCCGGACTCCGTTGAACACGACGCGTTTCTCGAGCAGCGGCAGCATCCCCGCGTCGAGCGTGAGCATGGGAATCTCGACCACGTTCTCGTCGGGCTTGTTCGGATCCTGGACCGATAGACCGGTGAGGTCGAGCCGACAGGTGAACAGGCTGAACGCGCTCTTCTCGACGGCAACCTGCCCTCCGATCACGAACGACGCCGCCGAGGTCGCGATCCGGCCTGCGAAGAACGGGACGATCAGCGCGGCGATCAGGTAACACACGGCGTAGACCGCAGGCAGGATGACGAGCATCTCCTTGCGGACGAACCGGAATGGGCCCCACGGCTGCCTGGTGCCGACGTACTTCGCCTCGCCGCCGGTCAGGAACCATCGCAGCACGCCCATGCCGCGCTTGCCCCGCAGTCGCTGCGAGACGCTCAAGCCGCTCACCCAGGTCGCGAACGACCGACGGTACTTGATCGTCAGGAACCGGACCCCAAGAAAGACGGGAACCGCCATGAGGAGAGACAAGACCAGACTGCCCAAGAGCAGGTAGCGGCCGTAGCCCATCGGCGCGGCGACCGGCAGGTGGAACAAGACCCGCCACATCGCGTCGAGACCCCGGTGCGTGTCGAGGAGAAACCGGCCGATCGCGTAGCTTCCCGGCGCGACGAGGAGGGAGAGCAGCTTGAACAGGCCCATCGACAGGAGAAAGGCGCGAAAGCTGCACCGGACGAGGAGTGCGAGGGTCACCGGGACGATCACGTGAAGCCCCATCGGCGGCAGGCCCGCGAAGATCCCGAGGGCAAAGGAAAAGGCGATCTGGTTCGGCGAAAGGGACGACTTCAGGATTTTCAAGACCTTCTTGACCTGGCTCCAGGGGGTGAGCGCCATCGCAACCGCCTCCGCGCGCCATCATGGCAAACCGCGCAGCGCGCGGGCAAGTCGCGGCCCGGCCGAGGAGCCACCGCGGCCTGGACGGGCGTGAGCGCTATCCCCCGGGGACGGACAGCGCGGCGAGGCCCCTTTGCAGGGTGATGAGAAGCCAGGTCGCACTCGCGCCGAGGATCACAAAGCCGATCACCGGACCGAGCCATTCGGGGGCACTGAAGGGGACGCCAGCGGCCCGTTGGAAGAGCGTAGAGAGGATGATCTGCGGCGCAAGCAGCGCGAGCAGCGTCAACAGGGTCGAGGCGACGGCGTAGCCAAGCGCGCTGCCCTGTAGGACGAGAACCGCGGACACGAAGGTCGCCGGTGTGATGACCGCCAGGTCGAGCGCGTAGGTGACCATCGTGGTGTAGCTGTCCATCCGCTGCGGCGGACCCCCGCGCGCGAGCGCCTCGAGGAGCGGCACCAGCCAAACCATCAGCGTCACCGCGCCGGACGCAAAGAGGAAGGCGGCCAGGCCACGGCGCGGCAGGGCGTCGAACGTCCCGGCAGCGGCCAGGCCCGACGCCGCCGAGGGAAGGACCTGGAGAAACGCGAACAGGCTCGCCGAAACGAGCGCAACGTACAGGAGGAAGAGGCGGTTGTAGGCCGCACCGAGCGCCATTGACGCGTAGAGATAAAGGAAGTAGCCCAGGACGCCAACCAACAGGAACTGGCCGGGAAGCCCTCCGCGCTGATACAGGATGATCGACGTGATCAGAAGTGGAACGCCAAAGAAGAGCGCCACGACATCCTGTCCCCTGAACCCCGCCCCGAAGAACACGGTGTCGTACCGGTAGAGGCCGCGGCCGAAGATCCGCGCCGTTCCGCCACGAAGCGTCGAAAACAGGAACGACTCGCCGCCCTCTCCCGTGAAGAGCCCGGCGACGGCCGCCACCATCGCCAGCAAGGCGATCAGGGAAGACAATCCGATTAGGCCCGACGTGACCCTCACCCGATTCACCTCCGGTCGCGAACCGCTGCGCACCCTCGCTCGCCGACGCACCCGCTGCAACGTACGGGGCAGGGCCCCGACACGGCCTGCAGCGAGAGAGTCTACCGCGTGTCGGCGCACCCCGGCAACGGCTTGATCGTCATCGGCCTCTCGGCAGCGCGGGCGGATCGGGCCTTGGCGGGTCAGGCGTCGGCGGCCGAGCCGGACAACGCGTCCAGCGCGGCCTTGCGGGCGAGGCGCGCCGCCAGGTCCTCGAGCAGCGCTCGGTCGCTTCCGGAGAACGCGGCCTCCCGGTCGCTGTCGATATCGATCTCGCCGATCACGTCGCCATCGCGGCGGATCGGCACGACGATCTCGGCGTGAGTCTGCGGGAAGCAGGCAAGGTACCGCGGATCGGCGTTGACGTCATCGACGATCACCGTCTCTCCGGTCCGCGCGGCGAGCCCGCAGATCCCCTGTCCCACGGGAATCCTCATGTGCTGCGTCGCCTGCGGCCCGGCCCACGCGCAGAGCACGAGCTCGCCGCCCTGCCGCAGGTAGATGCCCGCCCAGTCGTAGTGTGCGACCCGGCGAACCAGCAGGCTCACCGCGGCCTGACACGCGGCAGCGAAGGTTTCGGCATCGGCGACCGCTCGATGGAGATCGTCTTGGAGTTCATCCATGGCGAGCTCGATGATACCCACTGGATCGGTGCATTTCCCCCCGGGGTGCGGTATGATGCCTCGCCCGCGCGACCGATGCGGAGCCAGCCAGTCGGGGGGATACACATGGATGTCGCCAAGTCGCTTCACGGACTCCTGGAACGGGATGCGGTCGTCGAGAACGCCCCGCGCGCCACGCTGATCGAGGAGGTCGTCGCGCGTCGCGAGGCGCTCGTCAGCGCCTGCGGTGCGCTTGCCACCTGGACCCCACCGGAATCGACCGGGCGCAGTCCCAAGGACACGGTGATCGTGCGGCGCTCCGCGAGCGAGAAGGAGATCGACTGGGACTCCCCGAACAACCTGCCGGTGAGCGAGGAAACGTTCGACAGGGTGCTCGAAGATGCCTTGAGAACGCTTTCGAGGAAGCCTCGCCTCTACGTGACCGATCGCGCCCTCGGCGCCGATCCCGCCTACGCCCTCCCCGTGAAGACGGTGAGCGACCGGGCGCTGACGGCCCTGTTCACAGACAACATGCTGCGGCCGGTGCCCGAGGGGATCGAGGGAAGCGCCTTCTCCGACCGGCCGTTCACCCTCCTCGTTCTCCCCTATGACCGGCTCGATCCGGAGCGCTACGCGGGTCGCCTGCGAATCGACCCGCGCACCCAAGCGACCTCACGGATGGTCATCGCCATGGATTTCGATCGGCGGATCGGCGTGGTCTACGGCTCGGCGTACCTGGGGTCGGTGAAGAAGCTCCTGTTCACGGTCATGAACTACCTGCTGCCGTCGATCGGTATTCTGCCGCTGCACTGCTCGGCGAACGAGGGGGGCGACGGCCGCACGGCGCTGCTTCTCGGCCTCTCCGGAACCGGAAAGACCACGCTCTCCGCTGATCCGAACCGCGCCCTGCTCGGGGACGACGAACACGGCTGGAGCGACGAGGGGATCGCGAACTTCGAGAACGGCTGCTACGCGAAGCTCATCGGGCTCGATCCGGACAAGGAGCCGGAGATCCACCACGCGGTCTTTCACCGCGATCACCCACTCTCCCACGGGGCGATCGTCGAGAACGCGATGGTCTACCCCGACGGCACGTTCGACCTCTCCGACGATCGGCTGACCCCCAATTCGCGCGCGTCCTACCCGCTGTCCTATCTCTCGAACATCAAGCCGTCCTCTCGCGGGGCACACCCCAAGACGATCCTCTTCCTCACCGCCGATGCGAACGGCGTCCTGCCGCCGATCTCCCGGCTCTCCCGCGAGCAAGCGATGCTCTGGTTCCTGATGGGCTACACGAGCAAGCTCGCCGGGACGGAGACCGGCGTGGTCGAGCCGAAGACGACCTTTTCCCGGTTCTTCGGGGAGCCGTTCATGCCACGGAATCCCGACGTCTACGCCAAGCTCCTCGGGGAGAAGATGGACCAGCACGGCACGTCGGTCTATCTCGTCAACACCGGCTGGAGCGGCGGGCCGTTCGGCGTGGGCAAGCGGATGGACATCACGCTCACCCGCGCGATGGTCGAGGCCGCGCTCTCCGGCGCTCTCGATGACATGCCCGCCGACGAGAATCCGACGTTCCACCTGAGCGTCCCCCGCCGGTGCCCCAACGTGCCGGAGCGGCTTCTCGATCCGCGCACCACCTGGGACGACGTCTCGGCCTACGACGCGCGTGCGGCCAAGCTCGCCGCGCAGTTCGCCGAACACTTCGACGCCGCCTACGCGGACAAGGGGATCGACGCCGCGGTCGCCGCCCAGTGCCCGGGCAAGTAGGCTCGCGGGCCGTATAATCGAGGCATGGCCCGCAGAGCGATCCCCATTCTGATCGGCTTCCTCATCGTGCTTCCGCTCGTCGCGGCGGCCTCCCCCGCGGCGCTTGGTTCGGCGTTCGCCGACGCCTATACCGCGTTCGCGCCCCTGTACACGCTCTACCGCAGCTACGCCGACTACCTGTTCTCGGGAACTGCAATCGCGATCCCGCCGGGACTCGATACGGCTTGCCAGTCGTTCTCGGCCCGGCTTTCGGACCTGCAGGTGATGTTCATCACGCAGACCGCCTCGCAGCAGGCTGGACAGGTCACGCTGGTCGCTCACCTGCGCGCCGCCCTCGAGACGTTCTGCGTGCGCCATCGCGCCACGATCGACACGATCGCCGCGCTCCAGACGCCGAGCCTGTCGGTGCTCTCCCAGGCGTCGGACGCCGGCTTCTTCGCGGGGGTCTCCACGGTGAACAAGGCCCTGGAGAACGTCTTCACGACGACGCTCGACAGCCTCGGGGACGGACCCGACGCCTGGGCGTTCGCGGCGGCGTTCGCAACGCAGACCCTCCTCGCCCAGCGCCCCATCGAGCGGATCGAGCCGAATCTGAAGGCGATCCTGCTGGGACCATCGGACGCGCCGATCCCGCGCAACGACCTTCCCGCTGCGATTCTGCCGCAGATCGACGCCTTGGTCGGCCTGATCGGCCGCGACCTGACGCCCCGGGAATCGGCGCAAGCGGCCGAGCTGGCGCGCCAGATCCGAAGTTACGTCATGGAAAAGGGCGAGTAGAAAGGGGCAGGGGAGGCGGGGCTGCTGCCTGCACCCACCTCCCCAGGGTAAGAACCGTTGGCTGTTCTACGGCATCTTGCTAGAGGATCCCTTTCGGGACAGCCTGCGGTCGCGTGGTGCTTCGTGCTCTTTGCGAGGGTGGACAGGAACTCACCGTGATGCCTGACGGTGAGGAACCGGTAAGGAGGTAACGGATGAAGCCTTGTCGCCTGGGTGTATCCCATTCACTCAGCCGTAGCCGTTGGGTGTCCATCTCTCGCTCCTTGTCTAAGCTACGGGGAGCGTACACCGGGCGGCGGCAGTGGACGAGGTCAGCGGTGAGCGGAGGAATAGGCGTTCGGGACGATCACACGGACTACACGTCCGGCGGCGGGGTGCCGGATGTCCGGACTACTCGGTGGGGAGCCGCGCGATCCGCCAGTAATCCTGCACGGTCTGGATCAGCCGCTCGAAGTCCTTGGAATCGACGGGCTTGGTCATGAAGCTCGCGGCACCACTGTCGTAGGCGCGGATCATGTCTTCTTCCCGCTCGGAGATCGTCAAGACGATGACCGGAATCCGCCGGAGCTTCTCGTCCTGCTTGATCTTGTCCAGGATCTCCAGGCCGCCGATCTTCGGCAGGTTTAGGTCCAGGAGGATCAGGTCGGGCTTGGGCGCGTCTTCGTACTCGCCCTCGCGGTGGAGGAAGTTGAGCGCCTCTTCGCCGTCGTAGGCGAAGGACAACTCGCACTTGACCTCGCTCTTGCGCATGGCCCGCTTGATGATCGTGATATCGTCCGGGTTGTCCTCGACAACGAGAACCTTGATCTTGTCTGGGTTAAGCATTGATTTCCACCTCGCTCCTGGCATCCGCCTTGGGGATTGTGAAGTAGAACGTACTTCCCTTCCCGACTTCTGACTCTACCCAGATTCTCCCCCCGTGCTCCTCGACGATCCGCTTGCAGATCGCAAGGCCAGCGCCAGTGCCTTCATAGTCCTCTCTTGGGTTCAGTTTTTCAAATATGGCAAAGATGCGCTCCTGGTAGCGGGTCTCGATCCCGATCCCGTTGTCCCGCACAAAGAACGTACACATCCCGCCCTTCTCCTTGCCCCTCTGCCAACCCACGTGAAGCGCAGGCAACGCCTTGTCATTGTACTTGATCGCATTCACGATCAGGTTGCTGAAGAGCTCTCGGATCCGACTGCGGCTCCCGCGGACGGTCGGCAAGTCGTCCTCGACGTGAAGGTTCACGCCGCGCAGGCGGACGTCGAGATCGACCTTGATCTCGTCGAGTACCCCCTGCACGTTGACCCGCTCGAACGACGCGGTGTCCATGTGAATGCTCGCGAGGTTCAAGAGGTCGTTGATCAGCTGCCGCATACGGGATGACGTCTTCTTGAGCGTTTGCAGGTAACCGATCCCTTCCTCGTCGAGCTTGTCGGTGTAGTCCTCGAGCAGGAACCCGCTGAAGGCCTCGATCGTGCGCAGCGGCTCCTTCAGGTCGTGGGAAACGACATGC
>Ga0068714_10001102_pt1 | contig 42389 bp, 48 predicted proteins | sample MTBNYHSulfiMetaG_FD_62988 | JGI IMG/M metagenome (GOLD analysis project Ga0068714, IMG submission 62988) | Enrichment culture microbial communities from rom New York Harbor, USA that are MTBE-degrading - MTBE-NYH (New York Harbor Sulfidogenic)... | ecosystem: Environmental > Aquatic > Marine >... | reverse complement strand
TGCACTATAGATGTATAATATTATATATTAAATAGCTAATATATCAATGATTATCATAAAGCAAGGATGCGACCGTTTGACGAAACCCCCTCTCAGAACCACCGTGGTCTGACAGGGAAGAAAATCCGTGCTAGTACCCTCCAATCTTCAGGCTTGGGTCCCCGATGAGGATAAACTCTTCGACCGTAAAACGGTCAGACGGGACAAACGTGATGTAATCATTCTGCGCAGATGTCATCATCTCTCCCACTGTATCACTCGTATTATACGCTTCGAAAAACCGAAGTGAAATATACCCGGCTCCTGAGTCTAACCCTCCAAAGGCAGTCCGTGTCGCACCAATCGTGGCTATAGCACCACCACTCTTCAATCGCACCATCCACCATGCAAAGGTGGGGATACGAAGAGCAGCGATACGACTGAACTGTTCTAAGAAAACCGGGTTATCACCTAAAGCATAAGTGAGAAACTCAGTGAGATTAAAATCAAGCTTTGCCGTCAGACACGCGTCAAAGAACACAATCGGAAGTTTATTGAAATTCATAGCCCCGAACAGATTATTCGTATGATACGTGACCCATTCCCCGCTGTTCGGAGGATGGGTACCAAGACCAATCTCAAACCCATGTCCCGAATAGTCAATAAACCCAGCACCACGATTGATCGCCTGGTTTAAGGACTGGGCGGTAAACGAGCCATCGGAAGTCCATAACCGCACGGGAGTAAAATCCGACATGATCTCTGCGGTAAGCAGGTTTTTTATCTCACCTTCGTTCCCATTCCAATCCGGGAAGGTATCACCTCCGACAAGAATGATGTTGTGAAACCAGCTTTCCCCAGCTGTCTCGGTCTCATAGCGGATGATCTTATTGACAACGGTGCGTACCTCCGTAACCCGGTCACAGGGCAAACGCCCTACGTGAACATCCGGGTAGAAGTCACAGATATCACTGACACCGGGGCAATTGATGTAGACCTCTCCGTACATCCCATTCTCATTGGTGTCCCAGCTGGAAAACTTCCCATCAGCATCGTAGATATCGGCATAGTACAAATCAGTAAGCACCGTCTCGTTCCAATAGTGGTCATGGTGTCTTTGGAAAAACCAGGTGGTCCGGATAGGCAAATTCCTAATGCTGCCGACAAGAAGGACATACGAAACCCCCATGGTGTCAAGGGCCTTTTTTATGAAATATTTTATCTCCTCAGCTTCATCAAACCCGTTATACTCTGCATAGATCTCCTCGGTTGTTTTCAACAAAGTACTGACACCCATCGCGACCTTGTGGTCAATGAGAGGTTGCAACGCATTGGAAAAACGGGAGGGTGCGATAATCACCAAATCATAATCATCAGAGAACAGGCTTGGAGTTGCAGGTTCCTCATAGGAAACCTGGATCTGCGCTTGGTCACTATAATAAAGCATGTTCTGCGCAGGTGCATACCGAACAGGGTACCACTGGACGACCACAAAGACGACATGGTCGGTCCCCTGCACTCCTGCCCCTGTCGTAGAGCGAAAACCACTGAAAGGATACACTGTTGCATGGTCATAGACCATTGGGTCTTGTATCAGCGTTGGGACCACTGTAGAACCTATTGGCGTCGGCTCAGACGCAGGGATAACCGGCTTTGATATGCTAATCTCTCTTGCCTCAGAAGCACGTACCGTCACATCAAGAATTCTAGTTCCAAACGGAAAGACAAACACCTTTGTAACGACAGGCAGCAGAGGTTTTCCAGGATCTAGAAGCACTGATGCTGCCTCATCAAAGGTTACCGTGACATACAGACCTGTATCCTTTATGACCAGCTCTGAAACAGTAACCGACTCTGATATGGTGCGTAACGCTGTGTCTCTGATATCGGTCGTGGCACCTGTTCCAACCCCACTAAGTACAAACATTCCTATTATACAGAATAGTATCAATTTCTTCATATGGTAAACCCCCTTTTATATTCTCTAGGTATCTAGTTTTCCTATAGTACCCTCTCCTATATAACTGTTTGTAATTAAGAGTCGTGTTTCTCGTACTGCCGCTATTCATCTATTAAGCTGAACAACCAAAAAAAAGAAAAAAACTATTGTACCTACATCGTTTTCCTACAAACAGAACAAAAAAAGAGGGGTTTTCGCATTTTGACGGATTTTCTCAGATGCGGGTTTTAAGTTCTTCACAAAGGATACTAGTATTACTCTATGTAATATGAGGAAAGACCTATCGTAGAAATCGTTCGGATATCAAAGGATGGTTCCCTGCTAGAAATCAAAGAGGAACCAGATACGTATAAAGCTTCTTGCTATCACGAGCAATAAGACGCGTATCCACTCCCGCTTTTATGTGTACCAGCAGCATCAGTGTAAAGTAGACACCCAGACGTGTGTGATACATCAACGATACCCTCACCAGATACCAGGCGCATCTCCTGCGTTGGTATGCATATGCACCTACCCTGCTGTTCTTATAAAGGTTTTCTCCGATAGTATTATGGGATGTACCATGACAAAAAATATCCAAAAAGGGGAAATGCCGGTCATCTATGAACTCCTCGGTTACACTGCCATATTACTAACCCTCATCGGAATAATAGCAATATCGATACTTCGCTCAGGATCATTTCTGTAACAAGACCGTGTGAACAACATCAATATTTCTTCTTCCACTTCGAAGGATATCGCATCACAAACACTTTTTTACATAAATTCTGTTCCATGCATGCAGTAAACTGGGTACCATCATTGCTTTCTCCCTTATTATAAGAAAGTTTTTTTTACCCAGCTCAATTATCAAAATGCCACGGTTATATTTTTAAAGAAAGAGCTGTTATTCACTGCGAAGAGCTTGAAATGAAGAAAAAACTCACGATCATAGGAATCATTGCCATTCTTGCTTGTGTCGGGTTGAGTGGATGTAATGAAATCAGCAACCTGTTTCTTTCAGATGAGGATAAACTCGTTGGAACATGGAACAGTGTGGATATCTGGACGGATGTACCAAAACTTATCATTTTTTCCCTCAATAACACCTTTATTGTAGAATTCAAAATTGGAACGGTGGACTTCTCTCTAACTGATGGGATCTGGGAAATGAATGATGGGATACTCACTATGGAAATGGTAGATTACCTTACACCTCCAAAAAGCTATACCTACAAATTCTCAGATGAAAATAAAGTACTTACACTGACAGACCGTGATTCCAGCCAGTCATACATATTACGAAAACAATAAAATACATTCAGGCCGTTAACGAAGAGAAAGCAGGCAAAAAAAACATTTGTCCCCAATTTCTATCTTTTCCCAAATATTTAAATAAAAACGAAGGATAATTCTAGTACGCCTATGATAACCAAGGAGAACCATTTCATATGAACAAAAAAACACTCTCCGCATTCATACTGCTACAAGCATGCGTTTGTTTCCTTGTACTACCAGGAAATGCAATATCAACACAGCAGAGCGAGGAATGCTGTCTGATCCCTCGTTCTCAAACAAACGCACCTGGACAAAATAGTGTAACAACGCCCGCAGGACTTTATATTCCCATACAAACCCATCACGAATCACCGTATCTCACCCAACCTACTCACACTCCTCCACCACCATCGCAGGCATCCAAAGGCATGAACAAGGGAAACGACTGGAGTAACTCCGGGGGAAACGAACAGCGAAATGGACAATCAGAAACAACCGGTCCACTCTCTGCAGATCTCCTCTGGTCAGGTGCGAAAAGCTCAATCATCTCCTGGCTTCCCGTCACCGAGGGAAACCGACTCTTTGTCATCAGGCAAGCAGGATGGCCTGGCTCAGTGAACGACTCACCAGTAATTGCAATGGACCTTTCCACAGGCGCGATGCTATGGGAGCAGCACATCCCGTATCATACTAATGATTGGACAACATGGATTGCGGGTGTAAAAAATGGTCAGGTCTACGCCTCCCGATCTGGAAACGGGGCATCAGTTGATGACAATCTCCATTGTCTTGATGCAGAGACCGGGGAGATCCTCTGGGTATCCACGGACCTCATTGATGCAGGGCCGTATGACGGTGTGGTGTTCGCCCCGGATGGTGACCCAGTGATCGCCTCATTTACAGACATCTGGCGGATCAACGCAGAAGACGGGCAAACCGTCTGGCACTCCTCCCGCGTCGGGTCAGTCTCAGGGAGCTGCGGTGGTGCAATCTATGGAGATGCGTTTTATATCGCTGATGTTACTGGGGGAGGACATATTCTTGTACGATATAACCTTACCACGGGTCAGCAGCTGTACGCTAGCCCGGTGATGCCAGGGTTTACGTTGCAGAACACACCTATGGTCGGCCCCGATGGAACAATTTACCTAAGCAGGACGCAGAACAACCCCGCGGTCGATTATTTCTACGCGTTCACCGACACCGGAACCAGTTTCATCGAGAAATGGCATCATGCCTGTGCCTGGACTACGTTTTCCGAGTTTGCCGTTGCCCCGGATGGAGGCGTCTATTGCATCCTCCCAGGACCACGAATCGGAAAAATCGAATTAAACGGATCTGTGACCGCCCAAAGTGAACTTATCGGAAACCCAGGGTACACGTACCTCTCTCCCCACTTTGCTGTCGATGCGGACGGAACCGTGTATTTCTCAAACGGCGGATTCTCTGATGGCCGATTTACGGTCTTTACCAGTGATCTTATCTCACTTTGGAACGTCAGTGTTCCCAACATCAACATCGGCGGTCCGGTTTTGGGGGAACAAGGAACCCTTCTGGTGTGCGGTACTGGGACGACAATGCATGCATACCGAACACCAACACCATCAATTAACATCTCTGTCACAAGCGATATAACGAAAATCAAGGCGACTGTGACGAACACCGGGGAGAAAAACGCAACAAACTTCAGCTGGATCATTACGGTGAGTGGCGGTATTTTCGGACGTATCAATGTCAGCACCACGGGGATGATACCGGTTCTTGCGGTCACAGAAACAGTACATGTTACAACAGAACGGCTCATGATCGGGGTAGGCAGAATCACCATAACCGTTCGTGCGACCTGTGATGAGGGGGTATCTGAAACAAAGGATGCAAGTGGGCGTATTTTCCTATTCTTCCTCTTCGGGATTAATTAAAAAAAATTGTATGAGCATATCCTGTTCTCGTATTTCTTGGGGATTTTTTATTTGGAATTTACCAAACATTTTCTCAGAGTATATATACTGTAGACGCCAATGCCCGTCTATGATGATCGATGAAAACAAACAAAAACATGATACACATACTGCTCCTGACAGCATTGAATTGTTCTGGCTGTGGAAGAAAATTCGGTAAAAACGAAAAAACGGTAAGCTACGATTTCGAACGGTTTTACTGCTTCCGCTGTGATGACGAACGATAACTCGCTGTCATAGCGAAGCAATCTACCAAGATGGTTGGAGGAATATCATCTATTTTTTAAAAAAAAAACTAGCAAAATGATGGATAGACCCATCCAGCGATGAGAGGTATCAGAGTCACCCCTGTTTTCTGTAGCATGCGACAGCTATTTTTTGTTTTCTCTCTACAGACGTCACTGTTCCTGAGTCACTGGAACAAACGCAGGTTTTGTGGCAGGGATTTTTGCCGTATTCTTTTCCATTATTTTGGTAGTCTTATACAGGAATTCCAGTTCTGCGAGGGTCGGACACCAACTATGGTTCTTTGTCCAGTGGCCTTTGCCTTCGCTTTTAAATTTCACAATAACTAACGGGCTTCCCTCCCCATCCTTTATGATTTCGATGCTATAGTATCCCAAATCCCTTTTATTCGTACTCTCTCCCATATACTTTCTTATTTGTCTTTCGTTGTTAATAAAGATATGTTGGTATTATCACGATTTGACTTTTTCTTGACCAGTTAGAAGCGCACATCACTCTATATGAAAGATGTTTCTATAAAAAAAAAAGAAGAAAAATGGGGTTTTAATATCCCAAGAGATACCGTAGTATGGGGAAGATGCGTGGGAATCGTTCGAACAATTCTTGTAAGAAGAGATTATGTACAATGGCACTGTTTTTTGGCATTGTTACCTCAAGATACCCCCATGCGCTCTCCGCACCAACGGGGTCTTTTGCCTTTGCTTTTATCAGGTACGTTCCCTTCTTCATAAACGTATGTTTCACAATCACGACCGCACCAGATGCATAGGGTCCTATCCATTCTTCCGCAGGGCTATCGTCTCCCCATTCAATCCAGTAATACACATCGTCTCCATCAAGGTCATCTGTTGAAAAGTTATACGGATATTCAACACGTATTTTCCCATTGATCTCTCCTTCTATTAGCGGCTCATTTGGTGGAATGTTCTCCCTTCCATAGGTCATAAAGGTCATATCACCATCTGGTTCCTCAGACCAGTTCGCCCCATCGTTAACTGTGTAATAGACAGTTCCGTTTGGATAGACATCACCTATTTTCATACCCCATGCATACCAATTATCAGTCGCATTCTCTGTGTAGGACACAAGATAATACGTATTGCCTGGTGACACGGCGATATCAGGGAAGTCGAATTCTATCCAGCTGAAATTCTCTATGGTGATTTGTTCAGCAGGTACACTTACCGAAGTAAGATCCGCGCCGTTTAGGCCATCACGGATAGCAACTGTATAATCATAGGTGGTTGTGGTGTTTTTCCCAATCATCAACTCAACCCTCGTCAGTATCGGCTTGGTCGGAGTAAACGTCTGTGCGACAATATAATTCAGATGATCCCACAACGGACCAGGTCCTATCGGTCCGAACCAATCCATCGCTGGTTGTTGTTGATCAAGGACATCAGCACGCAAAACAGCCGGTGTTGGTGTTTGGTTCCATGAGTTGACATCGGAGTCTTCTCTCGTAAAGGGTGTTGCACCAGCCTCCAGTCCACATAGGACTACTATTCCCACTATAAAAAGTGGAACAAATTTTTTCATATAATTCCTCCAATTCAAAATCAATGCATCCCTCTTATTTAATCTTTTCGCCGTATATTTATAACAATCATAACAAAAACAACAATTGTATATCAACCATTGTGTTTTGTTTCCGTTCTTCTTATTTGATTTAAACTGCAGACATAAGACAGAATTACAGCGTCGTTTCTTTGGAGAAAAACTTTATTAACCATGGTATTATTTGTTTTTTTTGTGGGGTCTGAATTATTCCGTTTTATGAGGCAATTTTCTCCAACATTATCCATCCTCTCCTCACCTCCTCACAGACCCCACACAATAAAAAACCATTCTTCTCAAAACATCGTCACCCCTGCTTTTGCCAATACTACTAGATCGGATATCAAATGGGGAAGTGTCGTTTCAAAAAAAATGTAACGAAGAATGAAAGATAACCAACGCATAACCCATTACACTATTTTTTTATCGTCTTCAATCATCTTGTCAACTGCACTTTGAATCTCAAGAAGCTTTTGCACCCGTTCGTCTTTGGATTTTTTCATTTTTTGAATCGTGTGACGATCCGCATTCAGTTTCTGTTGCATTCGTTCCAATTTCTGAGACATTTTTCGATTGGCCATATAGAGGTATACTCCAATGGAAAGGACAAGGATGATGGTTGCCCAGAACAGGATAATAATATACTCCCATGCGTCCATCTCACGTAGCTCCGATGTTGTAATAAATTGTTTTCATATTAAATCTTTTGGGGAAAATCCCTGGGCAAAACCAAAAAACCCTACAGGCAGGGCAATGCTCTTTTTCTTATTCAAAAAAAAAGCATGCAAAACAGATGGTTTGTGATACGAATCAACCCGATGAAGCGACAAGGGAATCGTTTTGGAGGAAAGAGAAGTACGGAGGCAATACAAAAGTCTGTACCTTCCCTCGTCATAGGGGGGAAAATATGAACAAGGATACCTTTCCTCCTTCTCCGTACTGGAAACAAAGGCATTCTCGGTATTAATAATTTTCTGTAGTTCTTATGTGCAATTGTCGATAATTGGCGTAATTTCCGAAACATTCATCACCAAGAAATAACAAAATCCATGTATACGATACAGGAACATACTCAGAAACAATCCAGCCGTACCACCTTCCCAATTACAGGCCATTAATCAAAAAAAACACCAATCCTTACCCCCAAAAAAGGAGACAAGGACAGAGAGATGTAACGGTTTTTCTTTTCTGACCCGTAAACGATCACGAGAAAAAAAAGCCCTGAAAGTCACACAACCATCGCAGGAGTGGAAAGAGATGTGGAAATCGCTCCAACAATCGACCCCAGAGAATGAACCCTGCACTCGTATAACTCAAGGGCATGCTTACGGAAAGCGTCCCCCAACTACTGACAGACCCATGAACATCTTTTGCCATCGCTTTAATCACATAGGTCCCTTTTTTGTTCCACATATGGGACTGGGTTATTTCATCTCCTGAAGTAGCAGGCCCGACCCAGCCGGTATTCGTCTGATCGCCCCAATCAATATAGTAATAGACCATGTCGCCTTCAGGATCCACTGCTGAACAGGTGTAGGGGTATAATGTCCGCACTTTTCCATTCGTCTCACCATGAATTACTGGCGTATCCGGGGGATGATTCTCAGAACTGCTGGATATCTGCTGTAATTTACCACTCCACCCGGTGACAAAAACACCATTTGCATCAGCAACAAGTGCATACGGATGGTGAATGGTGACAATATCCGGGTTTGTCCATCCTTGTAACAGCTGCGTGTAATCAATACCACATTGCACACCAGGGTAATACCCCTGTGCATAGCTCGTATGAGAATACGCAGGTTCATCGATCTGTATGAAAAGCTTCCAGATGCCACCTGCACTTTGCTGTTGAGGTTTTTTCACACAATACAATGTATGGTCATCAATAAAACCGGTATCACTGATCAATAGAGACCAGCTGGTATCCCACCACGGCATAAAAGACTGCTGTGGCACCAGTATCTTTGACCATGCTTGGGAGTCCGATAGTGCGTTTAACGATTGTATCCATGAATGATGAAACACTGCAAGCCCCCCAGTCGTTGCAATGGAGATAAGACCAGACGTGGTTACATCAAGGTTATCCACCGTTTTCCAAGAGGTGCAGGAAAGGGAGGATTCATGTTGCACACTGATAGGCCGATTCGGGTGACTGCGGTCAGGGACACCCTGTGGAAAGGTAATACGAAAGACATGAAACGACGGAGCAGCGATTAATAACCCAGGGCTACTGCCGATGAGGAGTTTCAGTTCCGAGCCATCACGATAATACTCCATGACACACGCGACGTTTGACGTGGAAAACACATCAGTACCAAAGCCTTGGTTTATGCAATCCTGATGAAGCGTCATCGAAGGCGCATCAGGGTTGACCACATACGCTCGAAAACCATCAGACCCGGTGGTCATAAACACAAGATCAGGTTCAGGCCATACCACAGCCTCTTTTCTGACAAATATCCCTGGCGGGACAACTTCCTCAGACATCGCAAGTTGCACTATCTCCTGGGCGGTCTCCTTATACAGGATCCCATACACTTTACTCCCCCAGGCCATCGCTTTTTCATGGCCAAGACCTGCGATAAGCATCCCATGCTGCGGGTCTTCTCGCATCGCAAGACCACTCACAGGATGCGGTTGTGGATCATCAAGCAACCAGTCCCATGCGACAGATCTCCATTGGGTCTCATCTGAGAGGTCATGGCGGTTTGCGCTCCAGACTCCCGCACCACGATTCGCGATATACACACGGTTCGAACTGAGATGAATGTTCTGTGTCATCGCGGTCGATGCAACCCAATGGTAATCCGGCTGATGCATGATTTCATTTGGGTTTGACCGGTATTCAAAGGTACAAAAACCCGCCCATTCATCAGCGACAATGATCTTCCCATCATACTCATCAGAGGTGACACTATAACCGGTGATGTCAAACGCCCAATCTATGGTGCTATGAGAGGCAAGTGGCGTAGAACCGCTGTTGAAGGTATCCATCAGGAAGACATCAGGGCGAGCGCCTGCCCATGCTGACCCGACGGTCCGCTGATCATCAATGATTTTCACGCGTGTTGTTCTCCCAACACCATACATACCGGTGATAATCTGATCAAGAACAAGATGGGTACTACCAGGGTGTAAACGATAGGTTCGAAAGAGCTCGTTGCCATTGTTTACGATACCGATCCATAGGATGTTGCCTCGTGCTTCCATATCAAATGCAAGTAAAGACCCAGTCTCTTCTCTATGGTTCAGCACCGGTTGTGAGGGGTTCTCAATCAAAAGCTCAAGAATATACTTATTGTCCCCCTGCAACGATTCAAAGCCAGAGACATAAACCTTGGGGTTGATCGGGTCGATAGCAATCGCATGCTGACGTTCCGTGGAACGAACACCACGCAAGTTTAACGAATCGACAGCAAGGACCAAGGGGTTGTCCATCGAACGAACAACACGGGTGTATGTTCCCAAATGAACCAGTTCTTCATCCTGGAATTTATAGAATAGCACACGGAGTTCCTGAGTCTCAGGTAACGGAAGATAATCACAGAGCGCCACAAGCACGCCGTTAATAGGAGCCTGCAGTTTTTCCCTGACATCAACACTAAGGAAATGACCTCCGGCGATGGCAAGAATCGGTTCCGTAATGCCTTGTTGGAGGTCACTGCAACGAAAGATAAACAATCCATGATCACCAGCACAGAACAAATACCCATCATGTACCCGGATGTCGCCAATACGTTGCGGAAGATAGATGCGACTGCGGAGTTCATACGCACTGTCATCATGGATCTCATAGGTGGAGAGTGTTTCAAACCCTGTAACCCCGTAGAGATACGCACCATCAGTTTCTACCAGAAACGCTGCACCGGATAATCCCGTATCTGCTATCATCAGGCTTGCAGGTTCAAAGAACCCTGTTTCAAGATGACGGGAGACCATGAACTCCACGCTGTTGGACATAACACCATTTCCGTCTCGAATGTAGAGAAACCCACTTGCTGCATCATCGGGAACAATCACCGTGATGCTGGTGTCTGACCATGATGTTGATGCAACGATGAGACCTGTAATGACGACGTATCCCGCATTTGTTCCAAACCCTACCCCATAGATTGTTACAGAATCCCCTGGAAACGCATTATCATGAGATACAGACGTGATCTGCGGTGATAAGAACCGTTGAGCAGATACGTATCTGGCATCAGAAGAGACTGAGGTGGATGCAATAAAACTCATGGTCCCTGTTAAAAGCACTTGTACCGCAATACAATACACAACCAGACCTTTCCTGTTCATATTTATATCCCCATAACACATAATTTGATGGCGTATAATAAGTTTATCCTGTTGATGCTCATAATACGCCTCGTTCTCCGTAAAGATTCTGAAGAAATTACATGGAAAAGACAGGATGCATTCCTTCGTCATTCTCCATTTCATATTATCCGGTTCATTGGACCTGCAAAGAAAAAAAGATCGTGCTTTATTTGTATGAAATCTGTGATGGACGAGGAAAACATAGGAGATGCGACTGACAAGAGATGCAATAAAAAATAGTGCGATACACTGACTGATCAGAATACTGAGGCACATAAAAATTTGCCGTCAGGCCACACCCCCATCATTCGGATAACCACTTGTTTGAGAACCATCGTCCATGATTTTTATAATCATGATGAGATGATAATGAACACTTCTTACCGATTTTTCAACATGTTTTTATACAACGACCACTTGATGAAACATCATGGAAATGGTATCAATCCCCGAGGTCGAAGAAACAGTACAATCCTGGAAAAAAAAGAAAAAACAAAAATCGAAAAAAAAAGAACCAGAAGAAAAAGAAAAAAATCAAGGTTAGGTATTCAAAAGACACCCTAGGATGTAACAACAGATGATAGGTGGTTTTTCCACGTAGAACCTTTGAACGGTCCAGGGATGCCCAAGGAGCATGTACGTGTCCATGCATTGATGGAGAGACAGCATTCCGGTGTTTCCTTAGGGTGGTTGTGCAGAAAACAGCTCATGCATATCAAAAAAGTTGACCGGGGATTCAAACGCATTGCGCGTATGAGAGGCAAATGAAAGGAGAAACTCCCCTGTTTCTGGGCAAAGGACCCATTGATACAGTGTTGAATACCAATGGAATATCTGCAGAACGAAAAACCGGACATCTGTTTTACCCGCGTACACATCCCGCAGCACCGCCATGGTCGTCTGCAGATCAAGCGTCCCATGTCGCGCCTGCACCCCTTTGCTTAGCGCAACATAATGCATAAAAGGACCAGCAGCGGAAAGCGACGTCCCACTTAAGGTATTTCGCTTAAACAAAAAGGAACATAAGGGGAACCGGCTTGGGTCATACCTACTTCGCTGTGTTTCACTAAGCGTTGGGTCAACAAAGAGATTCGCGCGTCGGACAACATAGGAAATCTGCCAAAAAGGAGCAAGACCCTCCGAAGGCGTATCCCAGGAGCCGACATAGAAATGGTGTGCGGTGGTCTCAACGGCGCAGGCCGCTGGGATGTTTCCATCGGACACAATGAAGTTATACCCAAGGGTCCTGTTCTGAGCAAGCAGTTGTATCGCCTCTGCCAATGTCGCAGCACAGTCAAGAGCAATCCGTACACGGAACCCTACCCCGATACCCTGATATGTTTCATCAGCGGTCCATGAGGAAAGCATCCCAGGGATGATTCCCATCTCATTGATGCCATCAGAACAGGTGACATCTCCAGCAAGAGACGGCGAAATCGATCGAAAACACCCATCTGGCGTTCGGACGATCAGCAGCTGATTTTCAACCAGATACGCCCCTGTGTCGGGATCTTGAATGGTGATAGGGAAATCATGGCTTCGTGCATGATACAATGTTCCGTTCAATGTCGCAGGGCCCCATGCAGCAAAACTCCCGCAGTTGATCACAAAATATGGACCGACATTCAAAACAGCGACATCCTCTAACGAAAGACCCGTGGCATCTGCTATACCCTGCATCTCTTCGATATATCGACTAGGTATAAAGGGCTGCATGAGTAGCCAGGACGTAAGTAAATCCCCGTAGGAAACCCCTCGTTTGTCGAACCAATGAAGAAATGCGTTATTATTCACCAGTATCTCATCTCTTAAGAGAGTACCATGCTGAAATCCCATCTGATAGGGCGAGCCAAAGATGTGCAGAATCTGTATCCCATCACGTTCCTCAAGCCATCCTTCATCGGAAGGAACAGATTTTAACGCAACGCTATGGGAGAAGAACGGAAGCACACACACGCTGATACCAAACGCAAGTGATACGAACAACCTCCAACGTATATGCATAAAGCGTACCTGTATCATACAGATGAAAGCAGAACGAAATTATATAAATATTTTCATATTTTATGCATATTCTAGAGGTGACAGCAGACCAATAAACCTTTGGAACAACCCAATAGTCAATTCTATGGATAGTCAGGTAAAGACAAGCGTAGCATAGCAGCCCGGGAAGTTCGTTTTTTTTTTGACATTTCAATAGGCAACTTATATGTAGGATCATCAAGTAAAGAACTAGAGGGTCAAAGGAGTTGAAAAATAATGAACGAACAATTCATAATGACCGGAGTTTTGTTTGTCTTGATAACAGTCGGACTGTGTGGATGTACCCAACAAGATCATCCGATCAAAGCGAAACAGTCCTACCAACATCAGAATCGGTAGAAGCAATACTTGCAAAAGCCGATGCCATCGGATCACTGTATTATGAGATTTCCATGACGATAGATATCATATGTAGTACTTACTCGTTCTTGGATATTCCGGACAGCATGGTTAGCGTGTCATAAGGGACAAAGTTCCTTATGTGTTTTTATTTTGATCGAATAAGAAGGGAATACCGATTAAAATTATCCCAATCGTCACAGAAACTGAAAAGACGAATAAGGGGATCAGATACTCTGTTAGCAGCACAGATAAAAAACCCAAAAAAATCATTAGGAGCCCACCAACGATAAAAATGATCTTTCCCGCTTTCATGCCAAACACCTTTTTTTTCTCTTTTTTGTTACATAGGTATCTGAGTAATAAATCTTTGGCCAGGGAGGTATCAGCAGATTTACCATACGTACACATGAAAAAGTCAACAGCAACCATCAATAAAAAAAGGGAGATACATAAAAAAACAAATCTAACTGTTACCAGACGTATTTTATTTTTTTCAGTAAGGTCCAAGGACGTAGTACGGTGGACGTCTTATCTAGGTGATGTTAGGAGGCTCCAGGAAACAATGCTAAATTGAACTTCGCACACACAAAATGGTTTGCTAGTATTCCATAATGGAATCTCGGAAGCAGAATCACCTCATCAAAACCATGGAGAAAACCAGTTCGTATGTTACCGTACCAGTGGGTTTTGTAATGCACAAAAAGCGCTCGGAATGTCACATACATATTGTTATTGACGAGTTTTGGTTTTGTGATAAGCCCAATTAAAATAGTCCATTCATTCATCAGAGGTTTTTCTTCGGGTTCTAGACAAACAGCCCCCCCAGTTGTCAGCTGTGGCAATAATAGGAGAAATAGGAAAAACACACTATGTACTACTATTTTTTTCACAGTAAAACCCTCTCTTCATTTTCATAAAAGAAAAAGATGAATATAAATGTTTTGTTTATGTAAAAAATTGTTACTATTGTTACAAAATAGTTCTTTAAGTCATGGTTTAACCCAGAAGACCTGAGAGAATTCTGCCTACGATGCTATTTTCTATGAACATTTTTTCAAAATAATAGGTACACCACTCCCAAAAAAAGAACAACAAGACCGTGATAATCACTAACACATGAACGTTGTTTCTTAGGATATGTTTTTAAAGAAGAAAATGTTACAAAAGTGCAATACATTAGGATTGATTCGACATGGTAAAAACCTCAAAAGAACAAATACATGAAGATGAAATGAAGATTCTTGAAACACTTATGAAAAACTCAAATGAAAACATCGATTCAATTGCGAAACACTGCGGCTTTTCAAGACAAAAAGTATGGAGAATCATCAAGCAATTAGAAAAAAGTCATATGATCTGGGGGTACACCGCTATTGTCGATGTAGAAAAACAAGGTCTTCAAAAATACATAATGTTTTTCAAACGTTCCATGCAAATGTTTGACAAAACATCTGCTGAGCAAGTCAACTTAGATTCAATCTTTGATGAATATAAAAAAATTGGTATACAAATTGAAAGTAGTCACTACATTCATGGTGAATACGACTGGATTATCATCTTTATCGCAAAAAATCTCATTCAGGCAAAAAAATTCATCAGTTTACTACTGACGAAATATCCTGGACTAATAGAAAAGGTAGAGATTGCGCGGATTCTTTACACCCCCCGAAACCATCACATTATCAACCCGCATTCACTAAAAGCAAAAGACATTCCCTAAAAACAAGGTCAAGACGTACCTCAGCGTACAAAAATCATACGCCGAATCATTATTTTTTTATCAATAGATTTCCTAGAGAAATAACCACGACTTCATCTCATGGAATGAACGCCATTCATGTCTACATTCGGACTCCTACGACAAAGAAGAAGAGCTTAAACCCCTGGGCGGTTTGCGTCACAGCCTCACCTTCAGACGCTTGCACCGTGACCGTGATCTCCAGACGACCAAACCCCAGTGGAATCCTATCTGTTACCACGGTGGCTCCTGTTTGACGTGGTAGGGTATCTATCGTCCCAGTGGAACGATGATCAATCCGTTTAAAGATCCCCCCCTTCACGGAGATGCTCCATACAACAGATGTTGCATCCGCATCGCCGATGTTTCTAATCTCCACGGAGACCTTATTTAACCTCCCCTTAATCTTCTCAACCATCAACTCCGGTGCTTCTTCTGGTTGATCAGGGCTCTCGGACTGCGTCGAACCGGGGTCAAAGGTAAAGGAGGGAATAGGACCATCAAACACAAGATAGCCTGACCAGTACAGCACACCCAGCAGAACCACACCTGTGACGAGGATACTAGCCGCTATGAATCGTTTTTTCATATTTGATACGCCATATTTTTCTTGTATTTTAATACTACTTAGGTATATATAAATCTGTGGACGGACGATAACAAAGGAGCAAACAGAAAAGAATAAACCTTTTTTTAGGGACATACCGTTACAGTCATTACATATATCACCTTTGCTACGGTGATTACAGGAATAGTAGTACACCCTTCTTTTTTATATTTTGTATCATAAATGTTACTAAAATATTTTGTATCACAGAAGTTACTAAAATATTTTGTATCATATACGTTACAAAATTTTTTGTATCATTTATGTTACTAAAAGGATAAGTGAGAAATACCAGATGTTTTTTACAAGCATACAGGAAATAAAATTATACAAAGACTCCGATTGTTCTTCTGCATTAAATCTTAGAAAATGTCAAGGAATGATCATATATTTGATAAATGAACTGTATGAGATTAGAATCAAGACATAAACCCAACGATCAATCGTGTGTGCCTAATTGGTTTTCGTTCTTTTACCACCGGAAAGAGATGCTTTGATTTGAATTCATCGATGCTATAGTTTCAGAGTAAGTTATTTTTCCTTTCTTCTAAGAGGTTGTTGGTGTAGGGAAGATGAAAATCCTGTGAAATACATTACATTAAGGGCGGTAACAATTATCAAACAAACTATATATAATGATAAATGTAAATATTGATGGGTGTTGTGAACATGATAAAAAAAGTGTTAATACTGACCATAATAAGCACCATCATAGGAGCGACCATCTTCAGTGGCTGTATCCAAACAGGTACGGGACAGCTGGTCCTTAAAATAACTGACGCACCAGGTGATCTAAATATCACACGAGCGAATGTGACCATCTCCCACATACGGGTCCACCGAAGCGCAGGCGATGGTAATGAATCAGACAATGAGACCGCAGGGTGGATCACGATTGTCGATGGAAATTATACAAATCAGACATTTGACCTATTAAGCTTACAAAATGTCACAGCGTTCTTGGCAAGCGCAAATCTAAGCGCCGGATGGTACACCCAAATTCGCTTATACGTCGAGAAAGCAGTGGTCACGATTAACGGGGTCGAATATGATTGCAAAATCCCGTCCAACACAATCAAACTAATCAAACCATTTAGGATCTCAGAGAATGAAACAACCACACTGATTTTGGACTTTGATGTCCGAGAATCGGTCCACGAGACAGGCATCGGCAAATACATATTCAAACCGACGATAAAAATAATCCAAGAATAATCCTACCCCCTTTTCCTTCTTTTTAGTTAGTTACAAAAACCACATTTTTTTAACGATTTGTTTTTGAAGAATAATGAAACCACCATAAACACCTCATCAGTTACTTCGTAAGGTCAGCAGATCTCTCTATAAATTCTTTTAATTTATCAAACGATTTGAAATACGCCTGTATCCCAGGTTTGTTGAACGTTTTACAGCAACGCCGACATCGATAGACCGGATACCGGGTTTTCCTCTTATAAATGCTTATACTCCAACATTTTGGACAACAAAAATAAAAATATTTCTGGGACTTTTTGGCCGGGTTACTATACAATGTTTCTACATAATCTTTTACCATATCTCTCAAGAAATATGATATTATATGCTTCTTAATAAAGAAGTCGATTTTTAGGGATCAACAACTAAAACTTACTAAATAAGGCGATGATTTAGTCAAAAATATCTTTGGTTTCCGAATCAGGAAACCTTGCAATCAACGGAAGCTCAAATACGTAAAGACAATCAGAGCATTGCCATGTTGGATGCTCGTTTTCAATCCGATTGATAAACGTTGATTGACATCTTGGACACACTTCAAACGATATCTTTTGCAGTTTCATTCGTTCAACACTGATCTTTCTAATACTATTCTCTCTTATAAAAGCTTCTCTGTAATAATATCTAGAAAAAAACCCCACTTAACACCCTCCTCAGTCGACAGCAAAAGGTGTTTTCAGCACAGAGGAAGGGATTTGAGCCTCTCTGTACCGACAAGGAAAAAAACCAATGCCTTAGCGAAGATTACATAAAAATTCATCTAAAATTTTCTTCCCGTCATCAAAATCTTCATATTCCTTAAAAAAAAATGAGGGGCTGCCTCTGGCGATATACCTGCAATCATTGTCAAGAGTTTATTTGACCAAAATTCTTTTTCATAAAACACAAAGACAAGGATACACACCAACCCCATGTGGAATCGAAGATATTCATGAGCGGTTTCAATCCCAGTCCCCAAACTAGGAATCGACACTTCAACGAGTGCTGCCTAGATGTTACCTTCAATTGCGTCTATCATTTTGTTTCAAACGACTATCTTTCGCAGTAGTTCATCCATAAAAAGAGGTCGGTGATTGTCTGACCGAATATATCACGTTCTTGTTTTCCTTATAGCTATAAGAACTTATACAATCTGAGAAAATAAATCGATTACGTAATCCAATCCCATAAGTGCCAGGGCAACAAGGACGATAATAATCAGAATCCAGATAGCAAACTTCACAAGCTTCCACGCGACAAAAGCAATAACGATGAGCGCAATAAGTGCCAGCCAAATCGGAATTACCATGCGCTATCACCTCATTTCCTGGTCAATACCAATGATGCCCCCTGGTCATTACTCAGAATCAACTGGTTTGATTCGGGGAAACGATAATCAAATGTAATTCCTGTATCACCTGACGAAAACGTTATTTTCTGATCCGCAACAGAATAGTTAAACATTCCAGTTAGCGAGACAAATCCAAGAGGGCCGCTTCCGGTAATTGTCACTGTGCCATCTGAATCAAATGTCATCGATGTGCTTCCGTCTTGATTAAACCAAACTCCAACAAATTTACTTTTCTCATCCAAACAACCACTTAAACAACTGACGCAAAGCACTAAAAGAATTCCTATCACTATCAAGAGTTTCTTCATGTTCCTTTCACCAGATTCATCATCGCTTCAATTGTATATATAGATTTTTATCCAACAAATCAACAGAACAGGGCAGTAGAATAAAGTGAGTTCTTCGTTCCAATCCATTTACTAAACCCAGAGGAGTATTAAAGCACCTTCCTTATTCACTGGACGATTCGGCAATGACACATAAAAAATTCATTCTAGGAATTACCCTTGTTTTTCTGCTGTTCATGCTCATGCTGTATTACAGCCTGGACCATAACAACCATGACCCTGACACTAGGTTTATCCTTGACCACTATGAGGAATTTACCACAACAAAGGTACACTTTGATGGGGTGATAACAAATGTTGATACCACAAACAACACCCTGCATGTTCAAGTCACTTGGTCACCGGAGGACATCATCTTGGTCAGCACGACAGAGTCGCTGAACACGACACAGCAAGGTGATGTCGTGGAGGTGTATGGCACGCTAACTAGTAGAAACCATATGACTGCAGAAAAACTCCTGATTAGCGAACACTGGAAATACAATCTCATCTTTGTTCGTTCCCTACCAGCAATCCCATTCGTATTGTATCTTTTTTTCAGAACCTGGCGGTTTAACCCAGACACCTTTCGCTTTGAACGGAGGAAGAAACATGCCTGATTGGTTCACCCATTCCTTGATAGGTTGGATCACCGGCAAAACCACCAAGCAGGGCATCAGTCTAATTGTTATAGGTGCTCTCATCCCAGATCTGGTGAAAATAAATCTGTTGTTCACCTGGCTACAGGTGGACTCCCACCAGTTCTTCGAGCCCCTTCACACCCCTATCGGAGCGTTGCTTGTTGCCGGTATCATCGCGGTCTTCTTCCCGGATATCAGAAAAGCGTTCCTCCCTCTTGGTATCGGCGTCAGCACACATTTCATTCTTGATTTTTTCCTGGTGCACCTACACGGTGGTATGAAACTGCTGTTCCCATTCAGCTGGGACGGATGGCAATGGTATCTTATCCGCTCCGATGATTACCGGGTCACCTTGTTTGCGATTCTTGCCGCCGTCCTTGTCTATGTGGTATATTGGTATCATGAGAAACAAAAGAACCCTTCAAAAAAAACAATAGACGAGAAAGGAAAAGAACAAGAGATGTAAAGAGCTAGACGATGCCAAAGAACAAAACAAATATTGATGATAATAATTAGAAATCTCCATCTCTGTGTGTATTTTCCCCCTGTTTGAATTTTTACACGTCTATTTAAATATAAGTTAAAATAACGAATAGAAATCTTTATATTGAAGCAGTAGATTGTTGATACTTAAGGGAGAAGAACATGAGTAGAAAATTAGTAAGTATAGTAGTGTGTATGCTGATGTTCGCTGCAGTTCCAGCAATACAAGGAATGCAGCATACCGATGTAAATGAAACAACCATCATGGGTTCTCAAACAGGAGCAATGAAATCACCTGGGCAGATTCTCATTGACTTCGACGCACAGACTGCCCATGGGGAAACAGGTAGCCTTGGGGTCGAATGGGACGGGCAGTATTTCTGGTCCACCTGCCGAGGATTAACAACCCCACCGCACAAAATCTTCAAATGGGATATTAGTGGAAATCTCCTTAATACCTACAACCAACCTACTCAAAGCAGCGCATGGGGAATGCGAGATTTAGCCTTTGATGGAACCTACCTTTATGCAGGAAGTGAAAATGGGTTCTGGCGAATTGATCCAGCTGATGGAACAACCACACTGATGTTTTCAAATATCGCTCCAATGACGCTTATCCGAGCATGTGAATGGGTACCCTCTGAAGGGATGTTCTACACAGGAAGTTTTAGCCTTGGTTGGTATAAATTCACACCAGATGGGACTACAATTACCCCAGTTACTAACCCTGGTTTGACTGGTGTCTATGGCATGGCCTATGATGACATGAACGACACGATATGGGTATTTGATCAAAGTCCAGCAGTACCAAACCGCTGCACGTTCTATGAATATGATTACCATACTGGAACGTTAACAGGAAATCAATGGCTTATACCTATGTTGACTGGATCAACTGACCAGGTTGCTGGAGGAGCCTGCTTCATGACTGATTGCGTCTCGGGAAAAGCCACATTATGTGGTATGTCCCAGGGAACACCAGTTGACCGTATATTTGTTATGGAGCTTCGTGATGCAGTAACAAATGAACCGCCAGCGACACCAGGTGAACCAAGCGGACCAGATGCCGGAATCATAGATGGCGAATACGAGTTTACCGCATCGACAACCGATCCAGAAGGAAATGACATCTATTACTGGTTCGAATGGGGCGATGGAACCAACAGTGATTGGGTTGGACCCTACGCATCAGGAGCTCCTGTCACAGTAACCCACATATGGAGTGCCGCAGGTGTTTATGAAATTACGGTAAAAGCGAAAGATGAGTTTGATGCTGAAAGTGGTGTATCACCAGCTCATACGATTACGATCGTTGAAGGACCCATTCTACAAATCGAGGGTGTCACTGGTGGAATGCTTAAAGTCAAAGCGACCGTGAAAAATACGGGTGGTTCAACAGCAAACAACATCGCTTGGACCATGACGTTAACTGGTGGACTGGTTCTATTAGGCAAAGAAACAACAGGCAACATCCTGGCCCTTAACGCAGGTGATGAACGAGAGATTACCTCTAAGGCTATTATTGGTTTTGGAAAAACAGTGGTTAAGATTACCGCGGCAGTCCCAGAAAGTGAAGCATCCGTGGAACAAAATGCAACGATTCTACTGTTTTTCATCATAATCAAATAGAGCCGAACGGTAGGCGTTCAACCACAAACCACGATGACCTAAAGTAGGTCATCACCACTTTTTTTTATTTAATACCACTCGCGATCCATCTCTCCGTACTTAAGGCGATGGTATCATAAGAGAAGAAATATACTGTCGATTTTGACCTTACTAAACGATATTCTTACAAATTTTCGTCGTTAGATTCGCCTGTTACTGGAAGAGGGGAGGGCTGACTTGGTGTTTTTTTGTGGTTCTCAGATGCATAATTGTCTTTGTCATCTGCGTTGCCTTGTTGTTTGTTTCAATACTGTCTAACATTTTCGTAAGAATGTCATCCATGGTCTCCCCAAATGTTCCTTTTTTCACTAACCGATCGTAGGTCTCTTTTTTAATGCGTATTTTCTTTTTCTGCATACTACCACACAACTACTTACCACGAGAACGTACTCTTGGGAAAAGACATTGGTTTTCCATTTCGTCGATGATCTTATCGTAGACACCTTGACAGCCTGTGATTTCTTCAATGGGGAGTACGACATCAACAATGACTTTGTTCAATATCTCATATTCCGCCCTATTGTTGATAAAAATCCTCCAGTTTAGATCCGAGCAGAAAAACCGAAAGATATCTTCAACTTGGCTATATGTTAATTCCACATTCAGATAGTTTTTATTGACATAATCCCTGCACCGCTCCAAAGACGCCACCAACTCTTTATGTAACGGGATTTTTTCCCAGTGTGATGTATCATAAAATGGCACACCACGGTACATCCAAAATCCCGCTGGGGGAGGGGTCGTAAGATGCTTATGATGCTGTGCAATGATCTTGTTTATGATTTGTGATGTTATATATTGACCGGTGGTAATATCAATCTTCCCTCCTAGATGCTCTAAAGACACAGCACACTATTAATTTTTTTTAATTATGATATATATAATTATGTTGAGAAAATGTCAAAACGAAAGAACTTCAGAGGGTGTTCGTGCGATGGTCTCTTTTTTTATAGCATATCTCTTTGATTTCACTCACAGAACTAATGAACACAACAGCCCCACTTTGTTGTTGACAGTGAAAATACCATCGTTGTCAATGAAGCGTACTGCTGCATTCGAATACGTCACATCACAGCATTCCAATCGATAGGGTATGTCAGCAAGGGTATCAATACATGTATGGCAGCAAAAAAAGACATGAAGATGGAGAGATCTATGACGTCCTGCTGCCATACATCGGTGTTATTGAGGGAGGAATTAAGAGTGAAGGACACATCCATACGAGCCGTTGATCGTGCATCACTGCCCACCCAAATGGTAAAGCCGTGAACACTGCTTCATATGGCGTATCTACTGTAATCTTCTCACTCCCTTACTTTTAGACAATGAAAAAAGAACATATAAAATCCAAGGTTGACCCTTTCCGACATTCTACTAAAAAAGCATGGTTTTTTTTACGTTTGTCGGAAACAACACCGGAAGTAGAAAGTCCTACTACCAATGAACAGGAATGTTGATACAAAACGGATGTCTCATCAATATGCAGACAGAATACCTCCTCCTCCATATCACTCGTGGTTTCCTTCCAAATACGATGATTGGTTGTACTACAGCTGTGATGGTCGAGTCCCTCAAACCAACTTTGTAGGGAACATGCATGTGATACCCTCGAAAAGACCGTGTTTATCTGTTACTTCTTTCCGGTGGTAAGGACCTGGACGTAATCATATCCTGACACAGAGAAACACCCCTCTGTTTTTTTAAGGGAGCCAGTGAGGGTAAGACGAAGGGGTTGGCCAGGATGTTTAAAGAGCTTTAGGACATGGATGACCTGTTCGACCCGGAACGTAAGAGTAAGATCCAAGTAGCTGTCTTGTCCTGCCGAATGACCTCCACCATCAGCGCCCTCCCAAGGTGTTGCCACATCTTGATACTTCCAAAACGGGGTTTTTATCGCATGGTTGTTTCCATCGAAAGATAGCCGGAGGGTTTTTGGGTTGATCTTTCTGACATCAAAAGTTTCTGTACCACAGATAGCAACGAGGAGATATCCATGGTCTTTGGTTTTGATTGTATTCGGCCAATATCCAGGTTTGATATCCACATACATCGCTAGTGGAGGCTGCGGCACCACGGTAAAACTCGTTGATTCTTCCGAGACATAGGTATGTTTTTGTGTTTTCACAAAAAGTTTCGCATAATACGTCCCTGGTGTGCAGGTTGTATACGTAATCGTATATGTAATGGTCAGATCGTGGGCACCATACCTATAGCCGTACCCATAGCCATGTCGAAATCTTCTTACGTACTGTCCTGTTCTCTCGTCATATCCATAATAGTGCCCTCCGCTTTGATAGGGAAGGTTTTCTGTGTTTGTCATGCATACGACGGAAAATGATCCTAGGGGCGTCTCAAAAATCTCGGTTCCATTGATATAGAATCGCACATGTGCGACCTTATGGTTATTTCCACTGTTGAAAATACCAAAGGTCAAGTATTGGACAGGAATCGCCTCATCAGCTCGTATGGTGAGGGCGACGTTGTGAAAACTCACACTCGTCCCTACAAAAACTAAAGAACTGTCCGGTATCCCCGCAGAGAGTGCCACCGCAGATGCTGACGGCACTAAAACCGAAAAAACAAGGAGTACTAGCGATAGTGACACACCGATGCCTGTACCTTTCCTTACTAGACCATTGCTCATTTTCTTTCCACACCCCTGTTTTAAAAGGACAATAAATGTATCCAATAATAATATATAATTTTTATGGGATATCTTTAAGAAACCGATGTGAAAGCAAGAACATCTTTCAGGTGATGTATGTTTTTTATCAACAGTTCCATAACGAACAGCATTAATTGATAAAAAGAAACGAATAGTCACAGTGTCCTGCTAATCTCCTTTTTACGTTCTTCATGGGCAATCCAAGCCTTCCTTTCCGTTTCTGTTCTCGCCCTATCAAGATCAATCGCGGGTTGATTTTCTTTGCAGCTTTTTGGACTTCTTTTTCAAATACCCCGGTTACAAGGTTGACCTGAATGCCTTTCTGGCGCATGAATTCGACAAATTCTTGTCCCTTTTGAATGAGTTCTTCTTTTGTCTTCTTTCCAGATCGATTCCCTGATGAATCAACGATCACGGGATCTTCAAGGTCAGCGACATACATCATGTGAAGTTTTTTTCCGAACAGTTCGGAGATCTGTTTGCCAAAGACGTGTATTTTTTGATTTGGCGCCAGATTCGAGCATACTGCGAGGATGGTGTCTGTGTCAGCACCTGATTCAATCCAGATGGGGATCGGTATCTCATCAAGCAGTCGATAATCAATAAAGCATGCCTTCCCATATCCCATCACGATTAAATCATACTGGTTTGTTTCTATTTCGTTTTTAATGACCTCACTAAACTCCCCTTCGACACATTTTGTCTGCAGCGGTATCTCCCGTTTCTTGAAGAAGCTTTTGGCATCTTCAAAAACAATCTGCTCTGCCTGTGCAAGATGTTCAGAGCGCATATCGTGCTCTGTCTCCTCCCGTTCATACAATGAGAGGTGAGCATCAGAGAGCCTGTCGAAATCGTCAAATATTCTTTTCTCTGTCACATACACTGATGTGACAGTGCCTTGAAACGCTTTTGCGAGGAACGCGCTGATTTGGAATACCGCAGGCGGATAAAACTCTGAGGAGATAGGAACTAAAATAGAACGAAACAATGTTTTATTTCCGTGTTCATCAGTATACGTATCCGTCATAACCCCAACACTCCTTTCCAATAAAACACAGCGATAAGAAAAATCATGATGATGCAGATGATGTTTGAAAAAACACCTGCGCGTAGCAAATCCCTTGTTGAGAAATACCCAGATGAATACGTAATGGTATTCCCTGGTGTTGAGATGACAAGCATAAATGCTAATCCCCCACTAAGTGCGATAAGCAAGGCAGCCAACAGCGGGCTGATTCCTGGTACTTGTGTCGCAACGCCAAGACCGATGGGAAGAAGGATAGCAACAGCAGCAACGTTGGACATAAACTCTGTAAGGAGAATCGAAAGTACGATCAGGCCGATGATCACCAGATAAGTATGATTTCCTGCAACATTGAAGATCGAATGCGCAATCCAGGTCCCTGCACCTGTTTTTTGAAGACCAAATCCCAGGGTGATCGCCCCCCCATACAGCAAGATGATACCCCAGGGAACTCGTTTCTCAACATCCTTCCAGGTGATAGCCCCTGAAAAAAACAATAAAACACTTCCGAGTAACGCAACAATCGCAAGTCCAAAATATTGGGACGAGGAGAAAAAGACCCACAACAGGACAGTCAGAATCACTATCCCGATGACCACCCCTTCAGATCTGCCAAGTTTTCCTTCTGTGCTGACTTGATGGAGTATCTCTTGTTTTGCTCGTTCAGTGTCCTTTATTTCTATGGGAAACGAGAGTTGAAGGATTGTCCATACAATCGGAAAGGTGAGAAACACCACAGGCATCGCATACACCATCCAGTCGAAAAACGTCACGGTAATAGGTGGATTCATGTTGGACAGTATCGTCACGGTGAGAGGATTTCGCGCTCCACCGACCAATGTGCCAAGACTGCCAATTGAACAGCCATACGCAACAGAAAGCATGGTCACTTTTCCGAAATTACTCTCCCGCGGAGTGACTTTCATCGCAATAAGGATTGATGAGACAATCGGCAGGAACAAGACCGCGACACCATGCTCAGGAATAATAAAGGTCAGAAACACACAGGAGGTCATGATACCAAAGCTCAGCATCCTTGGCTTTTTTGCAAAATAGGTCAGCAGCCGTAACGCGATACGTCGGTGTAATCCGTATTTTTCAAGGGCCGCTGCAATAATGAACGCCCCTATCAGGAAGAATATTGCTTGATTGCCAAACGATGCAAAGACATCCGCCGCCTGCATCGTTCCCATAATAGGTTGCATAATGATGATAAGAAGCCCTGTCGCTGCCAAGGGGATAGGTTCCGCAATCCACAGTATCGCCCCCATAATCATGATCCCTATCATGATTTGCCCACTGTGTGAGAGTCCCTGGGGGGTCGGAAGGAAAAACAAAACGATAACAATGGAAAATGCAAAAAGTGAAATGAGTAATTTCCGCAACCAAGTGGGCTTTTTCTTATGTACTGGTTTATTGCTTGTTTCACTCACAGGATACTCCCCAATTTTTTTTATTATCGTGTCTTAGACCATTCTTTTTTTATACCTCGCCCCACAAGATGAAAATAAAAAACTAGTATAAATATCCTATCGCTCTGTACATTATCGATGCCCTACTCGATTGAAAATCGTTTCTAACAAGCCCAACCGAAAGAAAGCCTTACCGACTATGAACTCAACACATAAAAAAAGACAGACCGTGATTCTAAACAGAAACGCTTTTGTGTCGGGCAACACACAACGCGTGGGCAACAACACGGCTTCGTACATGAATTACAAACGAATTCCACAATTCCTCCTTTGCTTGTAATCACCGTGACACTATTTTTCTGTTTCTCAACGCGACAAGAAACACCTCCCTAAAAACACGCATGAAGCCTTTGAGAGGAACAACATATATAATCGTGCTACGTTTATCACTAGAATGTGGTACCATGGAAACCATAACGAGATTTGGCGTCTCAATAGAACCTGCTCTCTTAAAAAAGTTTGATCGTATAATGAAAAGGAAACAATATTCCAATCGCTCGGAGGCCATCCGCGATCTCATCAGACAACATCTTGTGAACGAACACATAACAAACCCAAATGCTCCCGTCATCGGAACATTGACTATGGTCTATGATCATCACACAGGACCGCTAGTGGATCGACTCCTTGAGATCCAACATGACCATTACCAGGAGATTTTGACCACAACACACATTCATATTGACCACAACACCTGCCTGGAGGTCTTGGTGCTGAAAGGGAAAACACGAAACATCCGAAAACTCGCAGACACCATAAAATCATTAAAAGGGATAAAACACGGGGAACTTGTGGTGACGCAACAGACAATCTAAGTGAAGTAGCGTCCGCAGAATCCTATCTGGTTATTCCTTCTATATTCTAGTTATAAAAAAAAATTTGTAATAAATATGTACGTTTTCTCTCCATGTTGAATCCTTCATCATAGGAACATTTATATGTGGTGAAAAAGTTCCATAAAAAGGGGATTAAAACGGTCATATGGCAACAAGAAAAATACCAAAAAAAAAGATAATTCTGACAGATCTTATCGTACTTATTGTTCTCATATGGTTGTTTTGGATAGTAATTAGCAGTGATGTTTCCCCCCTTGCTCTGTTTTCTGGATTCGTACTCTCGGTAATTGCCGCAGTGGCCGCTCATATTTTTTTAGTCACAAAAAAAGACCGGCAGCAAAAATCAATAAAGGAGTATGTGTTCGCTCTTGAACATTTAATCGCCCTTCTCTTTACGACAGTCTTTCGATTGATACTGTCAAATGCGATTGTCATCTACCAAGCGATAACCTTACGCATCCACCCTAGGATAGTGAAAATTAAAGTAAACGTCACATCAGACTTTGAAATCAATTTGATTTCCACGCTTATCACCCTTACCCCCGGTACACTGGTCATCGATGTAGAAGAGACCGATGATGAATGCTCTTACTTGTATGTCCATTTTTCTTATCTAAAAACAGATGATCCTCAAAGATATATTGAAAACACCATAGGAAAATGGGATGCGATGATAGGAGCCTTGTTTACATGATGACCATTGTCTATATTCTCATCATCGCTGCCCTTGCATCCTCGTATCGTTTATTTGTCGGTCCGACATTACAGGATCGACTGGTTTCACTGAATTCTATCACTATTATCTCAATTATCATCCTTGTGTTTCTCAGTATCATCGAAAACATAGGATACTACCTTGACATTGCCATCGCGTTCCTCTTCTTTGATTTTGCAGGAATGATCGCGTTTACCAAATATCTCGACGAGAGGAACATGAAATGAACAGTGTTGTCGACATCATCGCATTGATTATCATCTACATCGGATGTTTCATCCTGTTTTCTGCAGCACTAGGGCTGTATCGTTTCCCAGACATCTATATGAGACTTCACGCGTCCTCAAAGGTAAATACCGGGGGCGCAATCACCATAATCTTTGGACTTATTCTCCTAAACGGTATAAACATGACAAGCGTAAAAGTAGGTATGGTGCTGCTCCTTATTCTCATATTGACCCCGATTACCTCCCATGCAATCGCCAAATCAACCCACATCCATGAAACTGGAGAGATTATTTCCGTAAACATATCAAAACAAAAACGACATAGTTTCTTTTCAATATTGAAACGGAGAAAAACATGATTGAAGAAATCATCCTACTAGCCTTGCTCCTTGTTTCGATTGTTATCGTTCTGCTCAAAGACCTCATAAAAGCATTGATTGCTCTTTCATTAAGCAGCCTTCTTATCGTCTTGTTCTTATTCGTATATAAAGCCCCTGACGTAGCAATAACTATGGCGGTCGTTGGAACTGGCGCTACAACTATTTTATATCTGACAATACTAAAAAAAATTGGAGCGAAGCATGACTAAAATGAACCTTCTTACCTATCTGCTAGCAGCAGGGATTCTCACCGTATTTGGTTTTATATTTTTTTCAACCAAACACCTGAGTTATCCGATGGTATTGACGTCTGAGATGTCGTTGTTCTATCTTGAGCATCTCTCACAAACCGGAGCGATCAATGCAGTAAGTGCAATCCTGCTAGATTTCCGTGCGTATGATACACTTGGAGAAATTCTGGTGCTCTTTGCTACAATATCCGGGGTGATGCTCATAGCTAGGAGGGAAGAATGACCTCGACGATTGTTCGAACAACGACACGTGTGATGTTACCATTCATCATCGTATTTGGTATTTACGTTATCGCCTATGGGCATATTTCACCAGGTGGCGGTTTTCAGGGAGGCATGATACTTGCAGGGGCAGCGATATTGCTTATTCTTTCCTATGGTTTTGATAAACCCGCCCGCTTCATGTCACATCTTCAATCCCTTGAATCGGGTGGCGTCCTGCTGTTCATCTTTATCGGGTCAATCACTCTTCTTCTCTGGCTACCCTACTTAGCGGACCTTGGAATCATCCCGATCTTAAATATCATTGTAGCAGTAAAAGTGTTTGCTGGTGTGACGTTAATCTATGTGTTTATCGCACGGTGGGAGCTACCTCATGATTAATGGAATGAACATCGGTATTATCATGTTCCTTGTTGGACTGTTTGGGATGATGACAAATAAAAATATCATAAAAATAATCATGTCCCTCACTGTCGCAGAAAACGGTGTGCTGGTTTTTTTTATATCACTTGGATATGTCATTGGTGGGCAATCACCCATCATCACGGGTGACGTAACAAACCCTGTCGATCCGCTGCCCCAGGCAATGATGATTACGATGATAGTGATCAATCTCTGCCTGACCGCCCTTGCCTTAACCATCGCAGCGTGGATCTATCACAAATATCACACATTGAACGTGGAGGATATCATCGATGATAGACTATGAACCGGTGCTTATCGTCATCACACCGGTGATTGCAGCATCAATCATATCCTTTCTCTTACCCTTTCTTAAAACCGAGAAATTACAGGAGATACCAAAATACATTGCTTTGACCGCGTTAGCCCTCCCTTTGTTTTATCTAATCTATCTCGCTCCACAAATCAGCAGCAGCGCGCTTGAGTATCGCATGGGTGGATGGACAGCGCCATATGCAATCAACCTAGTCATCGACTCCTTTAGCTACATATTCCTGCTTACTGCATCCCTGATCACCACCCTAGCGTTTGTGTTCTCCATGAGAGATGAGAAAAAGTCAAAAGGAAAATTTTCATTTTTTTTCCTTCTCATGGTCGCAGGCATCTACGGTGTTTTCCTCTCAGGGGATCTGTTTAATATCTATGTATTCTTTGAACTGTGCGTCATCACCAGCTATATCCTCGTCACCCTCGGGGATCAAACACGGTCGCTGAAAGCCGCATTTACCTATCTAATACTAGGAAGCATCGCTTCGCTATTCTTCTTAATCGGAATAGGCCTGCTTTACCTAAACACCGGTGCACTGAACATCGCTCATTTATCAAGTCTTGTCTCCCGATTAGATACCACTGTACAAATCGTGGTGTTTATCTTCCTGTTTGGTGCTGTCGCGGTAAAAGCGGCGATCCCCCCGTTTCACACTTGGCTTGTCGATGCGCATTCCACAGCCCCCTCATCAGTATCAGCGGTATTATCTGGGATAACTGTGAAAATTGGTTTGTATATTTTTTTACGGGTGTTTTCCCTTGGCTTTGGATTACAGGGAATCACTAATCTGCTTCTCGTCTTAGGCGTTTGTGCCGCCTTAGGGGGGGTGCTGTTCGCCATTTTTGAATACGACATAAAACGTCTGTTGGCATACCATACGATTTCTCAGATGGGGTTTATCGTAGTTGGTCTTGGAACCTTTACAGCCATCGGTGTGGCTGGTGGTATATATCATATCGTAAATCATGCTGTATTTAAGGGACTTCTGTTTCTCTGTGCAGGCTCGATAATATACAGGACAGGGACGAAAGATATCCGAAAACATGGCATAGGCACAACCATGCCGATAACCTTACTAACCTACCTCATCGCTGCATTCGCTATCTCCGGTATCACACCGTTTAGTGGCTCAGTGAGCAAATCAATGATTGAGGCGTCAATCTCGAACTATAGGTTAGTAGGGTTTCTTCTGACCGTTACCTGTATCGGAACCGTCACAACGTTTTCTAAAATATTGTATTACTCGTTCATAAAAACTCTTAAAAAAGATGGCGTAAAACAGCGATTTCAGGAAGTACCATTCGGGATGCAGCTTTCTATGACAATTTTAGCGTTTTTTTGCATTGTTTTAGGGGTACTTCCACATCTCTGGTTGGATACGGTTATTGTTCCTGCAACGTCATCAATCACAGGTGGATACAGCCAGATATCCCCTCAGTTTTTCGAGCCTCTTGGAATTGTAAAGGAATGGATATTGGTCGGATTAGGGATACTGTTCCTCCTCGTAGTAATAAAACAAAGAGAAAACGTTGACAAGATTAGGAGAAAAATCAAAGAACTCCATCTGAATTTAAAAATTGTTCTTATGATGGGTGCTTTAACAGTTATTTTTTTATTTTTCAGAGTGTTACATTAACCATCATATCTTTTTTTATTTTGTTTTGCATTAAAAAAAAAAACGATGCTGTATAAACCGTGTCAATATTTGACCTTTACTGTTCAATAGTATAGATACGTTCCAGTGGAAAGAAAGGGGTGTCAATTGTTATCGAGCGCAATGGTGACACAAAACGATGATAGATATATGAGCTAAAACAAAAACAAAGGAAAAACGGTTTCATCATAAAAAAAAAAAAATCACATTTTCTACTGTCTATACCTCACTTAATGTATCGTTAAAGTATGCCGCAGGAGGGGGTATAGACCCAGAATGATATCCCCACAGGAAAAAATAGTCAAAAAATGCTTAGTAAATTCAGTATTGTTTCCATGAAAATAAAGACGTCGATAATAAGAGAAGAGAGGAGATTTGACAGCACAATTTACCGGTAAAAAATTAATATTACCCAGGTTAATTGACAGAGGCTTATTCAAAATTTATAGAAATAATAGCAAAATAAATATTAAAACTCCTAATGTAAGTACAGCAATCCCTGTTGCTACTGCAATTTTTTTTCTCTTTTTTTCAGATTCTGTAAGAGGTCTAATTCTTCCTTTTTCTTTATATTTGTTTTCTATTGATTGTCCTATTGATAATCCAAACGCTACACCTAATGCAGGACCTATACCAATAAATCCTGGATTATCGGTAGCAATGCTTAGGGGAATTCCAAGTCCTGAGAAAATAGCGATACCTATCGCCATCCATATTCCTAAAAAATGCCCTTCCGGATATTTATCGTCTTTATTTTCCATAATACCAAAAAAAATTGATATATATTTAAAAGTTGTTACACAAAAATTAAGCAATTGCATAAATTTATTGGTGAATTAATTAAGATTAATTATGTAGGGGAAAGGATGTAAACCCCCTGACAATAGTGCCCGTTAAGAGAGTATAATCTAATAATATAAAACTCCCATTTGTCACTATGAGACGAAAAGGAGAGGGATTAATTCTCCCAGAAGGGGATATAGACCTAGACTGAGATACCATCATAGGAAAATCTTTTTTGTTTATCAACATATGAGAAAATTTTTCGAAAATCATACATAAAAGGAAGTTGCGGGGGCATCTAACTCAAGGTATTAGAGCCGCGATTCGGTATTCAATTTTTGACATTTCAACAGGAGAAAAAATGTTCAAAGTGCCGCAGGAGGGGATCGAACCCTCGACATCACGGTCTTCAGCCGTGCACTCTCCCATCTGAGTTACCGCGGCAAAAAAAGATAGAAACGATGCGTCACCCAAGTTCATTCATAATTTCATTAATGGTCTCTTGCATCTCTCTTAACTTCTGTTTCAGCATCGGGGTCGCCTTATTGGCAGATTCAGTAGTCACCGCTCCCTGAGGGGATGGTTCGATAAGCCCTTCTTGCTCCAATATCCGTAATGAATACCGCACCATGTGCTGTGGGTGTTTGGTAAGCTCTGATAATTTGATGATACCAGCAGGTTCATTTTGCCTTAACGTTTGTAGAACAAGCACATGCCTTTTTAAGATATCAAGCTCCGTTTCAATGACATTCGTAAGAACAATCCTTTCTTTTTTTTCCGGTTTCATTAAAAAACCCCCAATCCTTCGATACTTGTTAACACACGTAATACAAGTTCCTATATTTAAAATCTCTTTTATCACTAGGTTATTGACAAAAAATCTATCGTAAACTACATTAGAATAGAACCCTTATCCAACCTTGATGACACAGTATCTTATCACAAAATGGTTCGGGACATTTCTCTGTGACAAAACCACCGTTCAGAGAGAAATTCTATTCCCAAAACATGAAAAAGAAATCGCAATACGGTTACGGCAAATCGAGAAAAACACCATCCTTGATGAAGAAAAAAAAATTGTAAATTCTCCATCTGTTATTGTCAATGAAAAGCGCCTGCAAGACCTTGGCTCGTACGTTCATGACGACCCGGTCTTTACAACACTTCTGATAAACCCAGAGGACTACGGGTTCCCTTTGGAGCTTTTACATGAGGTGATGATGCACATTACCCTAGAACGCGTAGATGAACAGCTCAAATCCGAGGATTTACAATTGATACAGATGGTCAATGCACTTGACGACCTTATCCAGACTGCAAATCTCCTCTCAGAACGTCTCAGCTGCTGGTCACTGCTTCCGACCTCAAAAAAGAAGGTAGAACCGTTCGAAAAAACCCTCTCCGCAGTCAACGATGAGATAGCACGTTTACAGCAACAAATCGAAGCGGACATGGAGGCAATCGCCCCAAACACTAGCAGTATCATTGGGCCGCTCATCGGCGCACGGCTCATTGCCTTAGCAGGAGGGATGCAAAAGATGGCGATGCTGCCTGCATCAACCATCCAGATTCTTGGTGCTGAGAAAGCATTATTCCGATTCAAGAAAGACGGAGGCAGACCGCCAAAACACGGCGTTATCTTCCAACACTCCTTGGTAAACTGCGCACCGAAAACACAACGAGGCAAGATAGCAAGGCTTCTTGCCACAAAACTATCAACTGCAATAAAGGCAGATGTCTTCACCAAAAGAAATATCGCTAATGAACTACAAGAAGACATCAACACCAGGTTGCAAGAGATACGAAAAAAATAACAAAAAAGGAAAAAATCCTTTATTTTCCCTCTTTTTTCAGGAGCTGTAACTGCAAATCTTGCAGCTCTTTGATATATTTCTCTATTTGTTGAATCGCAGTGAGCAACTTGTAAATCTCTGCATCTTCCGGAGTCGGTGGAACAGCAGATTGCGGGAACTCCTCCTTTTTTTTATGGAACTCGGAGGCATCGTATTTCTCCTTTAAAAAATCACGGGTGGTTATCAAGTTCTTTATCTGTTCTGATAGTTCATGGAATTTTTTCATAACATCCATTCCTCACATTAAGATTTTTACGTAGAGTGCTACCATATTTGTAATAATCATTGAGATAATAAGAGTTTTGGATACCGCCGGACATGGTTTATTTAATAGATTCTCGTGTTTTAACCGCGATTCCATGATTAAACGAAAGCATTTCATCCCTGGTAAGCAGCGTCCGACCAACCGCTATCAACACATCGGTCCTATCGACAACCACACATTCATCAAATGGCCGAAGATTAGGGTCGCAATCCAAGACAAACTTGGAAAACACGCTTTTCCCTTCTTGTACAAACGGCACTGCGTCATCCGCGACCACGACCCGTAATACAGGAAAGGGGAACCTTGCATGAAGCCGACGAGCACCATCAGCCTTTAGGGTAAACAACCCATCTTCCGCACGCATCGAAAGCGCATGAGACTTATCACAGAGAATGTTTCGTATTTTTCCGGTTCGTTTTGACTTGACAATGGTGATCTTCCCATGGAGCAGAGCCTCAGATGCCCCTCGTCCAAACTGCATATCTGCAACCGCCGAGACACGCCGTAAATCAAAGTCAAACGCTAATCTTTGAGATGTTCCTTGCACTAGCGTCATATCTTTTTTCCAATGAAGGATGGTGCCTGTCTTAAGAAATTTCTGTGCAACATGTTGTGTGATTTCCCTGGTTTCCTTATCGACGGACATTGGAAATACGGATTGGGCAAGCGGGTACATTTCATCCAGTTCAAAAGGAACCGGACCAAGGGTGGAATCCACAACAAAATTGACGTGTTTCTTGCTAAGAATCTTTTTGATCTCCTGCTGATAGCCCATCGAATATGGTTTTGTTCCCTCGGGAAAGACCACCGTTGTGTCAAACAATGGGTCGAATCGCGAAAACAACCGCGTGTGATATCGAAAAACCGTTGGACGATAAATCGTCTGAGGACCAGTATAAAATATCGCTGTTTTCTTACTTACTGGCTCGAATTGTTCCAGCCATTCACAATGGGGTTGTTCCCGTAGCACCTGCAATCCCTCAAGAAGGAAGGGATTTGCTGAAGCGCGCTGTTCCACAAGCTCCCATAACCATCCTCCTTTGATTGCAGTTCGAATCGTCCGTAGCTCCGCGAAACTCACATACAGGTTATGCAACGCTAACTGCACCGTCCGCTCTTTGACATCAAGGTGCCGTAACTCCGAGACGGAAGATGTTGAACAAACAGGGCAACAACAGGGCAGCTCCGCAAGATCATCGAAGTTCTCTGTCCCCCAATGAAAAATCATACGTCCGTCCTGTGCATACTTTGCGTAAGCAGACGAGTCAAAGAAATCACAGCCAAGAGCAACCGCTAGGGAAAAAACCAACGGATGACCGGCACCAAAGAGATGTACCGGTTTTGAGGGGTCAAGACCCCGTTTCGCAGCAATGATGCAACGAACCAAATCAGCGTATCGCTGGTTCTCCATAAGCGGGACAACGCCACCGATGGGAAAGAAGTCCGCATCAAGGCAACTCAGCTGTCGTGCACACTGCTCTCGCAAGTCAGGGTACACGGAGCCCTGGACAGGACACGCAAGCAGCATCTCGCCTTTCTCAGGGATACTTTCTTTTGCTCGTCTGATTGTCTCATTTACACCGTCGTACGATTCTTCCTTTGTCTGACCAGGGGTTCCGAAAACGTCAAGGATGGTGCCAACGTCACTACCGATGTCCCGCTGGAACCGGACTATCTCAAGAGGGTCTAGTTTGACATCGCCATAGACATAGCTTTGAAATGTGCCCGAATCAGTCATAATCGTGCCATGAAAATCAATAAGCGAATGCACACCGGATGCCAAGGCACGCGTTCTTAGGTCGGGATCCTTGTTGATAATATAGGAATTCGTAATTAGTATTTCAACACCAAATCGTTGGCTCATCTCCTTTGGAGTAATCATCATCTTATTTGGGTTAATCACCGGAAGGAGATTTGGGGTGGTCACCTCCCCATGACGTGTCGTGAAACGACAAAGACGCCCTGCTGCGTCTCGCGCCCTGATCTCAAAGGTCATTTTTTCAACAATCTTGTAAAAGAAGCCTGCTATTTAGGCTTTAGTGCGAAGCATGCTATTGAAGAAAAAAGAATTTCATAATGGCTGATACCCACCGATGCGATTCTGTGGACCGAAGCAAGATTCTATCTCTTTTTGTTTAGGCGATCTGGATGGGATCAAGTATTCTACGCAGAATAGCAATCGCAGACAACGAGGCCATATAGCTTGACTGAGGGTTGTTTGGGTTTGGCATATTCTCCACCTCCGCACGCAGTCTTCCAAACCTGCCATGTGCAAGGATCTTATGACTAATTCTTGTTTCAACAGGGTCAGCGACGATTTCAACGATCGTCTCATCAAAACCAACACCAGCCAAGGAGAGACATGCGGCGACGTTGATGTTCCGGGGAAATTGCTTGACCGCATCCCGAGCTGTCCCTTTATACACCACGGTCCGTTGCTCAACGGATTTCCCAAGAGATGCTGGTGGTTTGGTCGTCACCAAGGTCACACTATCAAGTTTTTCGATGCGGGCCGCAAGCACCCCATCGATCCCACAGACAGCACCAGAGGGAAGATAGATCTTCCTATGATGTTTCCGTGCGATGTCTTCAAGTCGTTTCCGAAACACATCATCAAATAAACTACCAATGCTCATGATGATGAAATCCTTCCCCGCTTCTAGAACAGCTACTGCATAGGTGGTAACCGCCTGCTGAGATGCTGCTTCAAAGACGACATCGACATCCGTTAAGAATTCTTTAACAGGCTGTACCGATGCTTTCTTCAATGATATACAGAGGTTCTTTGCAGCGACAGGGTTGCTATCATGTAGGTAGATCTTTTCTATATCATTCATCATGTCCGCTGCTTTTGCGACATCTGATCCAATCGCACCACATCCGATTATGCCAAGTCTCATACGTGGACGCTCCCAAAACCTTTAAACAGGAATTAGCTATAAAAAATATTGTTATGGACGAAATCGATGGCTTCCTTCGAGAGGATTTAGGCACAAAAGGAGATATCACCTCTACTGCATTGTTTACCAATCAAACAGCACGGGCCACAATCATCGTAAAGCAAAATTGTATTATAGCTGGGTTGTACGAAGCACAGCAGGTGTTTCAGAAAACCGGAGCAGTGACATCAGTATTCTTACGAGATGGAGATGCAGTGAAGAGAGGAACAACAATAATGCAGATCCAAGGATCGGCCCGTTCCATCTTAAAAGGTGAGCGGCTTGCACTCAACATCATCGGAAGGATGAGCGGGATTGCCACCGAAACACAAAAACTTGTCAAACGATGCAAAAAAATAAACCCCAAGGTATCGATAGCGGCCACGCGAAAAACAACACCCGGCTTTCGATCCTTTGAGAAAAAAGCAATCATCCTTGGCGGTGGAGAGCCGCATCGATATGGGCTCTTTGACGCAGTACTAATTAAAGATAATCATCTGACACTCATCGGCTCTGTAGAAGAGGCGATCAAAAGGATACAAAGAAAACTTCCAGACAACCCCATCGAAATCGAGGTGGAACATCAATCAGATGCACTGACTGCTGCAGCCATGAACGTTACCTGCATTATGCTTGATAATATGAATCCAGTCGCAGGAAAAACCATTGCACGAAAAATTCGAACGATAAATCCGCATATTCTCATAGAAGTGTCAGGAGGAATCACCGAAAAAAACATTGAGAAGTACGCCTCATTTGCCGATCGTATCTCTCTTGGCTGCCTGACACATTCGGTGAATAGTATAGATATTTCTTTGGAAATATTTAAGAATTGAAATTCCTTTACATCATTGGCAAAAAAGCTAATTCTCTACAATGATGGGGTTTTGTTACGAGGATGGTGAATTGATATATGAGAAAAATTATTGAAGATGTGGTTGCAGCTGAGCAGGCAAAAGAACAGGTTGAAGAACAGATAACGGAAGCAGAAAAAAAGAACGCAGGGGTGCGCGCAACGAAACGTGATCCGACCTTGAAAATTGCAGGAGTAAATGACCAGGATTTAGAACAGGTCCTTGAAAGCCTGACAACCACCATTAAGGTTGTCGGATGTGGTGGTGCGGGGACCAACACGATTTCACGGTGTTTTTCCGAAGGGATTAATGGCGCAGATCTTATCGCGGTCAACACTGATGCGCAACATCTTCTTCTTACCCATTCTCCATATAAAATACTGATTGGACGGCATCTAACCAGGGGATTAGGAGCAGGGTCGCTCCCTCAGATAGGTGAAGAAGCCGCAAAAGAAAGCGAACAGGACATCAGGGATGCGATTGTCCCCTCAGACATGGTGTTTGTCACCTGTGGCCTTGGCGGAGGAACCGGAACCGGCTGTGCCCCTATTGTAGCACAGATCGCCAGGGAAGCAGGTGCACTGACCATCGGTGTGGTCACCCTACCGTTCTGTGTGGAAGGTCAAGTGCGGATGGATAACGCAGAGGCAGGGCTTCGGCGGCTGCGTGAGGTCTGTGACACCGTGATTGTGATCCCAAATGACAAACTGCTTGACATTGTGCCAAACCTTGCCTTAAATGCAGCCTTTAAGGTCGCTGATGAGGTCCTGATGCGTTCAATTAAGGGAATTACCGAGATGATCACGATGCCTGGGTTGGTTAACCTTGATTTTGCTGACCTAAAGACGGTGATGAAACGCGGTGGCGTCGCATTGATTGGTCTTGGGGAGGCAGAAGGTGAAAACAAGGCGGTTGATGCGATTACTGAAGCGTTGAACTCGCCACTCCTAGAGGTAGACATCACAGAGGCGACTGGTGCATTGGTCAATGTCACTGGTGGAACCGATATGACGTTGCGTGAAGCGCAAAAAGTAGTCGAAGAGATCTATGCAAAGATCGATAAGAACGCACGGATCATCTGGGGAACGACCATTGATCCCAGTATGAAGAAATCCATTCGGGCTATGCTGGTTGTCACTGGCGTGAAGTCCAAGCAGATCATGGGACCGACACCCCGGTCCCGGGAAGAAAAGGAGTACGGCATTGATTTTGTCTCGTAGAAAATGCCACATTCTTTATATACTCCTTATTATTTGACCCTTACGTATTACAGGTGTATAGAGTGAACGAAGAACGCAAAGGTTTCCTAGGCAGAGCATGGGACGTACAACGCAAAATTGAGGAGCGTCAGCAGCGCATCGGAAAAGGGAAATACGGTCGAGTCTTGAAGATGGCACGTAAACCCACCAATGAAGAGTACGAGAAAACAGCGAAAATCACGGGATTAGGGATCCTGCTGGTCGGGGCGTTGGGTTTTGTTATTTACATTATACGGGAGCTTGTCGCACCTTGGATACTTAAGGCACTTGGTTATTAAAGGGTTGGTCGCAGGTATGGAGAACACTAATTCTGAGCACACTGACACTGAGGTTTCCAGTATCTTTACAATTAAGACGCAAGTGGGGAAAGAACAGAACACCGCCGATTTAATCCATAGCAGGGCAAAAAAAGGCAAACTGAACATTCCCTCCATTCTTGTTACCCCTGATTTACGGGGCTATATCTTCGTCGAAGCATATGACGAGGAACTTATTAAGAACATGATAAAAACGATTTCCTATGCCAGGAATATGCTTGAAGGAAGCATCCCTATCGAGCAGATTGAGCATTTTCTCGCCCCGACATCTGCGGTCGCGAAGATTACAGAAGGGGATCTTGTGGAGATGATCGCAGGTCCGTTCCGTGGCGAGAAAGCGAAGATCACCCATATCGATTATTCAAAGGAGGAGATCACGGTCGAGCTATTGGAATCTATGGTTCCCATTCCGATTACCGTTCGGGGGGAACAAGTACGAATCATCAAACGGAAAGATGAAGACAAAAAGAAAGAGGAAAAGAAGGAGTAAGAGAATATGCCAGAAACCATTGAAGCACTCGTTGACGGCGGAAAAGCAACTGCAGGGGCACCGCTTGGTCCAGCATTAGGCCCAAAGGGTGTCAACATCATGCAGGTTATCAATGCGATTAATGACAAAACCAAGCAGTTCCAGGGGATGAAGGTCCCTGTTAAGATTATTATCGATCCAAAGACAAAGGACTTTACCGTTGAAGTCGGTACCCCACCAGCGACTTCGTTGATTTTCCGTGAGGTCAAAGCAGAGAAAGGATCAGGTGCGCCTTCCAAGACGAAAATCGGAAATATTACGGTCGACCAGGCAGTGAAGATAGCGAAAATGAAGTTTGACACGACCCTTGGGAAAGACCTCAAACACAAGACCAAAGAAATTATTGGCACATGCATCTCGATTGGTGTCACTGTTGAGGGAAAGACACCGAAACAGGTCCTGAAAGAGATCGATGAGGGGAAGTACGATTCTCAGTTCGTTTGAAACATCAACATCAGCCTGATTATCGAGAACAAATGATGTTTTCCTCTTGTTTGAAATGAGGTTTTTTACATTGTAAAATGGTCTCATGCTGAACTGTCCGTATCGTGAATCTTAATATATATTTATTTTTAACTTATTATAAATAATATATTATGAGTAAAATAAGTGTTTTATTCCCTAAAAAAGTAAAAATTATAGTATTTATGTTACACAAAAAAATACTTATTAACATAAAAAACAAGAATTAAATGTTCCAAAACATTTAAATTAATAAAACGTCATTAAGAATAACGAAATAGAAAAAGATAAGGAGGCATTATATAAATGAAAACAAATTATAAAAGAAAAATGTTGGTAATAGGAGTACTATTCCTATTCCTCGGAGCAAGTGCCACACTTAGTGTAAGCGCGGTAGGACCATGGGAGGATACCTTCGACACATACAACGACGGACAGATATTAGATGGAGGGCCAGACGATGGAGGATGGGAATGTTGGGCAGGTGATCCCGCAGCGTATGGAACCGTGACAAGTGCGAATTATCGGAGCGCTCCCTATTCACTCGATATAAAAGCAGGCTCAGACCTGATCCATCGATATGGTGATACCACTGGAAGCTGGGTTTATACCGCCTACCTATTCATCCCAACAGGACAATCAGGAGGAACATACGGTGGAACGTACTTCATCATGCAAGATGTGTATACGAACGGTGGTTCGGATACTCACTGGGCAGTCCAACTACAATTTGACAATGTCAACAATTGGGTGGAATCTGAATTTGATGGTGCAACCGTACCCTTCAATTATGACGAATGGATACAAATACGCGTTGAAGTCGATTTTGACTCAGATTGGTTGGAAATCTACATCAACAATCAGTACCTTACTGAAAGAGAATGGACCGCAGGATTATCAGGCACATATGATGGGACGCTCTGCTTAGCTAGTGTCGATTTGTTTGCTGATGGCTCAACGACCGTCTATTATGACGACCTGTCATGGTTGCCGGCAGGAGATGACCTTGTCTGTAACGCGGGTGGTCCATACAGCGGCGAAATCGACGAAGAAATCCAGTTCACAGGGTTTGCGACCGGAGGAGTTGAACCATACAGCTGGCACTGGGACTTCGGAGATGGAGGAGAAGCCACAGAACAGAACCCGACCCACGCCTACACAGAAGCAGGCGTCTTCAACGTCACCCTGACCGTCACTGACGATGTGGGAACCATTGCCACAGACACCACAACCGCGACCATTG
>Ga0068714_10001098_pt1 | contig 42609 bp, 49 predicted proteins | sample MTBNYHSulfiMetaG_FD_62988 | JGI IMG/M metagenome (GOLD analysis project Ga0068714, IMG submission 62988) | Enrichment culture microbial communities from rom New York Harbor, USA that are MTBE-degrading - MTBE-NYH (New York Harbor Sulfidogenic)... | ecosystem: Environmental > Aquatic > Marine >... | reverse complement strand
TTCGAGCCGAAGGCGAGAAATCTTGTGCTTGCAAGTGGCTGATTTTACAGCTTTATCACTACGCTACGCTCCGTTCGAAATGACAAAAGAGGCATTCCCCGACAAGCTCCTAGGACATTCCTCCTGACCGATGAAAAACGATTATACCTATTTCGGCAAAGTCGACAGGCCGGGAGTATTGCATCGATAACCGATAAGCTTAAAATACGGGTACAATCCATTAGGAACCTATGAAAGGGAGGAGAGAAACATGGGAACTGTTAATGCGAATGGCAAATTGCAGTATCGCTGCACCAAATGCGACAAAGTGCACATGCGCTCGTGCTCGGATCTGGTGTGGCAGCTGTCTGAAAGTAAACAAAAGCCGTTCGGGGAACAAAAATACTTCGTTTCCGCCTGGAAGGAGTCCTGCGATTGTGGAGCCGAAATCAGCTGCCAATTCCTCGTGCGCGAATATCCCTTTAATTGCCTGGACGGAGAAGAGCTGCAGATCAGCGGAGCAGAGCTTCTTCAGCCATGCAATATCGGCATAAAAGAATCGATCTTCCTCTCTTCAATGGGAGCGGCTCTGACCAGATAGCAGCATTTTGCAGAAAAAGGAAAATAAAATCAGGGCAATGCAATTCGCAGCTGTAAAGCTTGGACGGCATCGAAAGGAGCGTCGGCTCCGGTGCCGATTAATCTGAGTAGCCCATTAGTCGTGGTACAGAGCCTTCCTGCGCGATCTCCTCATCGCGTGTGCTTACCTCTGCAGTCTTGCCTTGGGCATTTGGGGAGGGGAGCCTTATGATCATCGTCGTTCCGTGACCGCATGAGCTCACTGCTTCAATATCTCCTCCGTGGCCTTCCACCAGTTTGTGCACGTTTGCGAGACCAAGCCCCACTCCATGAGGCTTTGTGGTGAAGTAGGGATCAAAAATGTGTGGCAGATGCTCATCGGCGATGCCCGTCCCGGTATCAATTGCTTGAAAGACTACCTGGTCCGACTGCCTGAATGCCTCTATCGTTAATTTGCCGCCATCTTCCATGGCTTGCAGGGCGTTGAGATAAATGTTCAAGAGGACCTGGGCAAAGCGATCAGGGTCGACTTCCACCTGAAGATCCGGGGGATCAACCCGCGATTCAATCACAACCTTTTGTTGCAGCGCATCCTTTTCCACCAGGCGCAAAGTACTCCGGATCAAATCTTTACAGGATTGCACTTCCTTGTTCAGCTCTGTCGGCCGAGCAAAGTCAAGGAGCTCCGTCACGACCCGATTTAATCTTTCAACCTCTTGACCCATCACTTCCGCTATCTTTCGACCACTGTCGTCACCCTTGAACTTGCCCGCGAGGATCGTAGCGAATCCTTTTATGGAGCTCAGTGGATTCCGTATTTCGTGTGCTACCCCTGCAGCCAATCTGCCCAAAGCCGCCAGTCGCTCGCTGCGGCGAAGCTGTTCTTCGAGCTGTTTGATTTCAGTGATATCCGTAAATAAAAAGACATAACCTGTTGTTCGCTGCTCGCCATCGCGAATGACCGAGGCATTTAGCAGCAGGGGAATACCTTCACCCTGTAAAGTGCGGCAGTGCACCTCCTGCTCCAACACGGCTTCTTCTTGCTTGAGCTGTTTGGCGATGGCGCCAAAACATGGGAATGTTGCGATCTTGCCGCTGAGACGCGAAGTCTTCAATATTTTCTTCGCCGCGTCATTCGTTGTTTGGATGTTTTCGTCCTGATCGACCACGATCAGCCCCACTGGCATCTGGCCGACGAGCGTGGAGGTGAAAGCACGCATGTCACTCAATGAGGATCGAGCCAGACGATAATGTTGCGCCCAGATAAGAGAGATGATCCCGGCGGCTCCCACCAGAAAGATTATTCCGAAAAGCAGTAAGGTTTGCTGCAAATCCTGTTGGCGCGCTTGTTCAAAGGGGGTCGGATCCAATCCGACCATGATAAACAGGTCCCTGCCGTCCGCTCTTTGGGCGCCGAGGGGACACGGCTGATTGCGCGAAAATCTTCCTTTGTGCTTCAGCCATGGCTGAAAGGTGCGGACTACTTCAAAGGACCTTCTTTCGTTTTCGACAAAGCGATGGATTGTATGACCGGCTGGAGGCGGCACAAACGGCAGAATCGAGCCGGGCCGGTCGCTGTGGCTGTCGACCAGAACCTCGCTTTGCGGCGTCACTATCCGAACATAAAGTACATCCGGCTGCTGCGCGGTTTGTTCAAGCAACAGCTGCAATTGGTGCTGTCCCCAGCCCATTCCCATCATGCCGGTTCTGCTGCTTGCCTCCAACGAGCTGATGAGCATATTCGCCTCGGTAAGCAAAGAGCGCATCATGAACTGCTTTTCCCGGTTAATATTCTTTATGGCCAATCCCAGCAGGATTCCCGCCAGAATGCATACCGAGCCGATGATCATCCAGGGCGAGAACCAAGCCCAGCGGGTCGGTCTCTGAGTTAATGTCGGCATATGAATAGCTCCAAAAAAGGTAATTCGTTTCTGCTCTCCCTGAGACGGTTCTATTAGCATGAGCTGTGCCGGAAGCCAATCAAGCGGGATCTAGGCAGCCGGTGGACCTTAATGCCGGACGGTCTGGATAAATTTTATCCAGGGATGAGGGCTAGTGGCGAAAAAGTCGGATATTTTTTATCCATGTCATCCCTCACGAGAACCTCTGATGGCACCCTGAGAGAATAAAAAAGTCATTTAAAAACTGATACTTACTCACAGAACCGCATTCCTGGCACAAGTCCTGCTCTATTCCAGGCTCAAATGCGAAAAAGTATCAGCATTTTCAACCCAAGAAGAGTAGGGAGGTGATTAGAAAAACTGGAATAGAGAATCGGCCAGGCAGAGAAAAGCACTTTTAGTATAACGTGTAGAAATTAAAGGAGCAGAAGAGAATGAAAAAAATATGGATCATCACAATCCTACTGGCATTTTGCGTGGTTTTGGGCACAGGCCTGAGTTATGCGCGACAGGGCGGGCGTGGATATGGACCGGGCGACGGCAATTGCCCATATCGAAACAGCGTCCGGACCGGAGCGCAGCAGTCGAAAGCGGGCTGGTATTGCCCGCGATCCGGAGCCTGGACTAACGTCAGGAATCAATACGGGCCGATGCGTTCTGCAGGAGGTCAGGGCTACGGTCGGATGAACCCCAACCAGGACGCGGTCGATCAGTAGCCGATGTGAATTGCAACAAATACCAGACAAAATGTCTGACAATGAATTTTCCCGCAAGGAGTAAAGGAACATGAAGAAATTAGCTTTGACAGGAATTCTGGTAATGGCGATGGCAGTGGTGTTTCTCCCTAACCTTTATGCCCAGGAGCAGACTACTCAGGCTCAGCAGCCAGCCAGTGCAGTCGAGCAGCAGTCGCCACAGGGAGGCTGGTACTGCCCGTGGATGTCGTTGAAAACTCAAGGAGGCTGGCAATGCCCAGGATATGGTCGCGGGGCTGGCATGGGAGGATGGCATCATAGAGGTCGTGGTATGATGGCGAGCCAATATGCTCTTCAATCGGGTAAGCAGCTCACCCAGGAGCAAGCTTCGACACTTCTGCAGGACTATTTGAAAGCGACCAACAATCCTAATCTGAAGCTGGGCGATATTTCCAACAAGGATGGCTTCTACGAGGCCGACATTCTGACCAAGGATGGTTCTTTGGCTGATAAGATCCAGGTGAACAAAACGACCGGCTGGTTTCGGTCTGCCTACTAAAGGGATTTTGTCATTTCACCGGAGGGAGCGCTGAAAATGCAGAGATTCTATATCAGGATGTTGTCGGCGCTTCTTCCGCACATCTGACCCTCAACGGTCTGCGCCTCTCTCCTTCTCCATGTCTACGCGTCTTCTAACCTCGCACCAGCTTCGGCCGCCTGCATGTTTATTTCCGCCATTTACCACCGGCCAAAGAGCTCAGGGACCTCCAAAACCTTTGATCCCGAGCGCACTCAAAACTCTTGGCACTTTCTCACCCAGCGGCTATTCTGACAATCAATGTATCACACGGGTCAACATTTCAGGAGGGTTGTCCATGAGCGAGAAAAAGGCTTTGAAGGCGGGAGAGAGGGCTCCGGATTTTTGCCTGCCGGCAACAATGGAAGCTCAAGCTTGTCTGAAGGATCTGCACGGCCGATGGGTGGCATTGTTTTTCTATGTGAAAGACAACACCAAAGGCTGAACCACAGAGGCTCTGGAGTTTTCAGAGCTCAAGGCTGAATTTCACCGTTTTGGAGCTGTCGCATTGGGGGTCAGTCCCGATTCGGTAGCTTCTCATCAGAAATTCATGGCCAAACACGGAATAAAGGTGGAACTTCTGAGCGATCCAGAACACACTGTCCTGGAAGCTTACAACGCTTGGGGATTAAAGAAATTGTATGGCAAGGAATACCACGGAGTAGTGCGAAGCAGCGTTCTCATCGATCCGGAGGGGGTGATCAAATACCTATGGCCGAAAGCCAAAAGCAGTGGACATGCCGCTGAAGTCCTGGAGAAGCTGAAGCAACTGCAGGCATAGGATGGAAGCCTTTCAGCTGGAAAGATATCGAGCTCAACTGGAAGAGTCCATTTCTTATCGGGATCTGGATTTTTGCGCCTTGTACATGAGTGTATGCAGCCTCCACGCATTGGTGAAAGAGGCTCGGGATCTTGTCCGATCGGAAACAGTTGCAACACTGAAGGGTGTTCTAACCGCTACAAGGCACCGTTCACAAACGCGGGCACTTTTTCTCTACAAAGAAGAGGCAGACGCTCTTGCATCCATTGCGGTATACGACCGTGCCAATGAGAATCTGGCACAGCAGGCTATTTTCGGCCCTGCAACAGGCGCTTTTAAACACCGACGGAAATCCGCGCAGGACGGCCGCCGAAGCACTGGGCTCATTGCCCCTGCCAATTCGGGGGCCGATAATCGTAAATGCAGCAAAATCGAAGGTGCCGCTTATAAGCCTGGGGGAGCTCCTGCGCAGGCAGGCGGTCCCAGCCGCCGAAAGTCATCCGATTGGCGGGAAGGAGCCTGATCTTCCGCACCGATGAAGCAGACACCTTGTTTGTGCTTAAGATGGCACGCGAACAGGATTGTCCGCAAGAGCTGAATAATGAAGCGGTATGGATGCATCATCTCGGTTCGAAAAAGCACGCCTATAACATAGACTTTGCTGTTCCTCGTCCCATAAGCATCAAGGGCAGCTACATCTTCAGGATCGAACAAAAGATCGGGTTCCTACTCGAATGGCTTTTGGTACCAGCGGGTTGGGCTCGCGAATGATTGAGGAGATGGGAGTAGACCGGCACATGGTCGAGGTTTTGCGAGCTGTCGATCAGCGGCAAATGAGCGACGGGCAGTTTCGAGAATTTCTGGTCGAGCGGGGCTACTCGGAGCACCAGGCTGCAGGATTCAGCAAAGGGGAAAAAGACATCGAGATTTTGACCGGACCTCACCTGGGTGGCTTTAATGACAGGATATCCCTGCCGGAGCTGATTGAATTTGTTGCATTGGCTTCAGCTCTTTGCATGGCAGGAAAGTACGCCGTTACAAACCTCACCGGCGCTTCTACCTGAGCATGGCAATAATCTTTTTTAGTCGTGTATTCGGCGACATCCACCAGACCGTCAAGCGGCATGAACTTTGACGCACAAGAGTCAACTCCGACCGATCGTAGCCGCCCTTTGCCTTTGGATTTCCGCCAGAGCAACTGCGCCGGCTGTGGCGGCATTCAGAGACTGCAGGGGTCCCCTGGCCGGTATTTGCAGTAAAAGATCGCAGTTTTTCCGAACCAGCGGACGAATACCCTTTTGCTCATTCCCCACCACGACCCCTAAAGGTACGGTAAGGTCCGCATCGTATAACTGCTTGCCCGCCTCCAAATCCAGACCTACAATCCAAAGCCCTTTTTCCTTTAGGCGCTGCAAGGCAGCCACCAAATTCGTGACCCGCACCACGGGCAGGTAGGCCGTTGCGCCCGCCGACACCTTGACCACCGTGGCGGTGACTTGCGCGGCACGGTCTTTGGCTATGACCGCCGACTTTGCACCAAAAAAACAGGCGCTGCGCAGCAGTGCTCCAAAATTCTGCGGGTCCTGAACAGAATCGAGGATTACCATCGGTTCGACGGAGTCGAGAGGCTGCATAAGAACATCTTCCATCGAAAGGTAAGGGAATTCAGCTCCGCGCAGGGCGACTCCCTGGTGATGAGAGTGCCCTACCAGCAAGGTTAGGGCGTCGCGACTCTCCTGGCGAGCCAAAAGGTTTCTTGCCCGGCTAAGGCTCAACAGTTCCTCGGTTTTTCGATCGGTTCTACTGAAGACCATTTCGTCAATGGAGATATTCCCCGACCGGAGCGCTGCTTTGACTGGAATTATGCCGGAAATCCAGATTGCCGTCCTGTCTGAAGATTTTACTTTGACCATTTGCCGCGGTCTCTCAATCGATCACGGGTTGGAGACTGGGTAATAGGAAAGGCTTCAGTTTCGACGTCTGAGCCGCACGATCGCAATGGCAGGCACGAAGTATGGCATTGAAATCTGCTGCAGCTTCTTGTAGATCGTCGTTTACAATGATGAAATCGTACCAGATGGCTTCCTGTATTTCTCGCTGAGCCGCAGCCAAACGTTTGGTCAATACCTCGATTGTTTCGGTGGCGCGTTTGCGCAGCCGCTCTTGCAACACATCCATCGAGGGCGGCAGGATGAATATGGTCCGTGCCCATGGAAGCATGCATCGAATTTGGCGGGCACCCTGCACATCAATATCGAGCAATACGTCTTTGCCTTCCGTAAGCCAGCCCTCTATTTGGCGGCTGTCGGTGCCGTAATACTCTCCGTGCACATGCGCCCACTCAAGAAATCGATCCTCGCGAACGCCTCGGATGAACTCCTCCCTGCTGAAAAACAGGTAATCTTTTCCGTGTACTTCTCCAGCACGTGGAGGGCGAGTCGTAGCAGAAACGGAAAAGCATAGATTCGGCCAATTGGGACTTATCTTGTTGATGAGTGTGGTTTTGCCGACTCCGGATGGAGCGGAAACCACGAAAATCTGACTTGAAGCAGGTTGCCGGGGCATTCTAAGTATTTTTTTCACGTTTTATGAGGTTGGTCTCTTTAACGGAGTTGTCGGAAAGCAGCCTTTGGGCAATCGTTTCCGCCTGAACGCCGGAAAGTATGACATGATCGCTGTCGGTTATGATAATAGAACGAGTTCTTCTCCCCATGGTTGCATCGATCAATTTGTTGGCCTGCTTTGCATCTTCTTTGAGTCGTTTCATGGGAGCCGAAGCGGGCGAAACGATCGCGACGACTCTGCCTGCTATCACAGTGTTGCCGAAGCCAATGTTGAGCAATTTTCTATCCATAAAAACCTCAATCAAATGAAATGAACTGTTCGTGCCCGTATGCATTCAGCTGCCCCGGGCAGTCAAAAAGACAAGACCAAAAACCCTGACGGGCTTATTCTATGTTCTGCACCTGTTCTCGCAGCTTGCCGATCTCACCTTTCATTCTGACCACGCTCTGAATCGCATCTAAATCGCCCGTCTTGGCGCCGATAGTATTGACTTCCCGATGCAGTTCCTGGGTCAGAAAGTCGAGCCTCCGCCCGTCGGCAGGCTCGCCGCCGGTCAGGAGCTCCTCAAACTGATTCAAATGGCTTTGCAGTCTTACGATTTCTTCATTAATGTCCGAGCGTTCCGCAAAGTAGGCCACCTCTTGCAGCAGCCGATTTTCATCTACCTCCGCATCCCCCAGAAGCTCTTTTATCCTATCACGTATTCGATTTTGATATTCAAATATTACTTGCTGCTTGCGTCCTTCCACCAAAGAGAGCTCCCGGCGAACGGCCGATAGGCGGTCAAGGCAGTCCTTGAGCAGGGATTCGCCTTCTTTGGCTCGCATTTCAACAATATTTAGCAGGGCATCCGACAGAGCACCGGTCAAAACACTCTTCAGCGCCTCTCGATCGGTAACATCCTTATTCGTTTCAAATAAATAAGGAATGCTGAGCAGGTCGCGCAAGGTGGGCGGATCACTCGTGGGCAAATGTTCGTGCAAATCCTGCAACTGCCTCCAATATGAACGGGCGATCTCGAGATTGATCTGCGGCGTCTTCAGTTCGATCAGTACGGGCTCGATCTGAACAAATATTTCGAAGCGGCCTCGGCGGAAAGTTTCAGCGATTTTTTTGCGAATGATTTCTTCAAATTCTGAAAAATTCTTGGTCAGCCGAACAGATATATCTAGATTACGGCCGTTCAAAGTTCTAACTTCGATTGTTACGGCATATCCCAGTTCTTCTCGCTGAGCTCTGCCGAAGGCCGTCATACTCTGAATCAAAAGAGGGCTCCTTTCAATTAGACCTTACGCGGGAGTCGACTAGTGCGCTGAAAAATAAGCTTCTGTCGAAGGATTCCTAAAAAATGCAACAGGTCGGGCTCCCGATAATCGGGATATGTCCAGGTAAGAGGCCGATAAGCTCCTTGTTCATAAATCAGGGTGAGATCGGCAAATATACCGTTGCGCAAATAGACTCGATGGATGTAGTTCTTCCCGGTGGCCAGTACCAGTCGCTCTTCGCTGAGCAATCCCGGGTCGATGTTCACCATCCGCCGATTCTCTTCTGAAAAATCTCTTTCCAGTCTATTCGTAAAAAGCTTGATATCGGGCAGAGAATCCGGTGGTACGAGCTGCTCAAAGCTACCGGTCTGGCGGTAAATAGATCCGCCCATTTCCTTTTCATAATAGTCGGTAAAGGTAAACGGCTTGGGCTCACTTAAGAAGTCAAAGGGACCGAACCGCTCCGTGAGCGCCTTTAAGGTCTGCTGCTGGATGTTGGGCTCACGGAACAACAGTCCCACGATCAGCCTGGCCGTCTGTGGTTCTCGAGGTAGACTCATAACATACCGTACCAGGGAAGCTTTGCCGCTCCGACAAGTATTTTGGGGCGGAATGCCCAGCATGCCTCAATCGGACAGAGGCTTAGCTTCATCAATCAGCATGATGGGGATACCGTCTCGAATCTCGTACAACAGTTTGCAGTTATTGCAGATCAACCCGTCCTGGGCTTCAGTCAGGTGGATGTCTCCCTTGCATTTTGGGCACGCAAGGATGTCCAATAATTCTTTGCTGATGCTCATGTTGCATTTCCTGTCAGTCACCGGGATACTCACCACGAGGAGCGCCGGCCATCTGATATGGGTTAAGTCTCTTTTTGAAGATCTTCAACGGGACGACAGCTGGTCTGGATATTCCCGGCCGTACCTACACTCCGAGCCTGAGAGCTAAACCAGTCAGAGAAGGTACCAGAAAATTGTCCAGAAACATGATGACTAGGATGACAATAAGTGGCGAAAAGTCGATGCCGCCGAAGGATATGGGCAGTCTTCTTCTGACGGCGTAAAGCACGGGCTCGGTAGCACTGTACAGGAATCGCACAATCGGATTGTATGGATCCGGGCTTACCCAGGAAAGGATCGCTCGAGCAATGATTATCCACATATAAAAAGTCAACAGCAAATGTATGATTTTAGCCAGCGCAAGAAGAAGATTACTTATGACGAACATCTCACACCTTTTTCAGTGGGTTCTTTCCGGTAAATTTCGCAAGCATTCTCTCAAGTTCTCGGACAATGAAGCTACTGTTTTTCTCCAATGCTGTCAACTTTATCGCTTCACGATCCAGCAATTCTCATTTTGACTGCTGATCCTTTTTCGTAAGGTGGGTGGAGGCGCGTCTTTTTGCGCCGCAACCCACCAAAAACTTGGTTGGCGGTGGGTTACGCTTTCACTTCACCCACCCTACGCCAAGTAAGAGCTCTAAAATGAGAATTGCTGTTCACGATCCAAAAATGCCATAGTCAGTCTAGCTTTGTCTCTCAGTTCCATCCCGTTTCGGAGCAACCGCCAGGGAGCACAATAAGATGCCCGTGCCAAGCACCAGCAAGCCAATGACCTTAAGGCCGGCTACGGTCTCGCCGAGCAAAAAGAGAGCCAGAATTGTGGCGCCTATTGGCTCCCCCAATATCAAAACCGCTACGATTGTGGCAGATAAGAACTTAAGCGTCCAATTGAAAGTGCTATGGCCGATCAGCTGGGGTACAACGGCCAAAAGTGACAATACTAAATAGGTTTCAGCCGAAAACCCCCGCAAAGGCGTATTTGTGAAAAAACAGGACAGCAACAAAACCAGAGCAGCAACGCCGTAAGCCAGAAAAATATATGCGGTAAGGCCGAGCGAGCGCCTGGCCAGCTGTCCTGCAAGAAAATAGCCGCTAGCCATAACCGCTCCCAAGAGAGCCAAAACGTCTCCAATCAGGGCTTGACCGGAAAAAGAAAAATCGGTTCCAGCAATGAAAAGACTGCCGACGAGCGTCAATACAATTCCCTGGATTATTCTACGGTTAAGTTTTTCATCCAGCCAGAAAAACGAAAATAGAGCCGCAAACAGGGGAGTAGTGCTGACAAGGGTCACGGAACTGGCGACCGAAGTCATTTTTAGCGAGTGAATCCAACAAACAAAGTGGAGTGCCAGAAAAACGCCGGAAAGCAGCGTGAGGCAAACCGCTTGACGGCTCCATTGCTCCTTTCCCGCATCATAGCGAAGGATAAAATAGGGGGCAACCAGAAGAGCTGCCAGGCCGACTCTATAAGCAGCTATAGCAAGAGCCGGTGCTTCAGCCAGTCGGATTAAAATTGAAGCGACTGAAACAGAAACAATGCCCACAGCAACCATCGACCACAGGAGTACTGGATTTGGTGTAACATCGCGCTGCCCTGAGCTCATCTGTCATCTTTTCTTTGCCTGACCCGTTTCCATCGGACGACGTGCACAATCCCTCGGCTCTCTCAAAAAAACCTTGACAGCCTATCAAAATATCCTCTATATAAAAGCGTTTCGGAATTACAATTCTTAACAGGAGGCGCCACTATGTTAAAAAGCCCTTGCCGGGACTGTGAGCGAGCCAGCGAAGACAAGAACAAATGTCTGGAGAATTGTGACAAGCTGCGAGAATACCAGGAAATGCTTTTGAAGCAAGGAATTTATGCGACCATGTGACAAAAAAGGCCTTTCACCACATGTTGGGCGGCTGTAAAGGCCGCTTTTTTTGTCGTGATTCAGCACAGGCCGCTGAAAAGGTCCAACAGACAGTTGTAAAGGCGGAGGATTGGCCCATGTATGCGATTATTCAGTCGGGTGGAAAACAATATGAAGCGAAACCGGGCAAAGTGGTTAAAATGGAAAAGATCCCGGGCGAAATAGGCGATCAAGTGGTTTTGAACCAGGTGCTCTTGACGACTGACGGCGATCAAGTTCAAGTCGGGCAGCCTCTACTGCAGGATGTATCGGTTTACGGTCGTATAGTGGAACAGAACCGCCACCGGAAAGTTGTCATTTTCAAACACAAGAGGCGCAAAGACTACCGCAAGAAACAGGGGCATCGCCAATATTATACGGCGGTACTGGTTGAATCGATCAACAGAGTGGGCGAGCAACAATCCCTAGAGGTGGATTCAAAAGAGTAGAAGTTGATGCGTCGGGAGGACTGCAATTATGGCACATAAGAAAGCGGGAGGAAGCTCCCGAAACGGCAGAGACAGCGCCGGTCAGCGCAGGGGAGTCAAGAAATACGGTGGTGAGTTCGTGCGCGCAGGCAATATTCTGGTTCGACAGTTGGGGACCAAATTCCATGCCGGCCGAAATGTGGGAGTGGGCAAAGATTATACACTGTTTTCCCTGATTGATGGAATTGTGACCTTCGAATACAAAGACAAAACTCGCCAAAAAATCAGTGTTTATCCCCTGCCAAGCGCAAGCTAGGCGGCCGGAGCGCCCCCCAACCAAGAGCTCCCTTTCAAGCGCAGCCACTGGAAAGGATTTGGACCGGAACAAGTGGTGGCGCATACCTCATGCTACAGCCTCAACAGCTCGTGGTTCCGCCGCCAGCCTGGCGGAACCGCTGCTCAACCCTACTCGGTCATAAAGTAGACGGCGCTTGATTCTGGCTCTCACTGGTACTGCCTTCCTGCATTTCTATTTTTCAATCATAGACAAGGATTAGGATGATCGATGCGTTTTGTGGACGAAGCCAGGATTCATTTACAAGCCGGTAAAGGAGGCAACGGGTGTATGAGCTTTCGGCGTGAAAAATACGTTCCACGTGGAGGTCCCGACGGAGGAGATGGCGGCAAGGGCGCCGATATCTACCTTGAGGCCTCGGAACGCAAGCACACGCTGCTCGATTTTCGCTTCCGCCACTACTTCAGATCCTCTTCGGGGAAGCACGGGCAGGGACAAAATAAGCATGGAAGAAGCGGTGAAGACCTGATCCTGGAAGTGCCGGTGGGAACCGTTGTCAAGGATAGAGATACCGGTGAAATTCTCGCGGACCTGGCTCAAGCCGGAGAAAAATGGCTGGCTGCAGCAGGCGGAAGAGGAGGAAAAGGTAATGCCCGCTTTGTTACTTCAACCAGGCGAGTTCCTCGTTTTGCTGAAGAAGGGGGTGAAGGAGAACAGAAAGAGCTGGTCCTGGAGCTCAAGCTGCTGGCTGACGTCGGATTGGTGGGATTGCCAAATGCGGGAAAATCAACCTTGATCACAGCGGTTTCAGCGGCTCGCCCCAAAATAGCCGATTATCCTTTCACCACTTTGGTGCCAAATCTTGGAGTGGTGCAGTTTGAAGATTCAACCCCTTTTGTGATGGCCGACATACCGGGCTTGATCGAAGGGGCCCATGCAGGCGCAGGCTTGGGGATACGTTTTCTGCGCCACATTGAAAGAACCCGCATTTTGCTCCATCTCGTCGATGTTTCACAGGTAGATAAGGCCGATCCTCTGCGCCCCTACCGACAGATCGAGCATGAGTTGAACAGTTACTCGGAAGAGATCAGGCAAAAAAAGAGAGTTATTGCACTGAATAAGATCGATCTCATAAATGATACTGAAGTCCTGGAAGAGCTGGTTGCGCTCTATCGGCAGACGGAGCACCAGGTAGTCGCGGTTTCAGCCCTGCAACGCCATGGTCTACAGGATCTGTTACGAGTTTTGACTCAACTGCTGAGCCCTCCCCAGTGAATCTTCCTTTCTGCGGTCGCCCAGTAGGCTGTCCGACAATATGTAGCGCAGGGCTTTAGCCCTGTTTAGACTGGCAGCCCAAAGGGCTGCGCTACATGAAAAGCGTATTCTCGGACAAGCTCCTGAGGGCATGAGCAAGAGCTTTTATTTCGATACACTGGAAAAGTGGAAAGTAAAGCATGCCTGAGTTATTGTTACTGTGCAAAAATTCACTTTCCAACATGTTGGGTTTTCCTGATAATATTCTGTTTTAATGCTCGCACGGGCAACGACAAGAGTTGCTTTTTTACCGGATCAAAGCTTATTGCATGGAGCTGAAAAGTGTCACAGGAGCGTCTGGATCGCAAATCCATTCTTGAGCGTTGCCGCCGTCTGATCATAAAAGTCGGCAGCGCCGTGCTGACCGGTCCCAGGGGACTTAACCTGGTAATGATTCACCGATTGAGCGATCAAATCGCAGAGTTGCGCGAAAAAGGGCTGGAGATCGTTATCGTGACTTCCGGAGCGGTGGCATCCGGAATCAGGAAGGTTGGACTTGCCGAGCGCCCCCGGACGATTCCGCAAAAACAAGCGGCCGCTGCAGTAGGTCAGGGTGCACTGATGGAGGCATGGGAAGGGGCCTTCTACAAATACGACCTGCATGTGGCACAAATCCTCCTGACGACGGAAGATCTGGCTCATCGCCACCGCTACCTGAATGCTCGAAATACTTTGGAGACCTTGCTGGACTGGGGTATTCTGCCCGTAATCAACGAAAATGACACAGTGGTCATCGAGGAGATCAAGTTCGGAGACAATGACCAGCTTGCAGCTACCATTGCCGGTCTTATCGGAGCGGATCTGGTCATCAATTTGACGGATACCGAAGGGCTGTACGATTGCGATCCACGAGTGGACGCTACGGCTCGCCTGATACCGGTGGTGCACGGCATCGATTCAAAACTCTTGGCATGTGCCGGCTCTGCACCCGGGTCGGTGGGAACCGGCGGAATGGTCACCAAGATAATCGCCGCAAGAAAATGCCTGGCCTCCGGCATACCCATGATCATTGCATCTGGGAGAGAACGTGACGTCATACTACGCCTTTTCCATGGTGAGAACCTCGGTACTCTGTTCCTTCCGCGAAAGCGAATCTATCATGGCAAAAAGCTCTGGCTTGCCAACCTGCCAAAGCCGGCGGGAGACATCGTTCTCGATAAGGGTGCCGTCAAGGCATTGAGAGAACATGGCAAGTCTCTTCTGCCCATCGGCATAGCCAAGGTGCGAGGAAACTTCGGGATTGGTGCCCCGGTGCGCTGCCTGAACGAAACAGAAGAGATCGTGGGGATAGGATTATCCAACTACAGGTCGTCGGAAATCGAACAGATCAAAGGCCACCATAGTGAGGAGATAGAAAGGATAATCGGCTACAAGCATTCCGATGAGGTAATCCATAGAAATAATTTTGTTCTGACCGGCGATGCCGGTGACATGGAATGAGGGATTGGCATGTACGAAGCAATGCAGGAGATAGGCAAGAAGAGTCGTTTGGCTGCACATCAGATGGCCAAAGCCGGCAGTGCGTTGAAAAAGGAAGCCTTGCGGCGAATGGCGGTCGCACTGGAAGAACAGTGGGAAGTTATAAGCGCCGCCAACGAGAAGGACCTGCACGAAGCGGTCAACAAAGGCATGGCCAAGGCGAAAACCGAGAGGCTCAGACTGAGCGATAAAGTTCTCAAAGAGATGATTGACGGCTTGCAGGAAGTTGCCGACTTGCCCGACTCGGTCGGCGAGATTACCCGGATGTGGGTCAGACCGAACGGCTTGCGAGTGGGCAGAATGCGGATTCCCCTGGGAGTGATCGGAATCATTTACGAATCACGGCCGAATGTCACCGTCGATGCAGCGGCACTCTGTATTAAAGCAGGCAACGCAGTGATCCTGCGGGGCGGCTCGGAAGCCTTTCATTCCAACACATGCCTGGCCAACATCCTGCAGAAATCCCTGGCCGAAGTGGGCCTTCCCCAAGCCGCCGTGCAGTTGATCGGAACCACCGAGAGGGAAGCGGTTTTGGAGATGCTCAAGCTGGAAGAGTATATCGATGTCATGATTCCGCGAGGGGGTGAAGAGCTGATCCGATTTGTTGCCGAGCATGCGCGCATGCCCGTCCTGAAGCATTACAAAGGCGTCTGCCACGTCTATGTGGATGCTCAAGCGGATCTGGACATGGCGGAGAGAATTTGCATCAACGCCAAAGTGCAACGACCTGGGGTGTGCAATGCGATGGAGACCCTCCTGGTCCACAGCGATGCGGCACAGGAGTTCCTCCCCCGCATGGCCAGGAGCTTGCAACGGGAAGGCGTGGAGCTGCGCGGCTGCGATCGAACCCGAGCACTGGTACCAGACTGCCGGCCGGCCGCCGAAGACGACTGGTACGCCGAGTACCTTGACTTGATTCTGGCCGTTCGTGTAGTAGACAGCATGGAAGAAGCCATCGAGCACATCACAACTTACGGCTCCGCACATACGGAAGCGATCGTAACGGAGAATTTCGCCAGAGCAAATCGCTTCGTACAGGAAGTTCAATCCTCCCTGGTGCTCGTCAATGCATCGACCCGTTTCAATGACGGCTACCAGCTCGGGCTGGGGGCCGAAATAGGCATATCTACCTCCCGACTGCACGCATTTGGGCCGATGGGGGTGGACGAATTGACCACTACCAAATTCATTGCCTTTGGAAACGGTCAGCTGAGAACGTGATTACAGGGAGAGCTCTGAGAAATGCCTCAACGCCTGGGAATTATGGGAGGAACTTTCGACCCGGTGCACTTCGGTCATCTCAGAGCCGCCGAAGAAGCTTTGGAGGCTTTCGGATTCGATCATTTGATCTTTATGCCTGCCGCAGACCCACCCCACAAGTCCAACCATAGGATCACTCTGTTCAAACATCGATGGGAAATGCTGCAGTCCGCGGCAGAGGACAACCCCCGGTTCAGGCTGTCCGATTTGGAGCAGACGTTGCCCGGCAAATCCTACACGGTAGTTACCCTGAACAAGCTGCTGAAGAGTTTTCCAAAAAAAACCGAGCTTTATTTCCTGGTGGGACTGGACAGCTTTTTGGAGATGCATACCTGGTGGCATTATCGAGAATTGTTTCAGCTGGCCCGGTTTGTAGTTTTGCGGCGGCCGGGTTTTTTGGAAGAAGAGATGCAAGACTTTTTGCGCCAAAGGGTTTCCTCCCGCTACGAATGGGACGAAGAAGCCGCTCTTTACAGACATCCGGATCTTTTTCCCATTCACCTTTTGGCGAATACATACTTCGGCATTGCTTCAACCCAAATCCGACAGCTCTTGAGTCAAGGCAAGTCAATCCGCTATCTAGTCCCTACTCAGGTAATGCGTTATATTGAAGAAAAAAAACTGTATAGTGATCAGTGACATGAGTGTAGATTCAGATTTGGTCCTCGTGGGGTGAAATGCCACATTTGTGCATACGCTAAGAAAAAGAGTGAAAATGACGGAGGAAGTAAGCCAAAAACCGATGAGTGCCCGCCAGAAAGCTATTTTTTGTGCCGACCAGATCCTCGATCGCAAAGCTGAAGATTTGTTGATCCTGGATGTCTCTCGGCTCTCTTCTTTTGCTGACTATTTCGTGATCTGCAGCGGCAAGTCGAGCCGCCATGTTCAAGGAATCGCCGATAATCTTGAGGCGAGCATGCGGCAGCGTGGAATAAAGGCTGCCGGAATCGAAGGCTCCCGTGAAGGACACTGGATCCTGTTAGATTACGGGGATGTGATCGTCCATATCTTTTACGAACCGGTCCGTCTCTTTTATGATCTGGAAAGCCTCTGGTCTGAAGCGAAAAGAATCGAACTGAAGCAAGATAACGGCATTGCTCGATCCACCGCTGAATAAGGAAACTTGATATGACGTCCATGACCTCATTCAGGAAATGGAGCTGCAATGCACCACTGGTGGCATGCTTGATCTGTTGTTTTTTCGGATCTTTTGTATTGCCTCCTTCCATCTGGGCGCTAGACCTCAGTGAAGAAAAAGAGCTCGGCGCCAAGGTACTGGAAAAAGTCAAACATCAAATGCCTCTGATTGAAGAAGGCGAGATTGTCGCTTATGTCCGGTCGCTTGGGAGCAAAATGGTTAAACAAATGGGCACCACGCTCTACGATTACCAGTTTTTTGTAATCGACAAACCTGACGTAAACGCTTTCGCAGTCCCCGGCGGTTATGTTTTCGTATATCGCGGCCTGATAGAGGCTTTGGGCTCGGAAGGTGAACTGGCGAGCATTATCGGCCATGAATTGGCCCATGTGCAGGCCAGACACATTCAACGTCGAATGGAACAGGGGAAGGTTCTCAGTATTGCGACCCTGGTCGGCGCGTTAGCCGCTGCTTTTTTGGGTATGTCGGCAGGCGGAGACGCATCGCGAGCTGTGTTGATGGGCTCCATGGCAGGATCTAAAAGTCTGGAGTTGAAGTACAGCAGAGACAACGAGGAGGAAGCCGACCAGCTGGGATTTCGCTATTTGTGCGATGCCGGATACGATCCGATCCATACGATTCATGCGATGCAGGCTTTGGGTCAAAATCGAATAGCCAGCGGCACCAGCAATATTCCTTCTTATTTGTCTACTCACCCCGGTGCCAGCGAGAGAATTCAATATTTGCAGGTTATGGTAGACGATTATCGAAAGAACCACCCGCAATCACAACAGAGATCTCCGGCCAACGATGAAGAATTCAAACTCGTGCGCGCGGCTCTGATCAGTGAATATTCCGATTCCAAGATCGCCATGGCAAGAATGCAAGCAGAATATCGCCAGGGAGGGGAAGCATCTGCGTACGGGCTTGGGCGGCTTTATTTGCGGGAAGGTCATATTGAGGAAGCCATTCCTTATTTGCAGGACGCCGCAAGCCGTCATCCCAGCAGTCCTCTTGTCCTCACCACACTGGGTTCTGCATACTTTCAGCTCGGACGCCTTAACGAGGCGCAAAGAGTTCTCCAATCGGCACTGCTCGTGGACCCCTCATCTACCAGCGCCAGATATCGTCTGGCTTTAGCTCTCAAGGATTTGGGCCAACGGGACGAGGCTTTGCAAAATCTTCTGCAGATCGAGAAATATTCTTCAGGCCTTCCCGACATCGACTATCAATTGGGAGTGCTCTTTGGGCAGATGCAGCAGTTGGGCATGGCCCATTATCACCTTGGGCGCTACTACCTGCACGAGAACGATTCGAAAACTGCCGTGTTCCATTACAAGAAAGCAAAGGAACTGCTCCGCGGCGATCCGAAAAAACTTGCCGAAGTCGAGCGGGAATTAAAAAAATTGGAGAAGAAGAATAAGAAAATAGCCCGCGATATATTTAAGAACTTCTAGCAAAGGCTGCCCGTGAAGTCCCTCTCATTTGCAGTCATAACGGCAACCGGACAGGATGTTTGCAGCCAGGGGTTAGCTCTTGACGGTCCGGGTTATGTGGTGATACAGAAGCCGCTGAATCCATGCACGATGTTGGAGCTAAACTGCCAAATATGACAAATGATATTAATAAATAAAGCATCTGGTCTAGGGAGGGGGCAATGAAGATACTGGTCAGTGATAATTTGGCGGAATCAGGCATAGAGAGGCTAAAAGCCATATCCGAATTCGATGTGGAGGTCAACACGAGCCTCACACACGATGAGCTTTGCCAGATCATAAAAGAATATGACGCCTTGGTCATTCGAAGTGGAACCAAGGTGTCTGCTGATATTATCGATGCGGCTGTCAATTTAAAAGTCGTCGCCCGCGCCGGTATCGGCCTGGATAATGTTGATATCGCGGCTGCCAGCAAACATGGGGTAGTCGTGATGAACACGCCGGAAGGAAATGTGATCACCACTGCCGAGCATACCATTGCAATGATGCTTTCTGCCAGTCGTAATATCCCCCAGGCGAACGCATCATTGCGGTCAGGCAAATGGGAGAAGAAGCGTTTCAGAGGCAAGGAGGTTTTCAACAAGGTTTTGGGGATCATCGGTGTCGGACGTATTGGCAGAGTGGTTGCCGACCGGGCCAAAGCGCTGCGGATGAACGTGATCGGCTACGATCCCTACATCAGCTCGGAAGTGATCGATAAGCTCGGAATAGAAGGAGTGACCCTCGACGAAATTTATGCAAGATCCGATTACATCACGGTCCATACTCCGATTACTCAGGAAACCCGCAACATTATCAATGCACAAGCCTTTGCCAAGATGAAAAAAGGCGTCTTCATTCTCAATTGTGCCCGCGGTGGAATCGTCAATGAAAAGGATCTGTATGACGCCATTCAGTCGGGGACCGTGGCAGGCGCAGCTCTGGACGTTTTTATACAGGAACCGCCGGTTGACAACCCTCTGTTGAGTCTGGACCAGGTGGTCGTAACTCCCCATCTTGGTGCATCTACGGATGAAGCTCAAGAAAATGTAGCCATTGCCGTCGCAGACCAAGTCATTGACTATCTGTTGCGGGGCACCATCCGCAATGCGGTCAATGCGCCCAATATAGATGGTGCGGTTTTGGCGCGCTTAAGACCCTACTTGTCGCTTTCGGAGAAGCTGGGCAGCCTGATCATGCAAATCACCAGCGGGGCGATCGAAGAGGTTTCCATCGAATACATCGGTGAAGTCACATCGGTGGAAACGCACCCGCTGACTATTTCAATTCTCAAAGGCATGCTCTCTCCTATTCTTGGCGATATGGTCAATTTTGTAAATGTTCCCATCCACGTTAAAGAAAGAAATATCAGGGTAAAGGAATCAACCAAAAATGAGGCGGAGGATTTTACCAACCTGATCAGTGTCTTTGTGAGAACCTCAGATGATCAAAACCTGGTGGCAGGCACTATCTTTGGCAAAAAGGATCCGCGACTGGTCCGAATCAATGACTTTCGCTTAGAGGCAACCATGGAAGGTCATCTGGTTCTTATCTACAACATTGATACACCGGGTACCATTGGTGCTATAGGAACCTGCCTGGGACGCCACAATATAAACATTTCCATGATGGATGTGGGGCAGGTATTGGAACGGGGACAAAACATCATTTTCCTTCGCACCGACACTCCCGTTCCTCAGCACGTGGTTGACGAACTGCTCGCAATGGAAAATGTAAACGTGGTTCAAGTTTTGGAACTCTGATCACAAGGAGATTAAGGGGATGGAAGAAAAGGATCCGAAAGGGTTTACGGTAAAAGATCGCCGAAAGGTCTCCCTGGATGATATGGATCGGGAACAGACCGCAAGAGAGAGTGAGCCGCGACAGCAAGAAACGCCGCGACAGCAGGCAGAGGATGCTGGCGCAAAATTCGCCGAGACTTCCCAAGAATGCGGCCGGACAAGCAGCGTCCCTTTGCCCGAAGTGGTCTTCTCTACTTTCATCCTCTCGTTGAGCTCCTCGGCTCTGCTCCATTTGGGAGAAATTCCCGATCCCTCGTCGCAAGCAACCGAGATTGACTTGCCCATGGCAAAGCACATCATCGACACTATCGGCATGTTGCAGGAAAAGACCAAGGGTAATCTCGATCCCGAGGAAGAAAGACTGGTGAATACTTTGCTTTACGACTTACGTCTGCGCTATGTGCAGAAGTGCAATAAGTAGGCATGCTTAATTGTCAATTCGAATAAGCACCCCGGCTAAGATTAATCTGTGGCTGGAGATCATCGGCAAGCGCAAGGACGGTTATCATGAGGTTTCCAGCCTTATGCTGCCGATTGCCGTTTACGACCACTTGCAGGTAGAGCGGATGCCGGAACGGCTCAGCTTGAGCTGTGAGCATCCGCAGGTTCCAACTGACGGGAGCAATTTGGCCTGCCGTGCGGCGCAAATTTTCCTGAAAACAGCAGAAATTACATCCGGCATACACATTCAGTTGGAAAAGAACATACCGGTAGGAGCCGGTCTGGGAGGAGGCAGCGCGGATGCGGCTGCCGTGCTGCTGGCGATGAATCAGGTCTTTGAGGAGCGATTCAGTATGCTGCAGCTCTCACATATGGCACAAAAGCTGGGTGCGGACGTGCCGTTTTTCCTCTTCAAGCGGCCTGCTTTGGCGACCGGAATCGGTGAGAAAATCCACCCCGTGGAAGCTGTCCCGCAGTATCCATTGGTCCTTGTTAAGCCTCCTCTGGCAGTCTCCACTGGCTGGGTTTACCAAAGTTTGAAGTTGACAAGAGGGGTCAGCCGAATTAAAATCGCGACGTTTTTAGCTCACCCTTGGCAGCTCCATGATTTCATGGAAAATGATCTGGAATCCGTCACGCTCAGTGAATATCCTTTGTTGATTAAAATCAAGCAATGGATGATGGCTCAAGGGGCTGTGGGCGCCCTGATGAGTGGGAGTGGGCCGACAATTTTCGGGGTATTTGCCGAGATGGGTCAAGCAGAAAGGGTTGGGCAACTGGCAAAACAAGTCTGGGATGGGTGTTGGGTAGCAGCGACGAAAGCTCAAACCGATCCAATTGCCATATTCGGATAATCGGACGTTTGGGGTGTCGCCAAGCGGTAAGGCACGGGTCTTTGGAACCCGCATTCGGAGGTTCGAATCCTCCCACCCCAGCCATTTTTATTTGCAGCAGCCGATCGGAGTTACCGTTGCCGATAGAGCATAGTGCGCAGGTTTCGAGATCTGGCAGTGCGTAATAAAGCGCTCATAATAATTGCCGGCAATTCCAACCCCATGCTCTCTCAAGGTGTGTGCTCCTATCTTGGATTGCCCCTTGGACAGGCGTTGGTAGGCAGGTTCAGTGATGGCGAAGTGAGGGTGGAGGTCAACCAAAACGTTAGAGGCTTGGATGTCTATGTCATCCAATCGCTGTGCCCGCCGGTCAATGAAAATCTTATTGAACTGCTGGTCATAATCGATGCCTTGAAAAGGGCATCGGCCCGTCGGATTAATGCCGTAATTCCCTATTACGGTTACGGGCGGCAGGATCAAAAGGACAAGCCGCGGGTATCGATCGCGGCCAAAGTCGTTGCCGATCTTCTGACAGTTTCAGGCCTGGATCGGTTGATCACGATTGATTTTCATGCCAGCCAGACCCAAGGTTTTTTTAATGTGCCCGTGGACCACTTGTACGGCACAGAGGTTTTGCTGGAAGATGCCAGAAAGAATTTGCGCGGGCAAGATACCGTTGTGGCTCCCGATGCAGGTGGCGTTGAGAGAGCAAGGTCATTCGCCAAACGGCTAAATGTAAATTTGGCAATTATGGATCATCGAGGCACGGAATGCTCGCCTTCTTCCTGCATCGTCGGAGATGTGGCCGGCAGACCTGTTATGATTGTCGATGATATGGTTGACACCGGGCAAACGCTTATTCGAGCCGCTGAAGCCGCTCAGGCTGCAGGGGCTTCTTCTATTGACGGGTACTGTGTGCATGCAGTTTTGTCAGGGAGCGCACTGGACAAAATAGAACGCTCGCCATTGAAAACATTGACCGTTACGGATACCATTCCACGCCCAGAACAGGCCGGGCCAACGACCAAACTTCGAACGGTGAGCATAGCACCCCTTTTGGCAGAGGTTATAAAACGGGTGCATAATGAAGATTCAGTGAGCTCTCTGTTTAAATAGAGCACACTCGTTAGAATGTGCTTTTAACTACTTAGGAGGCGATTGGAAAAATGGATATCGAACTGGCAGCTCAAATGAGGAGCACCAAAGGCAAGGGAGCGGCGCGCAGCTTGCGCCGACAAGATAAAATTCCGGCCGTTGTCTACGGCCCCAAGGCAGAACCTCTTCGGATTTCGGTGGCAGCCAATCGGCTTGAGAAACTGTTCAGGGAAATGGGTGAGGAAAGCAAGTTACTGCGTCTGAGCATTGAAGATGGAGACGATCGAAAAGTTCGGCAGGTTCTGGTTCGAGAAGTCCAGGTGCATCCGGCTCGTCGTCAGTTTCTGCACGTGGATTTTTACGAGGTACCCCTGGATCACCCCATTGTCGTTGAGGTTCCGGTGGAGGTCGTGGGCGAACCCGTCGGTGTGAAGGAAGGAGGCCTGCTTAACCTCGTTCGCAGAGCTCTCTCGGTCCGCTGCCTGCCGGGTGAAATCCCTGAAAAGATCACGGTCGACGTTAGCTCCCTGGAAATCGGGTCTGCACTGCATGTAGCTGATCTTGTCAGCCAGGTGCCTTTTGAACTGACCGATGAAGAGCAGTTAACAGTAGTCACGATAAATGCTCCAGAGGCAATCGAGGAAGCAGCCGGAGCTGAGGAAGGCGGAGAAGTTGGCGAAAGTACAGAAGGAGGGGAGGTGACAGCTGAGTAAATAGCAGGGTTGAGGAAACCCAAAAACGGTAGATGACTTGATATGACAGCGTATGGGGCAGGAAGCGAGATTACAGCATTGTGCGGGTTGGGAAATCCAGGTCAAGAGTACGCCGCAACTCGGCACAATGTCGGCTTCCAAGTGGTGGATCGGCTGGCGCAAGCGTATGGCATCGTCCTCCAGCAGCGCAAATTCAAGGCGAGCTGGGGCACGGGAGTAGTTGCAGGACGGAAGATTTTTATTGTTAAACCGCTCACTTATATGAACCGCAGTGGTGAGGTCGTGGTGGATATATTGAAGTATTTTGGGATTACAGCCGGTCAGATGCTAGTGATTCACGATGATCTTGACTTGCCCATCGGGCGCATTCGGCTGGTGCCGAAAGGTGGAGCGGGTGGGCATCGTGGTGTCTCATCTATTATGGAGCACTTGGGACAGCAGGATTTTCCCCGGTTGAAGCTGGGAATAGGAAGGCCTGCCCACGGGGAGACGGTTGAGAGCTTTGTTTTGCGTCCTCCCTACCCTGAGGATACGCTCGCCTTTAACGAAATGGTGGAGCGTGGCTTTGAAGCTGTTCATACGGTGTTGTCTACTGGCCTGGTGGCTGCCATGAACCGGTTCAACCGGCAAGAGCAGCAAGAGTGAAGCTTTTTTTTGTGGTCTTTCGTTAAAATTTGCACAAGGTAAAGGAGGTTGGGATCTATGCTAGAATACACGTTATACGCACCTGGTCTGGGGTTAGCCGGCTTGATCGTGGCGTTTCTGATCTACGGATGGGTCAAGAAACAGCCCAATGGCACCGATCGCATGAAAGAAATAGAAGAAATGATTCACGCGGGCGCCATGGCGTTCCTTAAAACGGAATACTCCGTGTTGGTCGTCTTCATTGTAGCTGTGGCCGGATTGCTCTATTTCTTCATCAATCATCAAACAGCATATGCCTATCTCTCCGGTGCGGCATGTTCGGTTCTTGCCGGCTACACCGGTATGAGCTCTGCGACGCGCGCCAACAGCAGAACTTCTTGGGCAGCCAACCAGTTCGGCCAGGCCAAAGCCCTGACCGTCTCCTATTTTGGTGGAGCGGTCATGGGGTTGGCAGTGGCAAGCCTTGGCTTGATGGGTGTTGGAACGTTTTACTACCTTTATGGCGGCGACGTGGTGACTGCCAGCTACATCAACGGTTTTGCCATGGGCGCCAGCTCTATTGCTCTATTTGCTCGTATGGGTGGCGGTATTTACACCAAAGCGGCGGACGTTGGTGCCGACCTCGTTGGTAAGGTAGAAGCGGGAATTCCTGAAGACGATCCGCGCAATCCTGGTGTTATTGCTGACAACGTTGGCGACAACGTCGGTGACATCGCCGGCATGGGTGCCGACATTTTCGAGTCTTACTGCGGCTCGATCATCGCTACGATCGCCATCGCAGCTACCATGTCCAATGAAGCCCTGATGGGCGCCGACCGCGCGGCCTGGATGGCAATGCCGCTGCTTACGGTTATGGCTGGTCTGCTAGCCTCTTTCGTGGGTGTCTTCAGCCTGAAGGCCATGGCAGGAATGGCGCCCCAGGCAGCGCTGCGCTACACTACTTTCGTGGCTGCCGCGATCTTCGTTGGACTGACTTATTACCTGAACACTGCGGTGGCATTGCCGTTTGGTGTTTTCTATGCGATAATTTCTGGTCTCGTAGCGGGTATAGTGATTGGCCTGCTGGCAGAATACTACACCTCATCCAAGCCGGTATGGAAAATCGCAGGACAGTCTGAAACCGGGCCGGCCACCGTTCTCATTGCCGGTTTGGCGGTAGGTATGGAAAGTACCGCTCTGCCTATTCTTGGCATTTGCGCTGCAACTTATTTTGCTTTCATTTCGGCAGGCGTATACGGAATCGGTATTGCAGCGGTTGGTATGCTGGCTACCGTAGGCGCCACCATGACCGTTGATGCGTACGGCCCCATTGCTGACAATGCCGGCGGTATCTCGGAAATGGCCGAGCTCGGACCCGAAACCCGCGAGATCACCGACAGCCTGGACGCTCTGGGCAACACCACGGCTGCCATCGGAAAGGGTTTTGCCATTGGTTCTGCGGCCCTCACCGCTGTATCACTGTTCGTTGCATACAGCCAGGCTGTCAAGCTGGACGTCATTAACATCACCGATCCTTATGTTATCATCGGTGCTTTCATCGGTTCTATCGTGCCCTTTCTCGTTGCTGCTCTCACTATGACGGCCGTTGGCGATGCAGCGTTTGATATGGTGGAAGAAATTCGCCGTCAGTTCCGTGAAATCCCCGGGTTGATGGAAGGAACGGGCAAGCCCGATCCGGCTAAATGCGTGGCCATCGCAACCAAGGGCGCGATTCGCAAAATGATGCTGCCTGGATTGGTTGGTGTGAGCGCCCCGGTGATCGTTGGCTTCCTGATTGGACCGCACGCACTCGGCGGTATGCTGTTGGGTGTCACGCTCTCCGGTACCTTGATGGCTCTTTTTATGTCCAATGCCGGTGGAGCCTGGGACAACGCCAAGAAATACATTGAAAAAGGCCATTTCGGCGGCAAGGGTTCCTCCAATCATAAAGCTGCCGTTGTTGGCGACACCGTAGGCGATCCTTTCAAGGATACCTCGGGCCCCAGCATGAACATCCTGATGAAGCTCATTTCGGTTATTTCACTGGTAATTGCTCCTTTGTTGATTATCGTGAAATAAATTAGCCTCTCCATTCATCAGTGCAAGCCGGTTCTCCTCGCGGAGGACCGGCTTTTTTGTCGCTTCCGAAGAATCTGAAAAGGGTCCCATCAGAGGCTGAAGCCGGCTACTTCATCCCTCGCCGGTGACTGTTCAATGGTTACTGATACACCAAATTTCTTTATTCCACATTTTTCCCGGAACTGATAAATTAGATGAGCGGATAATGACCGTATATCTGTGCTGGCTCAGAGTTATCGTTCCCATTGCTCACCGCCCCGTCGCCTTTTTGTCTTTTTGATATGGGCATGGGGCTTTGCATGGCTATCCGGCAATGGTACAATTAATTAATTTTTCCAAAAGCTTAAGAAAGCCATGGAATGACCGGGAGCATGGAGGATATAATGTTTAAAGTCGGAGATTTGGCTGTTTATCCCGCCCATGGGGTAGGTAAGATCGAGTCGATCGAAAGCAAGACTATCGGCGGGGACAAGCAGGATTTTTATATCATGCGCATTCTGGAAAATGATATGAAAATTATGATTCCCACCCAGAATGCAGAGGCGGTAGGATTGCGCGAGCTGATAGCCTCCCATGATGTTCCAAAAGTATACGAAATTCTAAAAACAAAAGAAATATCGGTCAACGGCGGCACCTGGAACCGTCGTTATCGGGAGTATATGGAAAAGATAAAAACCGGCTCCATTTACGAACTTGCGGAGGTACTAAGAGATCTTACGGTTCTCAAGGGTGACAAGGAGCTCTCTTTCGGTGAGCGAAAAATGCTGGATACCGCGAGGGGCTTGCTGTTAAAGGAGCTCTCTATTGTATTGACCGTCAGCGAAAATCAACTGGAAGAAAATATTACCGATTTGTTGAAGTGATTTCCGAGTCTCTCCATACTCCTCATGCCTATCATCCAATGAGTTTTTCTCATGAAAGACATGTTGCTTTATGGCGGCTGTGAATTTACCCTCAATTAGACTACTTTGCTTCAGCCCGATTGAAGAGGCTTTCAAGGCGAATCATTCAACGGTTCTTGGCCGCCTGGTTGCAATGATCGCTCTTATGCCTTTAAAACCAATACGAAAGGAGGTGATTGATTTGAGATGGGCCTGGCTTGTATTAAGAGTACTACTGTTTGCCATCTGCAGTGTCGGGGGCTACCTCATAGCGGCTCAGATGGACAGCCTGGCACGATTTTGGTGGGCTCCGTGGGCCGGCTCGATGGCCGGCATACTGTTCGCCCTGGCCGCTTTGTCCGTTGAAAAGCTTATTAAGCATATTCCTCTCAAGGTCATTTCGGGAGGAACCATAGGCCTGGTAGTAGGGCTTTCAATTGCCAAACTGATCAGCTTCACCTTTACCGGTCTTGAAAATACTACTATCAGGGTTGCAATCTACGTCATCTTATCCTGCATCATAGGTTACATAGGAATGGTTTTAGGGAGTATTAAAATTGAAGAGCTGCGCTTCCCAAACTGGCCGTGGTTCGGGCGAGGGTCATTTCGTGGTAGTCATGGGAAAATTCTCGATACCAGTGTTATCATCGATGGGCGTATTGCCGACATCGTAGAGACCGGATTCGTGAGCGGAACCCTTATTATCCCGGAGTTCATATTGCAGGAGCTGCAGCATATTGCGGACAGTCCCGACAGCACACGACGGGTTCGCGGTCGTCGCGGGCTCGATGTGATCAGACGCTTGCAGCAGGAAAATCTGGCTGAGGTTCGCATCGAGCGGCAGGATTTTGAAAACCTCAGCGACGTGGATGCCAAACTGGTTGCTCTGGCGCTGCGGTTGAACGCCAAAATCGTGACCAACGATTTCAATCTTGCCAAGGTCGCGGAAGTGCAGGGAATTCAGGTATTGAATATAAACCAGCTGGCGAATGCCCTGAAACCTGTGGTGCTCCCAGGTGAAATGTTGCGACTGCAGATTCTCAAGGAGGGCAAAGAACAGGGGCAGGGAATCGCCTATCTGGAAGATGGAACCATGGTGGTGGTGGAAAATGCGAGCAGATATCTGGGACGAGAGGTAGAAGTATCGGTTACAAGCATTTTGCAGACGACCGCCGGTCGGCTGATTTTTACCACCCTCAAAGATGCCGAGCAGAGTCGGCACCAACATTAGCGGTTTGACAAGCTTTCCGGGCATCGGATTGCCGGCCGGCGTGCCGGGATGCTGATGCCCGGACAATCCGATGTTCGAGGAGCCAACACGCTCGCCCCTCGTAATCCCGCAACAGCAACCCCGCCCTTTGTGCGGTCCTCTAACCCCTTCTCCATTCGACCCCAGAGCCCGGAGTGCTAAATTTTGCAGCAACCACCCGAATCATCTGCGAAGCCGGATTACTGCCTGACAGTCGAAGAACGAGGCCACGGACAGCGGCTCGACGCTTATTTGAGCCGCATGCTGGGTCAATGTTCCAGGAGCCAGTTCAAGAAGCTGATTCAGGAAGGACAGGTTTTGCTCAACGGACAGTCGGCTAAGCCGCGGCAGGAAATCAGGGGAGGAGACAGAATTTCAGTGTGGCTGCCGGTCCGCAGCTCTGCCGAGGAGCTAGAGCCGAAGTCCATGCCTCTGGACATCCTGTTTGAAGACGAGGAGATCCTGGTTGTCAACAAGGCGCCGGGCATCGTTGTCCATCCGGGAGCGGGTCGGGAACAGGGTACCTTGGTGCACGGCCTTTTGGCTCACTGCCCCCGGCTGGCCGCCCAAGGCGCCCCGCAAAGACCGGGCATCGTGCATCGGCTGGATCGTGACACATCGGGCGCCATGGTGGTGGCCAAAAGCGGCCGTGCCTATCTCAACCTGATCAATCAGTTTAAAGAACACAAGGTCGAAAAAGAATATCTGGCTTTGGTTCACGGATCGTTTGCGCAAGCAGTCGGTGAACTGAGAACTGATTTGGGCAGGCACCCGACCGATCGAAAAAAGATAGCGGTGCTTGAAAATAAGGGACGGGAGGCCGTTACCCGCTGGCAGGTAAAAAAGCAGTGGGGCCGCCTGGTCTCGCTTCTCCTTGTGGTCATCGAGACCGGCCGAACCCATCAGATTCGCGTGCACTTGAGCCATCTAAATCACCCCGTGGTGGGCGATCAAACCTATGGCGGCAGCAGGCAGCGGGCGCGCTCATTGAAATCGAAGGTCTTCAGAGACCTGCTGGTTGGAGTAGATCGGCAAATGCTGCACGCATGGCGACTTGCCTTCGAACATCCAGTCAGCTTTGTTCGCTTAAACTTCGAGGCCCCTCTGCCGGCCGATTTTGCTCAGCTTCTTGAAACACTTGACCGGCTGCAGGAGTGAATGCTCAGGTCTAGCGGACGCGCCTTTCGATCCGGCTCTTGAGCGATTGCAGTCTCTGCAGAAATTCGTTTGTCTCCCGCACCTCTTCATCCCGGCTGATGATGACGTGGGGCGTAATGGCGATGATTAGCTCGGTGCGCGTATACTTGGTGCTGGTTGATCCAAACAGAGGAGATATAAGGGGAACATCCTGTAAAAATGGTATGCCTGATTTAGAATCAGTTTTCCTGTGCTGTATAATCCCGCCGATTACGACCGTCTGGCCGTCCTTGGCAAGCAGCGTCGTTTTTATTTTTCGCTCGCTGAATCCCGGCGAGTTAATCGACGAAAACTGGGCCGCCTGCGGTTGACGAATGGTCTGCTCAATCTCCAGCCGCACCTGCCCGCCTTCATTGATGTGAGGGGTAACGTTGAGAATTATGCCGGTCTCTTCGTACTGGGTGGAAGTGACGGTGGTGCCGCCTTCAGTGACGGTCTGCCCGGTCTGAATGGGCTCTTTGCCACCCACGGTGATGGATGCCTCCTGGTTGTCGCTGGCGAGCAGAGTCGGGGTGGAAAGAATACTGACGTTTGTTTTATCGGCCAGCGCATTGATCAACATCTTCAAATTGGCGGTGTCCCAGAACATCGCGTATCCGGAGAGGCTGGCGGTTCTGAGATCGATGTTCTGGAAGTTGGTTGCACCGGTTTTCAGTGCGTTTTGCACCTGCTCTTCTTTGATATACCACTGCACGCCGTACTGCAGGTCATTGGTGAGCTCGATTTCAGCCAGCATGACTTCAATCAGCACCGCCCGAGGAACAATATCGAGCGCCTCGACCACGCCGCTGATCATACCGTAGTCGGCGGCATTGGCACGGATCACCAAAGCATTATTGACCTCGTCGGCAATGATGACAACTTCCCCGGTTAGCGTGGTCGAAATGGAGATCCCTTCGCTCACCTGAGCCTTAGCCTGTTGAGCTGGAGCTTCGGTGGCACTCACGATTTTCTCCGACGGCTTTTTGCTGTCGGATTTGCCCCCAGTCTTGAAAACCTGGTTAAGAATATCGCCAATGTCTTTGGCTAGTCCGTTTTTGGCAAAATAAACATAAACCTGCTCCCCGGTTTCCTGTCCTTTAACGTCCAGAGCCATCAGCCAGCGTTTTGCCGTCTGCAGCACTTCCGGATTCTGGGCCAGAACCAATACTCCGCCATATCTCTCCAGCGGTATGAATACAGCGTCAGTTTTGAGCCCGTCCTCCTTGAAAATATCCAATTTAGTCATCAGGGACTCTATGCTCTTCACCGCTTCTTCCGGGCTCAGGGCCTGAAGAGGCACGACCTCCATTCCCACCTCCTGAAGAATGTTGACATCCAGGCTGCGAAGGATATCCACGATGGTTCTGGCGTTATCGGGCTCTTCGGCAAAAATGATGCTGTTGGTTAGCGGGTCCGTAGTAATCGGGCGCCCCGGCGTAATGAAGAGCTTAATGGTATTTATAGCCTGCTTGACATCCACGTATCTGAGTCGGTACATGACAATTATAGGGGCTATCCCACCCTGCCCCTTCTCCAGCGAAAATGGCTCGGCGAAGGGCAAGCTGCTGGAGGTGCTTCTTTGGATGGACTGAATATAATAGATCCCGTTTCGCGGCACGATGCTGATATTACTGGCTGCGTAAGCCTTTGTTACCAGCTGCAGGAGCTCCTGTTTGGTAAGCTCACCTTCCAGATAAAGGCTGATTCTACCCTGCAGGGCTGGGTCCAATACATAGTTGAGCTTGAGATAGTCGCCGAATATCTGAGCAGTCACTTCCGCAACATCAGCTTTATCGTAGTTTAGAATGATTTTCTGTTTTTCCGAACCGACCGTGGCTGCTTCCGCTTCTTGTGGAGGTAAAGCGGGAGTCATCAAGCCGGTCTTTTGTTGAGCCGGTTTATTAAGGAAAGCAGGCACGGCAGGAGTCTTAGCTGTGGTTGGAGGAGCTTTGACGTATTTTGAAGGATCCGGTGCAGCTTGGCGAGCCGATGCATCTGCAAGCTCTTTGAGACCGGTGGTCGGCGGAGCTTTGGGTCGTGATGCGCAACTACCCAGAAATATCGCCAAAAGCAGCAACAGCGCGGCTTTATATGCCCTCATAAGTCAGCCTCTTTCTTTTGAATATCCACATCAATCTATAAAACCGTTCGGTTTCGTGCCCGCAGTGCCCCGGCTCGATAGCCCGGAGTATGACCCTTTGCTGTTCCCACCATTTCGTCAGGATCGTTCATTCAATTCAGCACCGGCTGAATCTCACCGGGGCTTTTCCAGCAGTGCTGCGAGCACCACATTGATTACCAGATCAGGTCCGGTCCGGCGACGAATATTCTGGATATTGATTTCCTGGACCAAAATGGAAGCCTGGAAATTCTTTATGCGGTCCAAAAAGTAATACAAGCCTTCAATGCCGGTCATGAAATTGAACCTGATATGGACTTCCTGATACAGTCCATATTCTTTGCTGGCCAGGACCTGGTAAGTTTTTATGTCCAGCTTGGGGCCGTCTTTTGTTGCCAACAAATCTCCCAGCGAAGCCGCCAATTGATAGGGATCCGTACCCTGGAAAAGCTGCGTTTGCATCTTTTTCAGTTCGTTTTCTTGTTGCTGCATCTTTTGCTTGATGGCTTGGGCCTGTTTCAATTTGGCCTGGAGCTTATCGACGAGCTCCTGCTGTTGCTCCATCTGGGTCTCTAGGCTTTCTACTTCCGATGAAACAGGCTCGATCCAAATAAAATGTATCAGCAAAAGAGCCGCCATTGTCCCAAGTACAGCTACAACGGAAGTTCGATTTCTTTTGAGCTCATTCCAGGATGGTGCTCGAAAAGGCATAATCACTCAACACTTCGGTTTAGCGTTGCATTGTCATCGCCGAATTGAGGCGACCTGATGCTCATCGTTGCGTTATCGTCTTCGGATCCTGCAACTGCCGCCTCGGGGGTCGTTGTGCCCCCGGGTTCATGCGCCGATGGCGGCTGGCCTTCGTCCGCACTGCCGTTGCTGCCGTCCGGCGCACCCAGCTGCGCGATATCCACAGCTCCGCCTTCGAGCGGGATCGTCTCTAAAATACCTTGCAGTACTTGAAGATTGAGCCTTACTTGTACATTAAAGCGCTCTTTGTCGCTTGACGGGTTGCGCGTCACCGGCGAGGCAAAGCGTACGTCTTCAAAACCTTTCACCTTTGACAGCTCGGTAAGATATTTGATCGCTGAACTGCTTTCGCCCCGCAACGTGAGCTCTCTTTCCCGCAATGACAAGTAATTGAGCCAGGTGTCTTGCGGCGTCACTTCTGTAAGCAAAGTCAGGAGTCCCAACATAGGGTAGCCCTGACCTCCGAATTGAGCCAGTGCATTCTGGTCTTCCTGAAACTTGCTGATGCGGCTCTGGAGCTGCTCAATGGGCTTCCATTGCGCTTCCAGTTGAGCTCTTTGCTTGTTCAAAAGCTGACTGGATTCCCAAAGCCGGTCGTATGAGCTGGTCTGGTAGAGAGCATAAAGGGAATAAAACAGAATCAATGCAAAGACAATGTAGGCAGCTTTGGGTATTTCCCAGGGCTTCAAGAGCAAAGGAGGATTAAAGGTCTGAACTGTATCCTGTGTCAGCAGACGTTCAATCCAGTGGGTAATCAGAGGATTTTCTATTTCAACCATGCTTAGCGGCAGATCTTGTTCTTGCCACTGGCGCACATGGTCCTTATTCCGTTCACCGGCCTGGCATATGAGATGGATATGCACACTTTCGGCGGCTCCGACTTCATCCAGACCGCGTAAGCTCTCTCGAAACAGCCGGAGCTGATCCCCATCGTTGCGAACGACCGTTGAATCCAGCAAAAGGCCCTTATAGAATTTGTTAACCTCGAGACAAGAGGAGCTGATTATCCTTCCACAGATCTCCACATCGGACGAATCCTGGTCGATGGCCCGGTCGCGCAGGAGCACACTGTAGCCGGGGGCGGCCGGCAATACATTGAAAGTCTGGAAGTTGCTTCCGGCAAGAGCCTGGTAGAATTTCTCATAGATGTCATAGCGCAGCGAAAAAATGGGCACGGACAGGTGATGATCGATTGAAGCTGCCTGTCCGAAAAAATGCAGGGTCTGCTCCGGCTCATGAAAAACATTCTCGGGCCAATCGAAGCTCAATGCTTCTTCCAGGTTGTCACTAAGTGACGCCGGGTAATGCTCTCGATGAAAGCCATAATACAACCGGGGCAATAGCAGCAAAAGTGCGGTGGCTTTGCTGCCACGCGGTCGCAGGTTGAGTTTCTGCAAAAAATCGTAAATCACCTCCCCGTTCGGCACGGTGAATTGCTCCACTGACTCCGTTTGCCACGAGCGCCACTTACGACGGGCTCTGAGCACATCCACCTGGTGGGGCTCGACGTAAACGGCCAACAGCTGTTTGGGGCGATGTTTGATGAAACTCTTAAACAAAACTCTTCCTTCTGATTCCCTGTTCTTGATCAGAGGATCTTGCGATAAAGGACTTCGTAGCCGGATTCAGATTCAGGTGTATAGCGGACAATCAGCCATAGGGTTACCGAAGGAGAACCTGAAGAGAGCTTCCCGCAAGAAAGGATACGGTATGTTCCGTTCGCTTCCCAGGTGACATAGTCCATTTCGCCTTTGGCCTGCTCCAGAATCTCTTCGTCCTCAAAGCTCACGTTATTACCATAAATGGTGAACATCTGAAACAGAGAATCCTTTCCAGTCAATAGCGGATATTCTGAGCTTTCCCCTTCGGCTTCAGCTTCCCCGGCGCCCAAGTCAAAGCCGTAAAAGAGCTGTTGAGTGATACCGGGCACCAGCAGTAATTGATCGATACTGGTCAGCTTGTTGTTGAATGGGACATAGCGAAGCCCTTCATTCTTGTAGTAGTCCTCCTCCGCTCCGTTGAGCCGGGGGGTATCGTCCGGATCCACAAAATCTGCTATGAAGTCCGCCAATGTATCCGCCTGATCATCTTCCAGGCCGATTTTTTCCAAAACAGCTTTGATCTGCTCCTGAGTCGCTTCGTTAACATTTACTTTGTCCGTCTCTTTCTGAATCGTGACAATCGCTCTGCCCGTTCTGTAAGCCACCTCATGAATCGTACCGTCGGGTTGCCAGCTTGCATTCTCGGTGTCGTCCTCTCTCTCCAGAGAAATTGGCTCTCCCATCCGTGCCAGTGCCTCAAAAGCGCCCCCGGTCGCCAGGTAGAGCGCCTGGGTCTGCCTCAGCAAATGAACTCGCTCGTCAGCCTGCAGACGTGTTTCAGCTCCGATTTGCAGGGACAGCCACATGATAAGAGCGCAAATCCACAAAACAGCGACAATTACAATTCCGTCCTGGTGCTTAATCATGATCCCCCGGGGGCTGAAAGTACCTTATTCCCTTCTGTTGCGGGAGAAAAGGGAAGGCCCGGTAACATCAAACGGCTAAATACGTTTTCTTCTATTTTCCATTTTATCAACACAGCCTTGGGCAGTTTTTCCGTGTCATCCCAGGAGCTTTGATAATCTCCCTCGCCTTCTTCCGAATACTCGATGGAGAATTCTTCAACCTCAACCGGAAAAAAACGCGGCCAGGAGTCTTCATCATCGTTTGGCTTCATCTCCAGGAACTCTCTGAGGGGCTCATGATGATATGGGTCCATTGGAATTTCCGCATAATAAAGAATCTTATCCTTCGGCAGATAAACATATCTGGCGACGACAGGAACACCTTTGGACAAAGCTTTAACCGAATGATCCGTCGCCAAGGCAAGGGAGCTCTCATCGCCGGAAAAAACCTGTGCGGTTGCCCCAAATTCCGAGGAAAGCGGGGTCGGGTCAAAATTGGCCAATTGCAGCGCCATAAGCTCCAGGATCATCGGCACCTCACTTGGTGTTCGATCCTGCTGCCGAGCCCACACGCGCAGCGAAAAAGAGAGAGAGAGGGCCATAATTCCTACGACCAAAGTAGAAATGAGAGTGGCAAGGACCAACTCGACCAGGGTAAACCCTCCGCACTGAGATAAAGCTCTTCTCGGCCCCGATCCGATCTCTTCACGCAAAAGCTTCGATGATTCACACATTATCATTCAAAATCCGACTCAGGAACGATCAGACTGAGCTCCAGCAGATTGCCCTGATAGCTGATCTGCACCCGGAAAAGCTTACCCGCTCGGTTGCTGACGTCATAACCGTCGGCCCCCTGCACACTGCTCATGACAATGTCTACCGATGGGTTGCCGGGCAGCTCGTTCAACACCAAATTCCCTTCGGCAGCTTTCTCCGGATGCAGAATAATTTCTTGAGCTGCCGCTTCGAGCACCGGCTGAGAAAGGCTTTTCTTCTCCACCCGCTGCAGAAATTGCAGGGAGACAGAGATAAGACCCATGACACCCCCAACAATCAAGGTTCCCAGTATGAGGCTCACCAGTACTTCAACGAGCGTGAAGCCCTGGTTGGATTTCGTGAAAGGTACCGGCTTGAACAATCAAAATCCTTTCATAAGCGTGAAAGATTTTGGCTTCTCAGCGCGATTCGGCTTTGGTCAATTTGACCATGCCGAAAAGAGGATGGATTGCGATCCTGAAGGTGCGGTTTTTATCAAAGACAATTTCAACATCGTTACCCACCAGACTTCCATCCGGATAGAAGAGGATGAGGCGATCGCCAGTCTGGGGGTCTTCCTCCAGGTTGTCCGCATAAATGTCTACATTTTTGGGAATCGGTTTTTCGGGTGGAGCCTTGAGATCGTAAAGTCGCTCGCCACCTCGAATGCGAAAGGCAATTACTTCTCCCTTGTTCATTGCCTGCAGCCGGGCTCGCCGGAGGGTTTGAACGAATTCCTGTAGAAACTCCCGGTCTTCCATCCGTTTCCAACCGGCTCCGACACGCGGCAGAATCATGCCGATGGTGAAAGTCAAAATGATTAAAACCAGCATCAATTCGAGCAGAGAGAACCCGTGAGCGCTCTTAAGATAGCGCCTGAATGGAACCGTTTGCTGCCGGCACGGCCTCCGCCGGTTCACATATTTCAGTAAAATCTCTCGCATGACACTTCGCAACGATTTAGAATTGGATTTCATTGATTCCAAAAATAGCGCTAAACATGCTCATTACCATGGCGCCAATGATAAGCCCGGTGAAAATGATGACCGCCGGCTCCATCAAGGTCATGATTCTATGGAGGGTCCTCTGCAGTTCAGTTTCGAAGTAATCGCCCAAGCCAACGAGACCCTCTCCCAGGTTGCCCTGCTCCTCTGCTATCCTGAGCATAGTGCCGATGCGCGGAGGAAATGCCGTGTTGGTGCGAAAGAAGTTGCTCATGGAATGCCCCACCTTGATTTCCCGGTGCAGGGTTGAAATCGAATCCTTTAAGACAGAGTTCATCAGCAACTGCTCGCCCAAACTGATCGCCCGAAGCAAAGGAACGCCCGCCTGAACCATGGTGCCCAGAGTTCGGCAGAACCGAGTGAGCTCACTGTGAAGAATCAGATATCTGGTAAGGGGAATGCGAAAAAGTGCGCGGTCTATTTTCTTGCGAACTTCGGGCTTCCGATAGAAATAGCGGCCGCCCCAGAACACGAAGCCCAGTAGCAGCGGGACGCTCCAGCCATACTCTTTGAGGAAAATTCCCGTATCGAGCAGCACTTGAGTGAGGAGCGGGACCTTCTGGTTAAGATCATGAAATATCTGGGCAAATCGAGGAATTACATAGACCAGCAGGATCACCATAGAGATCAGGCTTATCCCGATTAGAATGACAGGGTAGATCATTGAAGAAATGAGACTCTGCTTGAACGTGCGACGCTGGTCAAGATAAGTGCTCAGTCGTTTGAGAATCGGAGCCAAGGTCCCGCTGGCTTCCCCGGCCCGTATCATATGATCGGAGACGCCGCCAAAAACGTCCCGGTATTTGCTGATGCCCGCCGAAAGGTCGCTGCCGCCCTGCACTTCCTCCAAAAGATTGTTGACTACTCTCTGGAAGGCCTTGTGGGTTTGATTGGTGCTGATCAGCGCCAGCGCCCGATCGACCGGCAGGCCGGCGTAGATCAGGTCCGAAAGCTCGCCGAAAAAGCGGATGATGTAGTCTTCCGGAATCTTTCTTCTCGAGCGGCTCTTGACCGGTTTGATCTTAATCGGGTAAAGACGGCTGGATTTAAGCTTGCGCGCGGCCTCAAGCTCCGAGCCCGCCTCCAAAACACCGCGGTGGGTCTCACCCTGACCGTCACGCGCATGGTATTGAAAATAGCCCATAATTTCAAAAACGATCCAACGGGTAAGCTCTGGCTGAGATAAGCCCCAACCCAATGAGCAAGCCCGAGCAGGTGTTTGCCCAACGACTCTGCATGGCCCGGTCAGCCACTTAGGAGCCGCACTATCGCATTTCTCATATTATGAAAGGCTGGTAACTCGCAGCACTTCCGAGAGCGTTGTGGTCCCCTCAACGGCTTTTCGATAACCATGGTACAGAAGCGGACGATAGGTCTGCTGAAAAGCCAGCTGGGAAATATTCCCGGCACTTTTGCCGGCTACGATGGCAGAACGAATCACTTCCGTTACCGGCAGCAGCTCGAATATGCCCTTACGCCCCCGGTATCCGGTGTAGCCGCATTTATCGCAACCCTTGTTGTGATATAAAGTAATAGAAGACGGCAGATTCTCGAGCACTTCCTGCAAGCGCGCCATATCCACATCTCTGGCCGGATAAGGCTCCTTGCAACTGGGACACAGTACTCTTACCAGCCGCTGAGCCATGATGCCCAAGAGGGAATCCGCCATCAGAAAAGATTCTATGCCCAAATCACGAAGTCGAGTGATAGCTCCCGGAGCATCGTTGGTGTGCAGCGTGGAGAGCACCAGGTGGCCTGTGAGTGCGGATTCAATAGCTATGCCGGCTGTTTCATTGTCTCGAATTTCGCCGATCAGCAGCACGTCCGGGTCCTGGCGAACCAGAGAACGCAGCGCGTTGGCAAAAGTAAGATCGATCTGTGGCTTAACCTGGATCTGATTGATGCCGTCGATCTGATATTCAACCGGATCTTCCACAGTCAGAATCTTTCTCGTCACCGAGTTCAGTCTTTGCAAGACACCATAAAGGGTAGTCGTTTTGCCCGAACCGGTCGGGCCGGTAACGAGAATCATGCCAAATGGCCGTTCAATCATCTCTTTGAGAAGAGAGAGCTGATCGTCATCCATTCCGAGTGTTTCCAATTTGTATTCCACATTATCCTGTGCCAGTAGCCGCAGAACAATACTTTCGCCATAGATGGTGGGTACGCTTGAGACACGAATGTCGACTTCTCGATTGCCGAACCTCAACTTAATTTTGCCGTCTTGCGGCAGCCTGCGCTCTGCGATGTTCAGATTGGCCATGAGCTTCAATCGACTAATTATGGCCGCCTGCATGGTTCGGGGCGGTTGATCCAGGTCGAAGAGCACGCCGTCCACTCGACAGCGCACATGGAAGCTCTTTTCAAACGGCTCAAAATGGATATCTGAAGCGCGCATATCCAGAGCTCGAGAGATGAGCACATTGACCAGCCGCACAATGGGAGCCTCCTGCGCCAGTCCCTTCAAATGCTCCAAATCCTCCTCAAACGGATCGCCGCTTATCAACGAGCCGTCACCGTTGCGCGAGAGCGCCTCAGCCTCCCGTGCGGCCGTACCGTAGAGACGGTCGATAGCCGTACGGATCTCTTCTCTTTGACCGAGACAGAGGTTGACTTCCATGCCGCTGAAATAATTGCCGAGGATATCCAGAAGAGACAAATTCAGCGGGTTGTTGGTCACGACTCGAACTCGCCCGCTGTCCACCTGGATCGGTAGTATGGAATGCTTGCGCAAGAATGACATGGAGACATCTTCCAGCAGGACCGGCTTCTCCGGGTAGTCCTCGCGGTCTAAAAGCGGCAGCTGCAGATGATCCGAGAGCACGCGGAGAATTCGGCTCTCGTCGGTGATCGCAATCTGCTCAAATGCTTCCACCAATGGCAAGCCTTCGACAAAATACGATTTCCGTAACTGTTCGACTTGCTCGTCGAGCAGCGCAAATTCCTGACGAAAAGACTCTACCAAAGAGGGAGCATTCTCCATAACAACTCCTAAAGCTTGAAAAGAATCGGGACTGTTCGCTTAATTACCAAATCCGGTCCTAAAAGTAAACTTCGGCCCCCAGCTTTGCATTGGAAGTAAGCGGCACGAGAATACTGTGCAATTGTGAAGAAACTTTGAAGGAAATATGAGGTATCGATGAATGTGCATAAAATGTTTGTCAGCGGTCTCTGGGTATTTTAGACTTCAAGCGTGGCACATCGTTGACGCAATCTTTCCCGGATGGAAAGCAAGGAGCAAAACATGAATAGCAAAACCGCATTACTCTGTTCGATTACCGCGGTCTTGACGTTGGGCTGTTTTGTCGGCATCTGCAGAGCGGAGCCGAGTATGGTCGAGAAAAATCTTTTCTCCGAAGGCCGCAAACCGACCACGGATGAAGAGCCGGCTCCTGAGAATGCCGGCCGGCGACCCGCACAAACAGGTCTGCCGCCAAGATCCGTGCAACTGGATGGGGTTTTTATCCGGGATAATGCTAGAAAAGCTTTAGTGCGGGTGAGCAGTCAGCTTCTCGGCGAGCCCAAAAGCAGAGTCAGAGGTAGAGGACCGGCAGATCAGTTCCCGTACATGACGATCAGCGAGGGCGAAGCGATTGGAGATTTTAAAGTAATCAAAATCGATTCAAGAAGTGTATCGCTGGAAAAGGATAAGCAAGTTTATGAGATCGGCCTTTTCATGGATGGAAAGGTAGTTCCTCCCGCTACGCCCCTCCCCGCAGGGCCGATATCGCCGGAGCCGGTTGCAAGCCCGAATGGTCCCGCCGCCGAGCCAACACCGGAGCAACTCCAGCAAGCCGGCCAGCAGCCCGGCAGGCAGCGCGTGCCACCCGCTCCCCAAGCCCCGGGCGACATCAATCAGCTTGCCATTCCGCCCCCTCCCCCGCAAAGCGCTCCTGTGGCGCCTCAACCGCCTGTTCAGCCGCAAAATCCGACTGCTCCTCTTACTCAGTAGCTTCACCGACAGAAGACGTCGTACACGACAATATGAGCAAGGGCTGCCGACTGCCTTTGCCCCCGCCCAGCGCCTGAAATCCTTCCTTGTCCAGCCCTTTCCAGAGATCTTCAAGGGTCAGGCTTTCGATTAGCGTGAGCGACAGGCTTGCTTGCTCATGCCCTGAGTCCTCATTTTCCTCGCTATGAACCGCCAGACGGCTTCGCAGATGTGCCGCTGCCTGCTTGAGCTCTTCCATGGCAGACGATCCCTTCGGATCCCGCAGAACATTCTCCAAGGATTTTTGATATGCCTGCATGATATCGGAGCCTTTCAATTCCTCCATCAGTTCCTGGAACTGCTCGCCATCGAGCCAGCTCAACGATGGGATCGAGGCCAATGACATGCGAGACATTCCCGTTGCCGGCTTATTGACTAAATTTGCGACGCTCATTAACGGATCGACTATCTCATCGACTACTTCGGGGGCTATGGTCACCAGAATCGGGGATTTTCCAGATGCTTCGGCGGAAAACAAGCGCAACCAGAAAGCCATGCGCTTCTTCAGCATGAAAGTCAGATAGCTGGTCTCCGGAGCAAGAGCTGCATCTCCAATTTCAAGGGGTTCTTCCAAATCATCCTCACCGGCGATGCCCAATATATCGCGGAATTCCTTCTCCAAGCTCCTTGCCCTGGCGACATCGGTTTCCAATTCTATTCCCTGTTGATCCAGGTCACGAGCCATTTCCAGGAAGAGTGCAGCTTCCAGGATCGCCACCTCAGTGGGCTGCAGCTGCCCCTGCTCACCACGACCTTTTATGGTGCTCTGAATGCGGAAACGACTCTCCCGCCGGTTTGTTTCTTCCGTAAGGTGAGTCACGGACGCAAGCATGGCTCCGTTTCCGACCAAACTGGCAAAGTTCTTGTACTCCTTCAAAAGAGCTCTCACCTGATTGTCCTGTTCATCAGAAATGGTGGGCATGGCGGAAAAGAACGGATCCGCCCATCCCGGTACGTCCGGCGCGCGGGCTGCTTGCAACAGGTGCAGATGGGGGATCAACACGGACATATGACGAAAATCGTCTTCTGACAGTACGGTGTGAGGAAAAAGGAAATATTCTAGTGTGCTCATTGCATTCTCTCCCTGGCAAAATCAGCTCGTTAAGAATTTCGAGGCTCCCGGCTCCAAAAGACGGGTCGGTCCGGAATACCCCTCTTCTGTAGTCTGGCAGAAGCTTCCAACAAGAAGTGGATGGCCGTTTCTCCTTCCCTGCCGACTTCAAGGCTGTAATCATTGACAAACATATCGATATGTTGCTGGATAACAGAAGGCTCCATCTCCTGAGCAAGAGACTGGATGTAAGGCCATGCCTCATTTCTGTGCAGGCGGGCATAAAGGAGACTCTCTCTTATTTGTGCTTCCACTGCCCGGGCTGCCTCAGCTCCAAGGCTTCGCCTCATCACAATGCCGCCAAGCGGCAGAGGCAGACCGGTTTGAGCTTCCCACCAGGCACCGAGATCGAGCACAAGCTTAAGTCCCATAGAAGGATAAGTGAACCGCCCTTCGTGAATGATTAAGCCGGCATCCACATCGCCCTGCGCCACCGCCGGCATAATCTTATCGAACGGCATTTCTACACATTTGCCGCTGTGACCTCCATGCAGCTGTAAAAGTAGAAAGGCCGTCGTCATCGTTCCGGGAATCGCTATCGTACTATTGCGAAGCTGCTCCATGGCGACGGCTTGCCTGGCGACAATCAGAGGCCCGCAACCTCTGCCCATGGCTCCGCCGGCCCGGAGCAGCCAATATTCGTCCAGAAGATTAAGGATCGCATGGGTGGATACTTTCGTGATATCCAGTTCACCTTTCCCGGCTTTCCGGTTGAGAACTTCCACATCAGCGAGGGTTATTTGGAAACGAGCGCCGGCGGAATCGATCAGTCCATTGGCGAGTGCAAAGAAAATGAAAGTATCATTTGGGCAAGGCGAATACCCAAGACTCAAAACATCGTTCATGATCACCTCTTTTGGCACCTTTCAAGTTCTACAATTTGACGTGCCTGTCAGAGCCAGCTCATTACGATGGCGTGACAGTTATTTATAGCCCGTTCCATTTGCCAGTTTAACTTGTTCCTGTCGCCCGCATTATTGCTCATCCCGCGGCATTCCACAAAGGGCGTCCGGAAGCGCAAGCAGGCTTGCGCTACACCACTGCTCTCCATGTTTTCGGCGAAAGCTCCATAACGAAGGAACCTTCGCT
>Ga0068714_10001095_pt1 | contig 42691 bp, 39 predicted proteins | sample MTBNYHSulfiMetaG_FD_62988 | JGI IMG/M metagenome (GOLD analysis project Ga0068714, IMG submission 62988) | Enrichment culture microbial communities from rom New York Harbor, USA that are MTBE-degrading - MTBE-NYH (New York Harbor Sulfidogenic)... | ecosystem: Environmental > Aquatic > Marine >... | reverse complement strand
GTCGCCTTCATTTGCATATCTTTGTTGTCTCCTCGTCAATTTTCGTAAATCGTAAAAAGTTAAACGTAAGGTGTTAAAACACTTCACACTTCACGTCTCACTTTTCACGTTTTGATCGTCCCTGACTCGATCTGCTTTTGAATGCAACTCGGTATTAAGTCTAGTTCTTCATCAACCTTTACCTGAAAAATAACCGTTAACGCGCCGGATTCAGTGTCACTCACCATAGCTATCCTTTGCTCCGCAAAAATATAATCCCCAGAGGAGGTAGCGTAAGGGTGAGTGAATATGGCTGCCCGTGAACAGAGATAGATACAGCCTCTACTGCCCCACTATTACCTTGGCCGCTGCCGCCATATTCATGCGCATCACTATTGAGCGCCTCGTGCCACCTCCCCCCCCGGGGCGCTCCCACTTGATAGTGAAAACGGGGAACCGGAGTAAAATTACAGAGGACCATTATTATCTCATCAGAGGAGCGACCTTGTCGCACCAGACTTACGGTACTACTTTCACTATCTTGGCAGTCAATCCAGGTAAACCCGGCAGGATCAAAATCAAACTCATAAAGAGCTGATTCACTCCGGTAAAAGTGGTTTAAGTCTTTAACCCACAGCTTTAACCCACTATGAGGCCCATACTGTAACAGGTGCCAATCAAGGCTTACTTCGTGATACCACTCGTTCCATTGCCCAAACTCCCCACCCATGAAAAGGAGTTTTTTCCCAGGCTGAGCGTACATAAATCCAAAAAGGAGTCTTAAGTTGGCGAACTTCTGCCAGCCATCCCCCGGCATCTTATTTAAAAGCGAGCCCTTACCGTGCACCACTTCATCATGGGAAAGGGGAAGAATAAAATTTTCATGAAAAGCATAGAGCATCCGGAAGGTGAGCTGGTTGTGATGATACTTTCGGTGGATCGGATCCTTGGTCATATACACCAACATGTCATGCATCCAGCCCATATCCCACTTCATGCCAAAACCAAGTCCTCCCACATAGGTAGGACGCGAAACCATGGGCCAGTCGGTTGATTCCTCAGCCATCGTCTGCGCCTGAGGAAAATCCTTATACACCACTTCATTAAAACGCCGTAAAAACCAAATTGCCTCGAGATTTTCCCTTCCCCCGTATTGGTTGGGAATCCACTCCCCTTTGTTTCGGGAGTAATCCAGGTAGAGCATGGACGCTACCGCGTCCACGCGAAGACCATCCGCATGGTATTTCTCTAACCAGAAGAGGGCGCTGCTCAAAAGAAAACTTCGTACCTCATTGCGTCCGTAGTTAAAAATGAAGCTTTCCCAGTCCGGGTGAAACCCTTTACGAGCGTCCGCATGTTCATAAAGGTGCGTCCCATCAAAGTAACCGAGACCGTGCGCATCAGTGGGAAAATGTGAGGGCACCCAGTCCATGATCACCCCGATACCGTTTTGGTGTAAGCAGTCAATCAGGTACATAAAGTCCTGAGGAGTTCCATAGCGGCTCGTGGGAGCAAAATATCCCGTGGTTTGGTAGCCCCAGGAGCCATAAAAGGGATGTTCCATCACCGGGAGAAACTCCACATGGGTAAAACCCATGTACTTTACGTATTCCGCAAGCCGCGGTGCAATTTCCCGGTATGTAAGAGGACGATTTTCTTCTTCCGGCACGCGCATCCAGGACCCAAGATGTACCTCATAAATGGCCATGGGGGCATCAGGCGCATTATAGCCTTGTCTCTTTTCCATCCATGGTTGGTCGCCCCAGGTGTATTCCAAATCCCAAACAATAGAACCTGTCTTCGGAGAAACTTCATGGTAAAGGGCAAAAGGATCAGTTTTGTCCACCTTATAGCCATGATATCGGGAGATGATGTGGTATTTGTAGGTGTCCCCTTTTCCTACGCCGGGTACGAATCCTCCCCAAATACCTGACTGGCCATAGGGCGCGAGGGGATGGGTTGATTTGTCCCAGTTATTAAAATCTCCCATGACAGAGACCTGCTCCGCATCCGGCGCCCACACTGAAAAACAGGTTCCTTCTCTGCCGTCTTTATTGAGAGGATGCGCTCCCATTTTCTCATAAAGTCGAAAATGGCTTCCCTCATTAAAAAGGTAGCGGTCATCATCAGAGAACAACCTGAAATCGTATGATACCGGTGCGGGAGTTTTTTCTTTTATTTTTAGAGCCATTTTTTCTTCCAGAAATAGATTATCATGCCAAGAGCAACAACGCTCATTACCCCCAGAATCATGAAATACCCCCAGTGCATTTCAAGCTCCGGCATATACTTAAAATTCATCCCATAAACGCCCGCGATAAACGTTAAAGGAATAAATATGGTGGCGATAATCGTTAAGACCTTCATTACCTCATTCATTTTATTGCTCATACTGGAAAGATAAATGTCGAGCATGCCGGAAACGATGTCTCTGAAGGTCTCAACCGAATCAATAATCTGGATGGTGTGATCATAAACATCGCGCAAGAAAATTACCATTGAGGATTGAATCAGGGCCGATTCTCCCCTTTCCAGAATACTTACCACTTCTCGTAAAGGCCATACTGATTTGCGCAAAAAAATCAGCTCCCTTTTTAATTTGTGGATTTCCCGGAGGGTTGTTGGTTTGGGATCGGCAACCAACGCTTCTTCAAGAAACTCAATCCGTTCTCCCAAAAGCTCCAGGACAATAAAGTAGTGGTCAACAATGGCATCCATTAACGTGTAAGCGAGGTAATCTGCCCCCATCTTCCGATGTCGTCCGATGGTATTTTTTATCCGGCTCCGGATAAGATTAAAGATATCTCCCTCACCCTCATGGAAGGAGATGACGAAGTTTGCTCCCAGAACTATACTAACTTGCTCTATTCGTATCTCCTTTGTGTTATCGTCATAACTGAGCGTTTTTAAAACTATAAAAATATGGGTCCCATGGTCCTCTACTTTTGGCCGCTGATCGGTATTTAAAATATCTTCCTGGAGAAGCGGATGGAGGCCAAAATGTTTTCCCAGTGTTTCGATAATCTCTGCCTGATGAATACCGTCTATATTTATCCAGGTTAGGTTCGGTGCATCTTTTAGCGGAAAGCATTCCTCGATCTTTGCAACTTCCCTCTCCTGAAAATTCTTTTCATCATATTCAATGATGCTTATCCTGGTCTTCTCCGCCCTTTTCTCCCCAATGTGGACAAGCGTCCCGGGAGAGAGTCCAGCCTTTCTTGATCTTTGTTTTATTAATCGTGGCATTGGTAATACTCCCCCAAAAGAACCTGGAGTGATTTTTATTTTTTATATTAATATGTTAGAAAAGAAAAAATGTCAAATCCAAAAACATCTCTTTATTTTTCCAATTCTATCGGCTACAATTTTTATGAAACCGTTTCTTACAAAAAAACTTTCTTCGCTGGCGACTAACTATTTAAAAATAACACTATTTATAAAGGAATACAATGAAAACCGGCGTTATTGTGACTGATATCCAAGGAGACTTTACGGAGCTTAAGCATGGTTCCCTGGCAGTCAAAGGAACTGATCAGCGCTTTATTGATACGGTACAGGAAGCGACCAAAAAGTTGAAAGAAAAAGGGTTCGCCATTTTTGCCACCCAAGACTGGCACTCCAAGGATCATATCTCTTTTTTCACCACCCATCCGGGCAAAAAAGCTTTTGAAATCATTTCCCGCAATGGAAAAGAGCAGGTTCTTTGGCCTCCTCACTGTGTTCAGGGTTCTGAAGGAGCAAAAATTTTACTTGACGAAAAACTGTTCGATGCCATTGTGCGCAAAGGCACGGAGGTTGAGTTTGAGAGTTATTCCGGTTTTCAGGATGATGGAGGCAACCAGACCCCCCTCCACCATATCCTCCAGGCAGGAGGTATCGAGCGCGTCATTATTTACGGCATTGCCACCGACTATTGTGTGCGGGCCAGTGCGCTGGATGCTTTAAAACTTGGCTATCAGGTGGTGATGATTAAGGACTTAAGCCGAGGGGTTGCTCCGGAAACAACCAAGAAAGCGATAGAGGAATTACAACGAGCGGGGGTGCAAATTTTGGAATCTGTTGATTCTCTTTTTAATTGACTTATTTGTAATATTATTGTACCTAAAAATAAACTACTTCGCCGCAAGCAGCGGGGTATCAAAGAATTTAAATTCTGTCATTCCGCATTTGATGCGGAATCCAGAAACTAAGGTAAAGCGACCAAGCTTTTTTTTTTATTAGTCCCTGATACCCACCCTCTGGATTCCCGTTTTCACGGGAATGACATGGGCGGTTATTTAACATCGCGCCTCACACCGTCGCAAGCGGACGGGGTATTAAAAATAAATAAATCATATTATTCGGGGAGAGTGAAGATGCTGTCACCAAAAAATATAAAACACCTCGTTGGTTTTGAAGCTAATGAGGTGTTTTTTTAATTTGGGATAGGGTAAACCCCGTTAGATATTTGAGATATAACAGGGTGAATGTATAACTTCTAAGCCCCCAGCGTTACATAAGTATTTTTTTCTTAAAAATTTATGAAAAAAGAATCAACCTATTCGTCTTTTACCGTTCGTGATCTACCCAAGTCAGAACGGCCACGAGAAAGGCTCCAAAAATTTGGTTCCGAAGCACTCTCTGCTCAAGAACTTTTGGCTCTCGTTATTGGCCGGGGAATTTCCAAAAAATCAGTAATGAATATTGCCCAGGAATTGTTGGCGCGGTTTGGAAATATTAAGGCAATAAGCGAAGCGACTTTAGCGGAGCTGTCCCAAATCAGAGGTATCGGCCTTGCTAAAGCAGCCCAGATCAAAGCTTGTTTTGAGCTGGGAAAGAGACAAGACTTAGAGCCAGACATTGAGAATTTTGACATCAAAAATCCTCACAATGTGGTTAAGGCGATCTGGTCAAGCATTAAAGATAAGGCGAAAGAGCATTTCAAGCTTATCCTCCTCAATCCCCGGAACAAAATCATCGGGATTTCTACTGTATCTATTGGTACTCTTAACGCCAGTTTGGTACATCCGCGAGAAGTGTTTAAAGATGCCATTACGCATAGCGCTGCTTCGGTAGTGTTAGCCCACAACCACCCGTCGGGCAGCTTGGAACCTTCAGAAGATGATTTAACGATCACCAAACGGTTGATAGAAGCGGGCAAAATTTTAGGTATTGAAGTAATAGACCATATAATCATTACAAAAAACGGCTTTTTTAGTTTTAAGGAGAAAAACTTGATTTAGGGTTTTCTTAAAAAAATTCTTTTGACTTCTCCTCTTTTATTGTTGTATTATTCACAACAAATGATGTAAATAAAACAACAAAAAAATTTACCATGCCTTTGTTGCTGACCACTAAATTAAGAAGAAAACTATTGACCTACTCTTTTACCCACCCGGATGAAAACTATTACGTTCGGGAGTTAGCCGGCCTTATTGATGAAGATGCGGGCAATCTCTCCCGAGAGCTGAGAAAATTAGAAGAGGAAGGGCTTTACCGTTCTTTTTCCCGCGGAAGGGTGAAATTTTATTCCCTCAATAAAACCTACCCGTTATTTAGCGAATTAAAAAAGATTGTTTTTAAGACTAAGGGGATATAAGGCAATTTAATTTACAAAAAACATGCTTAAATCTTATCTAAAGAAAATATACGAAGTTGCCAGTCGTGGAGATGCCAGGGAAGAGAGCTATTACTCAACCTTAGAAGGTTTACTCAAGAGTTATTCCGAAACTATCCCCAAGAAGAACATCTCCATTACGTCTCTCCCCAAAAAGACGGAAGCCGGCAATCCTGATTTCAGGGTTTGGGACGGGAAACAGCACATTGTTGGCTATATTGAGGCCAAAGCACCTACTGTTGAATATTTAAATCAGACCGAAACCACCGAACAATTAAAGCGTTACCGAAATATCTTCCCAAATCTGATTTTAACCAACTTTTTTGAATTCCGACTTTATCGCAATGGGGATTTGATTGATAAAGTTTTCATTGCCCGGCCTTTTGTTATGCATAAACTTAAATCAGTCCCGCCGATTGAAAAAGAATCTGATTTTTTTAAACTCCTGGAAAAGTTTTTCTCCTTCTCATTTCCTAAAGTTTACAACGCAAAAACACTGGCAACCGAGTTAGCCAAACGGACACGATTTCTAAAGGATGAGGTCGTTACCGAGGAATTAAAAGAAGAGGAAAGTCAAAAGAAAGGATTTATTTTAGGATTTTATGAAGCTTTCAAACAATACCTCATCAGCGGTCTAACCAAGGAAGACTTTGCTGACCTTTACTCTCAGACCATTACCTATGGGCTTTTTGCCGCGCGCACCCGCTCCGAAAACAGTTTTAACAGAAAACTTGCCTATGATAACATCCCTCATACTATTGGAATATTACGCGATATATTTAGGTTCGTTTCCCTTGAAGATTTACCTCAGCAGATGGAATGGATTATAGATGATATCTCCGAGGTCTTAGCGGTTACTGATGTTAAAAATATCCTTCATCAATATTTCCATGAAGGCAAGGGCAAGGACCCGGTGGTCCATTTCTATGAAACTTTTTTAGCTGACTATGACCCGCAGACGCGCGAAAGAAGAGGAGTCTATTACACTCCGGAACCAGTGGTTTCCTATATTGTTCGCTCGTTACACCAAATTCTGAAAGAACATTTCAACCGCGCCGAAGGATTTGCAAGCGAATCGGTTACGGTTTTAGACCCGGCAGCAGGCACGCTTACCTTTTTAGCTGAGGCGGCAAAATGCGCAGTGGAAGAGTTTGCTTCGAAATATGGCAAAGGGGGAAAAGAAAAGCTCCTGCGGGAACAAATCCTGAAAAATTTTTATGCCTTTGAACTGATGATGGCGCCTTATGCGGTCGGCCATCTAAAAATGTCCTTTCTTTTAGAAGAGCTTGGCTACCGACTCGGAAAAGATGAGCGCTTCAAACTCTATTTAACCAATACCCTAGAGATGGAGGAACTTGCGCAGACTGTTCTTCCCGGCATGTCCTCACTCTCAGAGGAATCTCAACTGGCGGGTAAGGTCAAGAAGCAAAAACCTATTTTGGCAATCCTCGGCAATCCTCCGTATTCAGGTCATTCTGCTAATGTGGGTGAATGGATATCTAAAGAAATCAAAGCATACTACCAGGTTGACGGGAAACCGCTCGGAGAGAAAAACCCCAAGTGGCTTCAGGACGACTATGTAAAGTTTATCCGTTTTGCTCAGTGGAAGATTGATCAGGCCGGCGAAGGAGTGTTAGGCTTTATCACCAATCACAGCTATCTTGACAACCCTACCTTCCGCGGCATGCGGCAGTCCTTAATGCAAAGCTTTGATGAGATTTATGTCCTTGACCTCCACGGCAACAGCCTGAAAAAAGAGAAATGTCCGGACGGGTCCAAAGATGAGAATGTCTTTGACATCCGGCAAGGAGTGGCGGTTGCACTTTTTATAAAAACGAAGAGGAAAAAGAAAGAGTGTAAGGTTAATCATTCGGAAATTTGGGGATTGAGAGAAAACAAGTATGATTGGCTTTTGGAAAATGATCTCCAAACAACCAAATGGCAAAGAATATCCCCAAAATCTGAATCTTACTTTTTTGTTCCCAGAGACGAAAAGCTATTGAAGGTCTATGAAACATATTTGAAAATAACGGATATTTTCCCGGTTAATAGTGTTGGGATAGTCACTGCCAGGGATGGCTTAACGATAAAGTGGTCAGAAAATGAGGTCTGGAATACCATATTAAATTTTTCAAAAATGGATGCTGAATTAGCACGCTCAGCTTATTGTCTGGGGAAGGATGCACGAGATTGGAAAGTTGAATTAGCTCAAAACGATTTAAAGGAGTTAGATAAAAACAAGATAGTCCCAATCCTTTATCGGCCCTTTGACATACGATATACCTATTACACTGGTAAATCTCGCGGATTTCTTTGTATGCCGCGGCCTGAAGTTATGCGTCATATGTTCAAGGAGAATTTAGGTTTATTAACCTGCCGACAACAAAATAGAGTTGGTTTCTATCACGCCTTGGTTTGCGAGAATATTGTTGAATCATGCGCTATTTCTAATACGACAAGAGAAATAAATTATCTTTTTCCCCTCTATCTTTATCAAGAAAAAAATAATCCTGGAAAACGATCTGCCGGTGGTCTGATGATGCTTTTTGAGCCAAAGAAAGATTATGAAGCCAAGCAACCAAACATCTCATCAGCGCTTATAGAACAGTTAACAAAGAATTTTTTAAAGACACCTTCACCAGAACAGATCTTTTATTACATTTACGCCGTCCTTTACTCAAACACCTACCGGACAAAATACGCTGAATTTTTGAAAACCGATTTTCCCCGGATTCCTTTTACCGGTGATTATAAACTTTTTATCAGAATGGGCGAGCAAGGCAAAGAACTTGCGGATTTACATCTGATGAGATCTATAGGGGCGAACGGCGGTTCGCCCCTACTTGCCCCACCAGTCGCCAAATTCCAGGGCACAGGGGATGATCGGGTTGAAAAAGTGAAATATGAAAAGGAATGTGTTTATATTAACGACGACCAATGTTTTGAAGGTGTAAAATCAGAGGTCTGGCAGTACCAGGTCGGCGGTTATCAGGTTTGTGATAAATGGCTAAAAGATAGAAAAGGAAGACCATTGTCCCTTGATGAGATAAAAAATTACTGCAAAATTGTTACCGCCCTGCAAAAGACCATTGAAATTCAGAAAGCGATTGATCATATTTATCCGGAAATAGAAAAAGAAATTTTGGAGGTTGAACAACCATAGAAATTTTTTATAGTAAATCTCAAAAAGAGGAAAAAAGCTTTTGGGTGTCGGTTGGTTTTGGGCAGCCCTTGACATGGTCAGCGTTGATGTTGGGCTGCCCAAAAATAATCCGCTATTTTTTACCCCGTTAGAAATTCCCCCGTGTGCCCCGTTAGATGTCAAATATCTATCGGGGTAAAGAAGCAAAGGGTAAACTTAAAAAAATTTTTCCCTTTTTCATAGAGGGTAAATTCCGTTAGAAAATTTTCTAACGGGGTTTATTTTTTTAAAGACGATTTAATGCCGTCCACTGTTTCCTGGCTGCTCAATGAGGAAAAATCTTTAAGCATTCCTTCTTTTCGATAAAAACCAATAAGCGGCGCGGTCTTCTGGTTGTATGTTTCGAGCCGGTTGAGGATTGCTTCCTCAGTCTCATCATCCCGCTGAATGGTTGGGCTCCCGCATTTTTTGCAGGTTCCGTCCGGATTTGGGGGGTTACTCTTGATATTGTAAATCTCCTGGCAGGATGCATTAGAACAGGTCCGGCGGGTAGTGAGCCGATCCAGAATAACCTCTCTCGGTATATCCAGATTAACCACCAAATCAAGGGTAATTGATAGTTTTGTCAGGAGTTTCTTGAGATCCTCCGCCTGGGGAATAGTGCGGGGGAACCCGTCCAGAATGAAGCCTTTTTGACAATCAGGTTCTTGCAGCCGCGCTTCCATAATTCTCATAATGATTGAGTCCGGGACAAGGCCGCCGGCATCCATATAGGCTTTGGCTTCTTTGCCTACCGGGGTTCCCGCTTTTACCGCTGCCCGGAGTATATCCCCGGTTGAAATCTGTATTGATCCGTCGTAATCAGTAAGCAGTTTAGCAATTGTGCCTTTGCCCGCGCCCGGGGCACCCAACAGTATAACTTTCATAGCAGCCTCCTTATAAAGAATTATCGAATAATATTGGCTCAAAAAAAAGCACTATAAATGAAACCGGCGCCCAGGTCAAGCAGGAAAAAAGGTACCGAATTGCCTCAAATAAAATGTCATCGAAGTTGTAAGTAAAAAGGCTTTGTTTTTTTGCTTGACTTTATACAATTGATTTGGCAATTCATTAATATCAATTTTCTAATAAAAATACATTGGGTTAGCATCACATTCAACTTATAAGGCACCTTTATACAACCCACTTAATCTTCTTTACTTTTTAAGGATTACCCTCAAGGACACTTATTCAAGGGTCTTCACTCCGTTAAATCAACGGCTTAAGAGAACTTTTTTATTATCATCGGCATTCTACGAAACAAGAAGGAGAAAAACCATGGAAACCGAGACAAATAAACTAAAAACCAGGATAGAAGAAGAAAGCTACCAGAAATTAATTAAAATTAATAATCCTGCTCTCCACGAATTTATCGAAAAATATGTTGAACTCTGCAACCCAGCAAGAGTATTTGTCTGTAACGATTTTCCCCAAGATGTTGCCCATATTCGAGAAAACGCCTTAAAAACCGGCGAAGAAAAAGCATTGGCGACTCCGGGTCATACCATTCACTTTGACGCTGCTGGTGACCAGGGGAGAGACAAGGAACACACCAATATTCTTATTCCCAAAGAGGTTGTGCTCGGCGACGCGATCAGCACCAGGGATCGGGAGGAAGGGTTAAGAGAGGTCCATGAGATCCTTAAAGATATAATGAAAGACAAAGAGTTGTTTATCTGCTTTTTCTGTTTGGGGCCGACAAATTCCGAATTTTCCATTCCGTGTGTCCAGCTTACTGATTCCAGTTATGTAGCCCATAGCGAGAGGCTTCTCTACCGTGCCGGTTATGAAGAGTTCGTAAGACAGGGAGCTTCAGCCCATTTTTATAAGCTTGTCCATTCCCAGGGAGAAGTTGATGCGCGGAAGGTCTCCAAGAACCTTGATAAAAGAAGAATATACATCGATCTCGATGGCGAGATTGTATACAGCGCCAATACTCAGTACGGCGGTAACACCATTGGCTTAAAAAAGCTCGCAATGCGGCTGGCCATTAACCAGGCAGCCAAAGAGGGGTGGTTAACGGAACATATGCTCGTGATGGGAGTCCATGGGCCGAAGAAACGGGTAACCTATTTTACCGGGGCTTTTCCCTCTCTTTGTGGTAAAACCTCTACTGCCATGCTGGATGGCGAAACCATTGTGGGAGATGATATTGCTTATTTAAGGAAGAAAAATGGAGAAGTGAGAGCAGTCAATGTTGAAAAGGGAATGTTCGGCATCATTCAGGGGATCAATTCCAAGGACGATCCATTACAGTGGAAGGCGCTCCATAGCCCGGGGGAAATTATTTTTTCCAATGTCCTGCTTACCCCGGAGAAACACGTTCACTGGATTGGCCGGGATGGTGAAGTCCCTCCAAAAGGCGAAAACTTTTCGGGTGAGTGGTCTCTCGGAAAAAAAGACGCAAAAGGGAAAGATATGCCTTGTTCTCATCCTAATGCCCGGTTCACTATTGATTTGGCGCTCTTTGACAATTTAGATCCCGTGCTTCATGACCCAAAGGGCGTGGAAGTAGGTGGTATTGTTTATGGGGGAAGAGATTCGGATACCTGTGTTCCCGTGGAAGAGTCTTTTGACTGGGTACACGGCATCATTACCAAGGGTGCCGCGCTTGAATCCGAGACTACCGCCGCAACGTTAGGCCAGGAAGGGGTAAGAGAATTTAATCCCATGTCCAACCTGGACTTTTTATCCCTCCCCGTTGGATCGTATATCCAGAAAAACCTTGACTTTGGCAAGGGCTTGAAAAAAGTGCCCAAGATTTTTTCTGTCAATTACTTTCTAAGAGACCGGGAAACCGGAAAGTTCCTCAATGAGAAAAATGATAAAAAGGTTTGGTACAAATGGATGGAACTTCGGGTTCATAATGATGTTAATGCTATTAAAACTCCCACCGGTCTGATACCAAAATATGAAGACCTGAAGCCTTTGTTTAAACAAATCCTTAATATGGACTATATGGTCGCGGCCTACAAAAAGCAATTTATGACCCGCGTGCCGGAAAGCCTGGCAAAGATAGACCGGATAAAGAAAATCTACGAAACCACGGTTACTGATACCCCCACAATACTCTTTGAGATATTGGAAGAACAACGGCAGCGGTTACTCAAAGCAAAGGAATTGTATGGGGACTATATTGACCCTGAAGCCTACGCACAAAAATAAGGGTTTTCACCCTGAGCAACACAAATCAACCCTGAATAAAAACCTCCCGGGTGAGTCTCGAACTTTTTTGTTTAATACCAAGTTGCATTCAAAAGCAGACCGAGGCGACGACGATCAAAACGTGAAAAGTGAGACGTGAAGTGTGAAGTGTGAAGTGTTTTAACACCTTACGTTTAACTTTTTACGATTTACGAAAATTGACGAGGAGACAACAAAGATATACAAATGAAGGCGCCTTGGTATAAGGAAGTTCGAAGGGCACAATCAAAGAGGATAAATAAAATGAAGCTCCACCGTTTGGTCGGGGTTTCATTTTATGCGCTTTAGCTTGGGCGGGTCATCTTTGGGTTTATCCTTGTCCTCTTTTTCACCTTCGTTCGGAAAATTTACCACTGCTTTGCGGGAGATCATTGCCCGGACCGAAAACCAAGGGAAATAACATGCAAATCTGGTTTCTCCAAACCGCAAAGGAGCAGTAACGCCGCTTTCATCCGCAAGCAGACGGGGCGAAGAGACATTTCCAAGGATAAAGTTAGTAAGTTTTCCGTAAAGATAGGGAGGAACCTTTACCCCCTCCACATTGGTATCAACCACCAGATTGATATCCCCTTCCTCAAAAAGGGCGTTGAAGATTGTCAATTTTACCATATCTATCCTTCCTCAGGTGACCATTCTATCAGGAAAAACTTGAAAAATAAAGTAAATTCAAAAATTTCTTTAGCCAAGCTTTTTTTTGACATAAAACATTCCCCAGTTGCTAACCTTCCTTTCCTGTGATAAGAAAATATTTGATACCAAGTTGCATTCAAAAGTAGATCGAGGCGGCGACGAGGAATCGACGTCGAGGAGTATGACGAGGAGCCAACAAAGATATACAAATGAAGGCGACTTGGTATGATAAATCATTTTCTTGGAGTAATACCTATGCCCATTGCTGATAAAATCCGTGATTTTATTGCCCGCGCCTCCTGGATCAGGCGGATGTTTGAGGAAGGCCGGCAGATGAAAACCCAATACGGGGAGGAAAATGTTTTTGATTTTAGCCTCGGAAACCCCATCCTTGAACCTCCCTTGAAGTTCTCCGAAACACTCATGCGCGTGGCTCAGGATAAAACTCCCGGCCGGCATGTGTATATGCCGAATGCCGGCTACCCTGAAACCAGGATGGCCATTGCTGATTATGTTTCTCACGAGCAGATGACCGCGGTGCCCTGGGACAACATAGTGATGACCTGCGGGGCCGCCGGCGCCATCAACGTAATTTTTAAATCCATCCTCAATCCCGGGGAAGAAGTAATTCTTTTTACCCCCTACTTTGCGGAATATTATTTCTATGTGGACAACGCCGGCGGGAAACCGATACTGGTTCCTACCAAGGAGGACTTTTCGATTGATGTAACAAAGCTCGAAACGTTTTTAAATTCCCAAACCAGAGCAGTGCTTATCAACTCTCCGAATAACCCCACCGGAAAAGTCTATTCTGAAAACAACTTAAAAGAATTAGCCCAGCTTCTTACCCAAAAGAGCAAAGCATTCGGAAAGCCCATCTACCTGATTTCTGATGAGCCTTACAAAAAAATCATTTATGATAGTGTGCAGGTCCCAGCGGTTTTACCCCTCTACCCCTACAGTTTTATTGCCACCTCGTATTCCAAAGCGCTTTCCTTAGCCGGCGAGCGGATTGGCTATATTGCCGCCCACCCTGCAATTGACGATGTCAAAGAAATCATCGATGGTTTTATCCTCTGTCTCCGGATATTGGGTTTTGTTAATGCCCCTGCGCTTATGCAGCGAGTAATCGCGAAAGTTACTGAATTAGCCTGTGATCCGACTGAGTATAAAAGAAAACGCGACCTCCTCTGCGAAGGGTTAGCCGCTTGTGGCTATCAGTTTTACAAGCCGGAAGGCGCCTTTTATCTTTTTCCCAAAAGTCTCATCCCGGACGATGTTCAGTTTGTCCGCGAGCTGCAAAAAGAAAGGATTCTCACCGTTCCTGGCTCTGGATTCGGCACGCCCGGCTACTTCCGGATTTCCTACTGTGTGGCAAATGAAACGATCACAAGGGCGATGGAGGGGTTTAAAAAGATCGCGGAGAGATTTCTACGTTAAATTTTCTCGCCAATATTGCCGGGGGCATTATGAAGTTTCGAAAACCGTATCGCATCCTGCAATTAATTTATCAGCGCTTTAGACAGGCATTACGGGTCTTCTTTGTTCTGCGGACACCGGTCTGGATTTTATGGGGTCAGGAAACCTCCACTAAAGATAACCTTACGGTACTCTACGCGGGTGGAAACCTTACCAAGAATTATTTAAGTAATTTACTGTTCGCCCCCCCCTACGGAGAAACCTATTTAGGGTGGAAATGGTGTTGGAAGCTTTCAAGAATCATCAAACAAATGGGAAGTGACTGTTCTCTGGTGGCGAGGGAGGTGTCTCAACCGTTATGCCCCCTTTTTCAGAAAAAAAACTCTTTCTATATTCCCCTTTGGGTTCGAGGTGAGATTGATATACCGGATGAAAAAGCTGAGATTTTCAAAAACGAGACTCTCAAATCAGACCTCCGGAAAATACGAAAGAATAACTTCAGTTTCGACGTAACCAGTGAATTGAGTCATCTGGAAAATTTTTATTGGAATATGTATATTCCCTATATCACCAAGCGTCATGGCCAATTAGGTTTTGTTATGGGCCATGAGATTATGGAGCATGAATTTAAAAACTGTGAATTACTCCTCATCAAAAAAGACGCCGGATATATTGCCGGAACCTTGATCGTTTATTCAAAACAAGGTGTGCGTCTATGGTCTCTCGGTATAAAAAACGGTGATCGAGAACACATTAACAATGGAGCTATCGGAGCATTATTCTATTTTTCATATCTTTATTTAAAACAAAAAGGATATAAAAAGATAAATCTGGGAGGATCACGCCCTTTTCTGCATGATGGTGTTTTGAGATATAAAAAAAAATGGAATCAAAAAATTATTTACGCAGACGTCCGCGGACTCTTAGTGCAACCATTATTAAACCGTGCCGGGGTGAAAGGATTTTTTTTAAACAACCCTTTTATTTTTAGACAAAAAGGCCATTTAAATGTTGCCCTATTTGTGGAAAGCAACCAATTATTGGATGATAAGGCGTTCGCCATGATACTCAAAGAATATTACCTCCCTGGTATCTCTAAATTATTCATTTACCGGTATGGAGAAGGAAGTGGCGCAACTGACACAACCGTCCCGGCTGAACTTAATGAGAATGTCGAAATTCAATCAGCCGAAGATTTATTTAAGCCGACAAAAAAAAATTTAAACAATGGAAATCAAGCTTAATGATTTAGAAAAAGCAGTCCGTGTTTTAACCAATCGAGAAAACAAAACCCGAGCTAATATCCAGATTGCTGGAGCCCTGCTTTTGCTTATTATTGCGGAAGTCTTCATGTTCCAGGAAATAGAGCTGTTTGCGTCCTGGTTTTATCCTCTTGCCTGGTGGTCTTACATCTTCATTGTTGATGGTATCATCTTTCGCATCCAGGGCAACTCCCTCATGTTAAGCCGAAGACGAGAATTTTTAGTCATGATCCCCTGGTCAGTTGCCTTCTGGCTTTTTTTCGAAATGATCAACCTTCGTATGCAAAACTGGCACTATGTAAATGTAATCGGGAACCTCTGGCTTCGCTGGGTTGGCTATTTCATATCTTTTGCCACAGTCTTACCCGGCATGTTTGAAACGTATGAGCTTCTTGATTGCCTTAATCTTTATTCAAAACTTAAAACCCGCCTCCTAATTTTCCCTAAATCCTGGATTTCTGTCTTTCCCCTTTTGGGAGCCCTGTTTCTGCTTGCTCCGGTTATTTTCCCCCGATATTGTTTCCCGCTTATCTGGCTTGGGGTCTTTTTTCTCTTGGACCCCATAAACTATCTCCGCGGAAGTCCTTCTTTGATTCGAGACTGGGAGAATGGAAATTTTCGTAGACTGTTTTTCTTGCTTACCGCTGGTTTAATCTGCGGGTTCCTCTGGGAATTTTGGAATTTTTGGGCGACTTCTAAATGGGTTTACACAGTCCCCTTTTTTGAAAGATTTAAAATTTTTGAGATGCCTTTAGCAGGATTTCTCGGATTTCCTCCTTTTGCTGTAGAAGCTTTCGTCTTTTACAATTTTATCTCTTTATTCCGCTTTAAGCGAAATTGGGATAAAGACGGTTACCTCATCTCTCCTGAAAAGAAACTGACCAAAAAGGCAATGTTTGCGGTCACGATCATTTTTTTGGGTTTTTATGTTTTAGCTTTTCACGCTCTTGATGTTTGCACCGTAAAATCCTATTCCTACCCATAGAATTTTTACACCGCCCCTTGCCGAACAAATAGTTTTCCTTAAGGTCAAATCAATAAATTGATGGGCTTGGGCGAGGGGATAAATGGATTACAAAGCACCCGAAATAATGTTAGACAACCTTCCTGAAAAGTGTTAACATATTAATAATTATTTAATATAGTTAAATTAACGGTCATTTTTTACATCTGGGAAAGGAATTTGTGCTCATGTTAAATGCTGAACAGATTAAACAATTAGAGTCTCTTGCCAAGACCGTTCGCGTTGATATTTTAAAAATGCTCAACCAAGCTTCCTCAGGCCATACCGGTGGCTCTCTCTCCACCGTTGAAATTATCGTTTCTTTATATTTTTATAAAATGCGGCACAATCCTAAAGATCCCGCCTGGCCTGATCGGGACCGTTTTGTCCTTTCTAAAGGACATGGGGCGCCGGCCCTTTATACCGTCTTAGCCCGAAGCGGTTACTTCGATCTTTCCGAACTCATGAATTTAAGAAAATTAGGGAGTATTCTCCAGGGCCATCCGGACATGAAGGTGACCCCGGGAATTGATATTTCGACCGGCTCACTCGGCCAGGGTCTTTCCATGGCCAATGGAATGGCATTAGCGTTAAAGCTTGATAAGCGTCCTTCGCGCGTCTATGTGCTTATGGGAGACGGAGAAAACCAGGAAGGTCAAATTTGGGAAGCTGCTATGGCGGCGGCTCACTATAAGTTAGATAATGTATGCGGGATTATCGATCATAATGGACTCCAAATTGATGGCCCGGTAAACGAAATTATGAAGATAGAACCAATTACCGATAAATGGGCCTGCTTCGGGTGGGAAGTCTTTCGCGTCAATGGACATGATTTCCGGGAGATTATCGCTGCTTTGGATAAAGCCGAGACCGTAAAGAACAAACCCTCTTTGATCGTTGCGCGCACGGTAAAAGGTAAAGGAGTATCTTTTTTTGAAGGCAAAGTCGAATATCATGGGATTCCTCCCACGGACGAGGAATTGGCGAAAGCATTAGTCGAGTTAGGAATAAAATCGTAAGAAAGGGGTAAGGTCTTGAAGTTAACAGGAATACGAGAAGCTTACGGAGAAACCTTAGCTGCGCTGGGTGAACTCTATCCGGAAATTGTGGTCTTAGATGCTGATTTATCCGGTTCCACCAAAACCAGCCTGTTTGCCAAAAAATTTCCCGACCGCTTTTTCAACATGGGTGTAGCGGAACAAAACCTGATGGGCACCGCAGCCGGATTAGCGGCAAGCGGAAAAACGGTATTCGCAAGCACGTTTGCTGTTTTTGCCAGTGGTCGAGCGTGGGAACAAGTCAGATACAGTATCGTTTACAACAAACTTAACGTAAAAATTGTAGCCAGTCACGGCGGTGTTACTGTTGGGGAGGATGGGGGATCACATCAGTCGGCGGAAGACATAGCAATAATGAGAGTACTGCCGGGGATGCGCGTTATTGTTCCCATGGATGGGAAAGAGATGCAAGAAGTTATCAAGACCGTAGTAAAAATACCGGGACCCTTTTATATCCGTTCATCCCGGGTTAAGTTTCCTCTTATTTTAGGCGATGACTACAAATTTGAACTCGGTAAAGGAAAAATTCTCAAAGATGGCAAGGATATATCCCTTATTGGGTGTGGGCTTATGGTTTCGCACTGTCTGGAGGCTGCAAAAATTTTGGCGAAGGAAGGCATTGCCGCGCGGGTAGTAAGCCTCTCCACCATCAAACCTATCGATGAAGAACTGTTGGTTGACTGCTCTTTAAACACCGGTGGTATTGTGACCGCCGAAGAACACTCAGTTATTGGCGGTCTGGGCAGTGCGGTTGCCGAGGTGCTTTCGGAAAAAAACCCTACCCGTATTGTAAGAGTTGGGGTTCAGGATAAATTTGGAGTATCAGGGAGCGCTCCTGACCTGCTCGAATATTTGGGATTAACGCCGGGTAATATTGTGAAAGCCGCTCAACAAATAATGGAACATAAAAGTCAGAAAACGATACCGGTGGTCTGAGCAGTGAAGTGATTGGGGTTCATACATCACAACATCAGAAGGATCAAAAACAATTTGGGTTGACTCTTTTTACACGAGATAAGCGGCATGATTCAGATGTTCCATGTTTATAAAAACTATTCTCCTAAATATCCGGCTCTATCTGATATCAGCCTGAAGATTGAGAAGGGAGAATTTGTCTTTATTTTTGGTCCAAGTGGGGCTGGAAAGAGTACTCTCCTAAAACTAATTTTTGGAGCGGAACACCCGTCCAAGGGACAGATAATCGTTAACGGAATGAATTTCGGGAGGATCAAAAAATCAACTCTTCCCTTGTTGCGACGGAGGATGGGATTTGTTTTTCAGGACTTTAAGCTTTTAAATTACCGGACGGTGTTTGATAATGTCGGTTTGGCGTTGGAAGTGGTCGGACTTAAAAAAACTGAAATCAAACGCAAAGTCCAACAGGTCTTAAAACATGTTGGATTGTTAAGCCGGATCAACACCGTGCCCTTAGTTCTCTCCGGTGGTGAACAACAGCGGGTTGCTATTGCCCGGGCGATTGTTAATGAGCCCGCGCTCCTTTTGGCCGATGAACCCACCGGTAATTTAGACGCCGAACTTACCAAAGAAATCATGAAACTTTTTAAAATAATCAATGCCTGGGGAACAACCATCGTCATCGCCACCCATGATAAAAACCTTTTAAACTTTAACCCCACTAAAGTGGTAGCCTTGGAGCATGGTAAAATCAAAGGAGTCTTTGTTGCCGGTCGAAAAGATTCAGAAGAAGCGGTCACCCGGGAAGGTTCCATAAATTAGGGCACTGATCGTGAAGCGATTTTATTATTTTATTAAAAAAGCTTTTCAAAACTTAAGACACTTTTTTCTTATCAACCTTATTACTGTCGGCATCATCAGCCTTTCTTTATTAGTGCTCAGCACCTTTTTTATGGTATTTTTAAACCTCCAAACTTACCTGAATAAATGGAAGGACCAAATCCAGGTTTCCGTTTACTTAGCGGATGGCAATACGCCTGAAAATATTTCTTTAATCCAAAAAAAAATAAACTCATTTCCACAGGTAAAAAAATTTTCCCTTATCACTAAAGAAGAAGCGCTCAGTTTTTTTAAAGACAGCTTTCCCGGACAAAGAAAGGCTTTAGAAAGTTTGAAAGACAATCCTCTTCCTGCTTCAATGGATATTCAACTGCAGGATGAGTATCGCGGCTCAGATGAAGTAAAAACCTTTGCCCTCCGGATTAAAAAGATACCCGGCGTTGAAAACGTGGAGTATGGTCAAACCTGGATTGAGGGGTATGCAAATTTTCTAAGATTCATGCGATCAGCAGCCTTAGCAGTGGGAGTTGTTATTTTGCTGGCCACGATCTTTATTATCTCCAATACCATAAAACTTACGCTTTTTGCCCGAAAAGATGAGATTGAGATTATGAAACTCGTAGGCGCAACCAATTTTTTTATAAGAGTCCCTTTCTTTATTGAGGGAATTCTCCAAGGTCTCTTGGGCGCTTTTTTTGCGCTCATTGTCTTGTTCGTTTCCTATCAACTCTTTAGCACCTGGATCGCCCAATCACCGTATTTCTCGTTAAATTTTTTTAAAATATTTTTTCTTCCGCTTCCTCACCTTCTTCTTATTACGGCGGTGGGGATGATAACAGGCTTCTTGGGGAGTTTTTTCTCTTTGGGCAGATATTTAAAGTATGAATAATAAGCTATTGTTCTTTTTAGCGTTATTCTTTTTTGGGTTTTTTGCTTTTTTTGGAAACTTACAAGCTGAGGAGAAAAAAGTACCTAAGGAAAAAAAAGAGTTAAAAGAAATTCAAAAAAAAATTGAAGATAAACAGGCCCGAATCAAAAAAGCTGAAAAAACGGAAGAAAAAGTCATTTCTGATTTAAACAACATCGAAGAAGCCCTTTCCCAGAAACAACAAGAACTTAAACATTTTGAGGTGAACTTAAAAAACCAGGAGAAAAAGATTACGGCTTTAAATCAGAAGATTGAAAAACTAAAGGCAGAGATAATGGAAGAGGAAATTTTTTTGGCTGACCGGGTAAAGGTTCTTTACCAACTGGGACGCTTAAGTTTTGCCAAAGCAATTTTTTCTTCTGAGTCTTTTTCTACGTTGATGCGAAGGTATGGTTACTTAACCCGATTAATTGATTATAATGTGGGCACAATTAATGATTATTCCCAAAAATTCGATTTGCTCCAACACGACAAACAAAGACTCAAGGAGACCGAAAACGAACTGGAGGTTTTGACCCAACAAACCCGTTCCGTTCAGAAAAAAATTCTTAACCATCAAGAACAAAAAACTAATTTATTAGTCAAGGTAAGATCGGAAAAGCAACTCCAGCTCAAGGCGCTCGAAGAACTTAAGCGGGCTTCTCAACGACTCCAGGGATTGATTGATAGGTTGGAAAAGCAAAAAGCCTTAACGTCTCTTCCTTCTGCAATGTTTCCTTCGGGATACCCTTTTTCTTTACGAGGAAAGCTCGAATTCCCGGTGGAGGGCAAAGTCATTACTTTCTTTGGCGAGCATGAAGACCAAGAATTTGCCACCGTCTCTTTCAACAAGGGAATCGAAATAACCGCCCGCCTCGGAAGCCCGATAAAGGCAGTCTTAAATGGTACTGTTATTTATTCCGGATGGTTTAAAGGTTACGGAAATATTATTATCATTGATCATGGCGCTGGGCTTTATACCCTTTCCGGGCATGTTTCCGAACTTTTAAAACCGGTGGGCACCCCGGTTAAAACCGGAGAGACAATCGCCCTTGTGGGCGATACCGGATCCCTTAAGGGATCCAACCTTTACTTTGAAATTAGGCACCACGGCCAGCCCTTGGATCCGCTGGAGTGGTTAAAAAAATAACCGGATAAGAATAAGGAGAGGAAAAGGTGAAATTGAGACAACTTAGATCGTCGTGGCTTCTGATTTTTGGTTTTTTTATTATCGGCTATATGGTCGGTGAACATGGAGAGCGCATTGTCTCCGCGGTTACGGACAAAAATTATGAAAACTTGAAACTCTTCAGTGATGTACTCTATATTATTCAGAAGGACTACGTGGAGGAACCTGAAGTTGACCAGCTGGTTGAAGGGGCGATAAACGGCATGTTGAGCACTTTAGATCCCCATTCCTCCTATATGTCCCCTGATGTTTATAAAGAGATGCAGGTTGAGACTCAAGGCAAGTTTGGCGGATTAGGGATAGAAATTACCATCAAAGATGACATTCTTACCGTTGTTGCTCCGATTGAAGATACCCCTGCTTATCAAGCGGGAATCAAGGCTGGAGACCAAATTGTAAAGATAGGGGAGGAGTTTACCAAAAATATGACCATGTTCGACGCAGTAAAAAAGCTAAGAGGTAAAGAAGGGACGAAAGTGACCCTTACGATTATGCGGGAAGGATTTACACAACCAAAAGACTTCACACTTACCCGAGCGACAATTCAAATCAAGAGCGTCAAGTCTAAAATAGTAGACGAAAAAATTGGCTATCTCCGGATAACTCAGTTTCAGGAGCAGACAACGAGAGACTTCCGGAAAGCTTTGGCTGAACTTGAGTCTAACGTCCCTTCACTTCAAGGACTTATTCTGGATTTGCGCAATAACCCGGGAGGTTTGCTCGACTCAGCGGTGGAGGTAAGCGACGAGTTTATTGATTCGGGCCTCATCGTTTATACTGAAGGCCGCTCTGAGGGACAACGGATGGAGTTTAAAGCAAAAAATAATGAACCCAAACATCATCACCCAATGATCGTCCTCGTCAATGCAGGAACGGCGAGTGGATCGGAAATCGTGGCCGGTGCTTTACAAGATTATGGGCTGGCCGTTTTGCTCGGAACCAGTACCTTTGGTAAAGGCTCGGTCCAGACCGTGATCCCGCTGGACAATGGAGCAGGCCTGCGGCTCACCACCGCCAAGTATTTTACCCCCAAAGGCCGCTCAATTCATGCTAAAGGCATTGAACCTGATGTGATCGTAGAAGACAAGACTGAACCTGAAGAGGCTTCATCGCCGAAAGTCAGGATCATGCGGGAAAAGGATTTGGAAAATTTCTACCGAAATGGTAAACTAAAAGAGAAATCTGAGGATGTCTCTAAGGAGGTACCGGAAAAAAATCAAGGAGAAACGCCAGATGATCCTCAGCTTAACCAAGCGATCGGAATTCTAAAAAGCTGGGAAATTTTTAAGGGAAAAGATAGCAATAAACCTGCCTAAATCATCTTAAACGCACGAGGTTGCCGTATGATAGAATTACATGTTTGGGAACTTGTATTGTTAATTTTGATAGTAGTGCTCTTGGGGGGGGTATTTATCTTAATTCTGGTCTCACTTCTTCCCCTCACAAAACAACTTAAAAAGACCGCTCAACAGCTCGAAATAACTGCTTCCAGTTTGAACAAAGTCATCAATGTTGATTTCAAGGGTTTGTTAAACCGGGGAGAAAAAGTTTTGGAAAACTGGGAAGAAGAGCTTCAGCCTTTAATAGTGGAGAAAGCCAGACATATTCCTTCCGCAACCGCACAGTTTGCCTTTTCCGAAGTGGGTAGTCGACTTTTCCGGGTCCTGATCCTTTGGGCGCTGAAAGAAGCGTGGGGAAAACTACGAGGGAAAAGAAAGCAAAAGAGTTCTTGATTGAAATAATGTTGCTTGTGATAAGGATAGGAGAAATTTATAACGTGAGAGAAAGGGGGTGATTATATGGATTCTGATCGGACGGAGTATGGTTTTGCCGCCCTCACCTTAGCCTTTGTCGCTGGAGGTCTTATCGGTGCAACTCTTGGGGTGCTTTTTGCTCCTCGTCCAGGAGTTGAGACGAGAGAAAAAATAAAAGAGCGAGCAGAAGAAGCCCGGGAAAAACTAAGGGGTGCCGTTGAGACGATCCGGGATAAAGCAGAGGGGTTAGCGGAAACAGGAAAAGAAAAATATACGGAGATCTCCGGAAAAGTCCGGGACTCGGTAGACAAGATTAAAGAAAAGGTTCACCATCCAGAGTAACCGAGGAGTAAACCCCGTTAGAAGGCTTTCACACGGGGCATTTCTAACGGGGTAAATTCGTTCTCGGCAGTTTTTATACCGAGTTGCATTCAAAAGCAGATCGAGGCGACGACAATCAAAACGTGAAAAGTGAGACGCGAAGTGTGAAGTGTTTTAACACCTTACGTTTAACTTTTTACGATTTACGAAAATTAACGAGGAGCCAACAAAGATATGCAAATGAAGGCGACTTGGTATTACTCACCACACGCCCGATGGAGGTGCATAGTGATACTCTCACGGGGACAAGCTTCTTTTCTTAAAAAAAGAGGTTTGTCCCTTTTTTTTTTTCCGTGCGGGGTCTGCAACTAAAGAACCTTCGTAATCTCCCTTTTGGTTCTTTCTTTAAATTGAGAGCTGAAAGAAGGCACATCTCCCATATTTTCGTCAAGGTAACAGCTCACAACCCGATGCATGGGAAAAAACACGGTGGTGGGAAAAATGGTGGTTGTCGTTTGCTTTTGGGTGAACTGCTTCATCCAGTCATAAAACGAGTTTACATCCACTCCCTTAACGGTAATCCCGGAAGGTGAAATGGCAAGGAGTTTTCCGATAATCTTTTCCCTCGGGTCCTGGAGATTGAGGATTATAATGCTTCCGTTTTCCATGTTCTCCTTTTTTCTTGAAAAAGCACTTCTTGCTATCCTTTTAACGAAAGAAAACGAATTTTTTTATGTTACCAAAAAACCATTATTTGTCAAAAAAATACTCTGATTCTGATATGCCTATTTCCTGTCCCCTCAAACCCTTTCAAAAAAATACAACCTTTCCGAAAAAATATATTTACCCCGTTAGAAATGCCCCGTTTGCCCCGTTAGATCTCAAAAATCTAACGGGGTTTACCTATTTTAGTCATTACGCTTGATGTTATTAATCAGAGCATAAATATGATGACATAATGCCCCCTCACCTTAATCCTCTCCCCGAGGGGAGAGGAAGGAAAAAAAATTTCCGAAAATCTCCCTCTCCCTTGAGGGAGAGGGTCAGGGTGAGGGTGAAATTGAAGCATATCCCGAAACGCATTCCGCCAAATAGGATTGCAATCAATTTAGTGCTCCCATTAATAGCTTTTCCCCCGAGCATTAAAGCTAATATTTTATTCTCCAAGCGGGAGCTCTTCACAATCAAGGGACATCTTTAACATTTAAGCCAGTGGGATAAATCTCGCCCAGTCATTTCTGCAAATCTTAGGATTTGTTCTCGATAAAACTTTATTAACATTTCGCGAATTGATGCCGGCATTGGTGTGTACTCTCCTTTATTGAGCCAACGCTTGGCGGCGGGTTTAAAAGTATCGTCAACCCCAAGAAACCGGTATGCTGCCTGTGCAAAACCAATAGGATCTTTCTTTATATCATCGTAGAAAAATACGCCGAATTTCGGAAATACTTCGCGCCAGTAAGTAAGATAATGAGCGTATAGTCCATGACGCTGAACCCAACGCCCGTCATTAACCCACAATTCCTCAAAGGAGACGAATTTTTTGTTGCGCCGTTCTTTCCGACCACTCCAATCCCAGTACGCGGACCACGCTCGGTCAACAGGATTGCGAAAAACAGCAAAAACTCGGATACTCGGATAGTGGGCTTTAAGTTCGTCTCTGGCCGATGGTTGCTGAAACCAGAAAAGCAGTATCCGCCTGAGCCTCCAGTAATCATAGAACGCTTTATAAGCTGTATTCGGTTGAGGTGCTTTCCGACGGTGGTAAAAAAGTATACGTCTCAGGTTCCAGTGCGGGTAGAACTCTTTATGCATTGAGTCAGGCGGGGGGGAGATAAAATAATTGGGAGTAAAATCACCGGCCAGCCGGCCATTCTTATTGCGAAACAAATTGTGATACCAGTGGTACCCTTTATAAAAGTAACGATTAAAGAAGTGGATCTCTTTCTGCGGTAACAGAATTGCAGGATGTTGAGCGAGAATGTCAGCAAACCAAGTGGTTCCACTTTTCTGAACTCCTACCCCTGCGAAATCAGGCCCTTCTGATCTTGGTTCCATGGAAACATCCTCTTTTCTACGCTTAAGTATTTACAAATATTGTTTGGGAAAGGATTAGTCAATCTTACCATAGGTTTTTAACTACTCTCATCAATATAACCCAACATTCGTTTAACGACATGATCATAAGTGTGATTTTTGTGAGTGAAACGGTATCCCTCCTCGCTTATTTTTTCCCTTTCCTCATCTTTTTTGAGATATTCAGCAATAAGATGGAGGCACTCCTCAACACTATGATACCAAACCAGATGCTTTTCATTGATAAAAATTTTTTCCAGACCAGGAACATAGCGGGTAAGGAGAAACCCCCCGCACCCCAACGTTATCCAGGTTCGGTTGGAAAAGTATCCTTCTACCTGATTCGACACATCAATGCCCAACATTATTTTTGCCCCTGAACAAATCTTCGCAAATTCGTGCGGATAGACATTGCGCTTATGACATTTTAACCCGTACCCCTCCCACTCTCCCCCCCAAACTTTGAGGTTAAAATGTTTAGCAACCTCCTTCATAAGATTAATCCTCTCAGGCTCATGAGCTCCGCCGATAAAAGCCACGTCGCTTTTCCATTTTTTACTTCTACTTTTAATAATTCGGTGCGCTTCCCGATCGCATCCCTGAGTAATAAAAATAGGGTTTTTTATCCCCTGCTCCTTCAAAAAAGAAATCTGCCCCTGGTTAGTAATAAAAAAACAGTCGGCTAATTTTCCCCGTTCAAGCATCTCTTCCTTATAAGAAGTAATAAACCCCGAAGAGGCGTTACTATCAGAAAGAGTAATCAGGTCCGGAAGGTAAATAGCAACCTTGGTCTTCCCTGATATCCGGTTCAACATCTTAAAAGGGATATCAATGGTATTGATAAAAACCACCTGGGGTTGGAAACGATTAAAGGTGGAAAAAAGATATTTTTCCGTAAGCCATTTTCCCCAGAGCCGCTCCATTTTTCGATAATTGATAGCGCGCACAGTGATGCCCTGGTTACGAAAGGCTTTTATGAAAAACGAGGGGGTTTGGGTGCGTTTTCGTGTCTTTCCGAAAAAAAGAAGCCGGTTGATTTTTTCGGACATGGTTAACCCCGTCCCGCGTCACATGTTTTTTTATAAATCCGAAGGGTTCCTTCCACCATCGCATCCGCACTGAACTTTTCCACAACGTCTCCTTTGCCTCGTTTGGCCATTTCCTTCGCTTTATCATAGTTATTCAATGTCCAAATAATCCCATAAGCCAAAGCATCCGGATCAGCTTGCGGGACAATGATTCCCGTCTCTCCATGAGTAATGATTTCCGGTACCCCTCCGGCATCAGTGGTAACCACAGGAATTTCTAAAGCGAGTGCGTCAACAATAGTCGCGGTAAGACCTTCTCCCGTGCTTGATACTACGAGCACATCAAATATATTCATAAACGTACCAACATCTGATCGAAACCCGGTAAAGGTTATATGGTTATTAAGGTTCAGGTGGGTAGTAAGGTCTTTCAATTCTTTTTCTAATTCTCCTTTTCCGACAATCAAAAGATGCGCTTCCGGAAATTTCCGAACGATTTTTGCCATAGCCTGAATAAGGTATTTTTGGCCTTTATGCCCTACTAAATAACCTATATTTCCCAGTATTGGAGTATGAGGGGATAAAGAAAACTCCTGAAAAAGATGGCCACCGCCTATACCCTGAAACCGATCCATATCCGCTCCGCTGTGGACAACCGATATTTTTTCGGAAGGTATACCGTCCCGGATAAGTACATCTTTGACCTTATGGGCAACAGCGATGATGTGATCTGCCCCTCTGGTGTACTTATAACGATTCATCCCGAGAAAATTGTGCCGAAAGATACTGAAATCAACCCGGCGGGAAACAATGCGGACCGGTTTTTTTCTTAACAATAAGGAAGCCCACATTACAAGAGAATGGGCATGCGATGTGTGGGAGTGAACAATCTCATATTTTTCTTTTTTTATTATTCGGGCGATTTTAAAAGCAGCGCTAAAATCAAATTCACCTTTCATCCGAACAGGAAAGATAACAATATTTTTTTGCCGGGCGCGTTCATAAACCGCACTATTGGGCTGACAGATTAAATGCGAAATCTGCCCTCGCTGATTTAAACCCTCCATGAGATAAAGCGCCTGTTGTTCTCCCCCACGCCAGGTTAATTCCGTATTGATGTGGAGAATTTTAAGAGAACGGTCTCCGACAAAGCGGGTGTGTTTTCTCTTAAAACTCACACCATATTGTTCTGTGTTTCTGGATTGACAGATTTTTAAAATTCGACGGTAGATTGTTTTTCTCTGCGTGCGGGTCCATTTATTTTTTTCACTGTAATCTTTAAAAAATTTAATTCGGTTGGAAGGAGATATGCATTGCGCAATCGTAGCATTGAGCTGAGCGAAGTTCTTAATCAGGTGAGCAAGCGAAACCTTTTTGCCAAAATATACCCGGTCAGTATCCACGATGAAGCATTCCCACTCTTTTTCTCCCTTTTCTTTAATCAAAATATTGGACGACTTTAAGTCACCATGATAAATTCCCTTCTGATGAAGGGTCCGAAAAAAACTCGCCATAAAAGAAAGGAAAGCCCTTTTCTTTTGAAAAACTTCGGGGTCGGAGGGGTTTTTAAAAATTTGGACATAGTAGCGAAGGGGGATCGCATCTTCCACATATTCCATAATTAAAAAGCTTCTCATCAAAACACCCAATCTCTTCTCTTCAAACAGAGCTAAGCCACGTGGGGTGGGAATGCTTTTTAGAACTAATTTATTACTATTAGCCCAAGATCTCCGGTTTCGTAACCGCGCTACCCAAAACCGAAACCAAAACCACAACGCGTCGTTTCTGCCTTCTTTCACGAGAAAGGCCTGACCCTTTATAGTAATTTTTGTGACAATAGCTTTGCGGGAAGTTTTGAGAATAGCGGGAGGAAGCTGATCACAACGGGGATGAATAATTCCCCGGATGGACGTGGTAATCTCCTCATGCTCCTTAAGAATATCAGGAATAAGTTTAGGGTCAAATTCCCAGCGATAGATTAAAAACTTCCCCTTCCCTTTAATAATGTTAAAAAATTTACCTGCCCGAAAACTTTTTCTCCCCCAGCTGCGAAATCTCCGGTCCTTTAGTTTTTTTATCCGGGAAAAAATTCTTTTGGTTAGGTAATTGAGTTTTGCCTCAGAAAAATTATCCTCGGAGTAATAAAGTCGGATAAACTTTTCTTGATCATTCGGTCCAAAAAGATTTGCTTCAGAAAGGTAAAAAGTGAGAAGAGCGAGGTTAAGCATTTTTTCTTTTTCGCTCGGGTTTCTTTTAATCCGCGTTTTATATAAGTCAACAAGGAAAAAGAAAAGTGGGTTTATCCTCTCTCGTGGGACGATAATGTTTTCAAGGTGGATATCATGATGAAGGACACCTTTATGGTGAAGGAACCGCACGTAAGCGGTTAAAGCTTTTATGAAGGATTCTTTTTCAGGATTATTTTTTATATTCTCTTTATAAAATCTATGGAGATCTATCATTTCTCCCAAAGACTGAGTTACGAGAAATGCTTCTTTTAAAAACCCAAACTTCCGGTTGATTCCCAGGGCCACAGGATAGGGTATAGAGATATCCAGCCCAATTAACTGATTCATGATTCGCCATTCAGTTAAAATTTTCCCGGGAAGAAAAAAATATTTCACGGTGGTGTCCCACCCTTTAATTTTAATATGTTTGACAAAAAAAAATCCCTTCCCCTTAAGCTCCATTTTCTTCACCGTTCTACGAGGCTTATCCTTTTTAACGTCACCTTTTCCCCTCATAAATTCCGAGACCAAATACTCCATGTCCTGAGGGTCGAGGTCAGGGAAAAGCCGCTTATTAATCTGCCAGTTGATGTGCTCCATCGGGACTTTTAAAAGTTGTCGTTTGATGTTTAAGAAAGGTTACACAACAACAAATTTTATTGTAGAAAAAGTTTGCATCTCGCGCGGTACTTGGGAGATACGCGAATATTTTAATTTGAAATCAAAAGGTAACGTATTATTCCTTTTTAGAGATTATCAAATAATACGTTGCTTTTTTATAATATGTTATGGGATAGACTTCAAGACTTTTTGGAGAAAGGTCTTGTGAAATTTGAGTAAATCCTTGCTGCGACGTCAGGCAGGCATGGGGTTCATTGTTTTTAGTCAAAAAATTTACAACGTCCGACGCGCCGGAGAATTTTGGAACCACTGTATCCAAATAAAAATCGATTAACATCGCTTTTTCTCCGGCAAAATCGAAAAAACAAAGCGCTTCGGGGTCGGTCCGAGATTTAATGTTTTCCGCAAATTGCATAAACGGTGAATGCGCTCTATCATCGCGGGAAATAAAGTAGTAGTAGGTTTCATAGGTAAGCAATGAGAGTAAACTGATGACCACTACTCTGGACAACATTTTCCCCTTCCTAAGGCCATGGCCTATTAAAAGACCTCCCAGCAAAAAGACACCAATGCTTAATAGAATGGCAGTAAAAGAATGAGTAAACCGCCAGGCTAAAAACGGAGCCGTTAGAAAGAAAACCGTGAAAATAAAGAAGCAGAAACGAGTGGAATATTCCCAGGATCGAGTTAACCAATTTTTCTGATAAGAGGCAACCAATAAAAAATTTTCCTTGCAGGCAGCTCCCAGAATAATGCTATAGGCAGGAAAAACCGGCAGGAAGTAACGATAGGTTTTATTCTGGATGGGAAAAATAAGCGCTATGATGATCCCTATCCAGCAAAGGAGCACCAGTTTCGCGTCGCGTTGATCAAGATTTTTTCGTAAAAGAAAAAATATTGCCGAAGGGAGAAAAAAAGACCAGGGCGCAAAACGAGGCCAAAATTCGACTAAATAATAATAAAATGGTTCCGGCCTGGAAAGAATCTCCGATAAAGAAAAGTGCTCCATAACCGTCGAGATTTTTACCCGACTCAAATAGGGAGCAATCCAGGATAAAAGGATTATCAGAAAAACAACCCATCCCCACCAAAATTCTGGTTCTAATAAGACCCGAAGACTTTTTTTAAAAAAAAGAAAAAGGATAACCGGTCCCAAATAAAATAATATAACCGCCGGCCCTTTGGTCAGCGTTCCCAAGGCCATGCCCACAAAAAAAAGGATAAAAAGAAAAAACCTTTTTTTGCCCGATGACTCATAGGCCAAAAAGAAACAAGTCAAAGAAAAAAGGATGAAAAGGGTAAGCGCCATGTCCGCTCTGGCGGTCCTCGCCTGCCAGAAGAATTCTTTCGAGCTTAAGAGGATAACCCCCGCAAGTGCTCCTACCCGAAAATCCCGGAACATCCTTTTTCCTAAAAAATAGGTAAGTCCGATTATCGCCACCGCGCTTAAGGCCGAAGGAAGCCTCGCTAATAAAGGAGTAACCTTGCCCACTAAAGCTGAAGGTAGGGCAATAAGCCAGATGATAAGCGCCGGTTTATGGAGAAAAAGCTCTCCTTGTAATCGAGGGACAATCCAGTCCCCGGAGCGGATCATCTCACGAGCCACCTCAGCATACCGGATGTAGCACTGATTTTCTAAGCTTCTGGCGCCCAGTTGAAAAAATATGGCGACTACGGAGATGGTAAGTAAAAGAGGAAAGCTGACTTTCGCCCAATCAACATTAATGTGGAAAGAAGAAGGGAAAAAAGGATTAGTTTTTGTCCTGGATTGGCCCATAGATAATTTACTTCCCATCAGGGTGTTTTCTGCGGCTAAACTTTGGCCCCATTGAGTTGGCCTCCCTTCTTACGAAAAATGAGGACCAAATTCCGAATATAAATAAAAGCACCCGCGCTTTGTCCGAGGATAAAGACCGGATCTTGCTTATAGATGGCATACGCAAGCAAGGTAAGTCCTCCAGCCAGGCTAAAATACCAGAACAGTGTGGGAATAACACTTTCTCCTTTCCGTTCCGAGGCGATCCACTGAACCAGAAACCTCATGGAAAACAAAGCTTGTCCGATAAATCCGATAATGAGCCAGGTATGCATTCAAAACCTCCCTAACGATGTTTGAGGTCACTTCCTCAGAAAATTAATGCGGTCTAAATCTAAAGCCTTATAACAATAAAGGGGTAAAAATAATAAAATTAATACGTTGTTTTGTCAAACGCTAAATTGTTTTTGAAAATATAATACAAAAAGCCACTCAACCGCCCTGGGAAAAAACGGCAAACCCGAGCAATTGATTACTGGAGTTAGTTTTTGTTACGCTCCTTCGCCCCTATCTACCGTTAAAACCCAAGCAAAACATCAGAGAAATAGCCCCTCAGAAACAACTCCTTATCATGTATTTCCTTTCAAAAAATACACTACTAAGCTGCGAGGTTACCATCGTTGGCTCCTGTTCACCTCTATTATTTTTTTTAGGATCCTTATAAAATTGGGCAAATACGAAGCCGCGGTCACTATCCACAAACGCTGGTTGTGGAAGCTGGAGCTTATCGTGCCTATAGCGTTTCTCAAGGGTAATAAGCGTTATGCGTCGGGAAGGTTGCGCAACCAGTTCCCGAAACTGATCAAGGGTCAATAAACGATTCTTCTCGGGTGCGCGAGATACTCCGTAGTCGAGTTCGCCGGGTTTGCCGAGCAGACATACGTCGCTTCGCTTGTAAAACCAGCAGACCGCAGACACGAGGTAGTTATCAGAAACCAAGGTCGTGTCCGGGCTTATCCTGTCTGCATGACGCAGTAAAAACTCACCCGGGATGAGATCATCCTTAAATCTATCCGGCATGGCAACGGGCGAGATCAGCATGAGCAGTAACGGTCCAAGACAGAACAAGACAAATTTTTGCCTAACATCCGAAATTGCCGCGGCAGCCACAAAAAACAAAGTCCAAGCCAGAAGTCCCAAGAATACGAACACCAGTTTCCAGATTTCAGTCTGCTCAAAAAGTTTCCATCCCGGCGGAACCGGTAACACCTGGTTAAGAAGGAGGCCGACTGCGCATGATCCTGTTACCCCCGCCAAAAAATACGCGCCAATCGTTACCCATTTTGTTTCTTTTTTGAGGTAGTGGAGAAGACCCGCAGTAATAAGAATCATCAAAGACTGAAAACAGGGGAGGATGTACGTGCCGAGTTTGCCCCGTGAGGAGGAAAAGAACAAGAAAGGAAAGAGAAACCAGCAGAAGGAAAACCGGAGAAGTGAATCCTTGAGAACTCTCTCCTTGAGGCCTGAAAAAGCAGCCGGGATAAAGACCGTCCAGGGCAGTCCCCCCAAAAACAACAGGGGAATAAAGTAGTAAAAAGATTCCGGATGCTGGGCGTGCTCTGACATAAACCGTTTGATGTGTTCTACCCAAAAAAAGTAGTGCCAGAAATCAGGCTCCCGTTGATGGATTATCACGCTCCAGGGCAAAGCGACAAGGACAGCAGCCAAAAGGGGCACCCAGCAAATCCTGAATAGTTCCTGCCATCGGCGTTCCCAGACCATAAACGGCACAATCGTCATTACGGGTATCGCAAAAGCAAGGAATCCCTTGGTAAGGAACGCGAGACCGCAGGAGACTCCGAAAATCACCAGAAAGCCAATCTTTTTTCCGGCCCGCTTCTCACTATAGGCAAAAAAGAAAGAAACCATCGCGCCGGCCAAAAACAGGGAAAATATACTGTCTAAAACATTGAAACACCCGACGCCAAACACTTCCATAGAGGTAAGAAAAACAGCAGCAATGCTGACGCCTGCTGAATATCCGCCTCCGAATTTTCGGACGAGCAAAAAAAGCAGCAGCGCAGACATGCCCGTGGCGAGTGCGGACGGCAGGCGCGCCCCAAAGGCGTTTTGGCCAAAAAGAAACATCGCGGCTGCATTAAACCAATATCCCATCACCGGTTTTTCAAAATACCGGAGTCCGTCGAAATGCGGCACAACCCAATCTCCCGAAACGAGCATCTCCCGGGGAATCTCAGCGTAACGGGTCTCGTCGGGGAGGGCGAGCGGTCGCATGCCGAGCGGCGCGATGTAAATCAAAATAAAAAATCCGATTACAACCAGAGATAATTTTTTCATTGTTTATTCTTTGTTGCCAGCGGGATCTGCGTTAACGACTGTATCAGCCTCTGCGGATTTTGGGCGAACTTTTCGCAACGCTCACATCCATTACCCAGTTCGGGTGATCAGAAAAACCCCAAAACAAATGACCAGAATGCCCATCCACCGCGCAAAACCAAGAACCTCTCCAAAAAAAATTTGCCCTGCTAATGCCGTCACGATATACCCTACGCTTAACAGCGGATACGCGTAACTCACATCCACCCGGGACAGAACCATCAGCCACACAACGATACTAACAGCATAGCACGCCATACCCAGGAGGATATGCGGATTAAGCGCCACCTTCAAACCAACCGATATAAAGTTTTTCGCGACAAAAGAAAACGGTCCAATAGCTCGCATCCCCTGTTTGAGAAAAAGTTGGGCCGAGGCATTCAAAAGCACACCACATAAAGCCAAGGGAAGATAACGATTCATAAGGTGCCCTCATATATTAAGATACTGTTGCCTGGCAAGAAACCCACCCTTCACGGCCAGGAATTGTTTTGGGAATCATGGGTGAACATTCAAACTGCGAAACATCAGTAAGCAAACCTCCTAAGGGGCTAAATGTGGCCCCCTGGGATTGGGCCTGTTTCAGAAACTGCTCAAACGTCTTAAGACAGGTCATTCCTTCTACTTCCGCGTGAATGGCCAACACATTAAGCCCGTGGGGTTGAAGCAAAGAAAGGATATACTCGTTGTAATTGTGGCTTGAAATCCCCTTGCGTCCAATAACTTCATCATACGTTGGTAAGGTAACGGGAATTTGGGGCTGGGAAAGTTTTATTCCATTCACCCGGGGGAAAAATATGCTTTTCCCCCGGCAGTCACTGTTGTACGTGAAAGGAAATGCGGCTTTCTCCTTTAAGACCTGATCGTTACATTTCCATCCCGGAACCGCGGAACATGAGGGTGGCCGATCCAAAATCGTGGCAAGCAATGCGATACCTCTTTTAAACGTATCATGGATGACATCACTGCTCATGGCATGAAGGTGCCTCTGCCATGCGTAATGATCCCAGGAATGAAATCCAATTTCATGTCCTGCCTCCGCTGTCGCTCGAATCATGGGGCCCAGTTTTTCTCCGATCACCGGTCCTGGCCAAAACACCCCTTTGAAAAGGATATCCCACCCATACAATTTCGTTGCCTTGGAACGCAGCATCTTTTTTAAAAATGAGGGGTGAAACAATCGCCAAAGATGGCGCCCCATATTATCCGGCCCCACCGAAAAAAAGAATGAAGCGGTGATACCGAACTCCGCTAAAAGTTTACCCAGATTGGGCACGCCGAAACGGGTACCTCTAAAGGTATCAACGTCGATCCGCAGGCCTATCTTCATGACACCATGATTATAACGGCTCATAAGCAATCACCGGTTGTCTTCATCGTATCCACCAGAGCCGATAGCTTCCCGTAAGAAAAAATCGAGGGTTTGCTCTACCGATTGCTCAAGCTCTATCGAAGGTTTCCACTGCAAGAGCTGCTTGGCTTTCCGAATGCTTGGCCTTCGGTGTTGCAAATCCTGATAACCACTTCCATAATAGGTCGAGCTTTCTACTTCCTGAAAACCGGCAAATGGCGGGAAGTTTGACCGGAGGGGATGTTCTTCAAATTTTTTCACCAACATCTCGCCCAGTAGTTTGATGCTCGCCTCATTATCCGGGTTGCCAATATTGATGATCTGTCCATCACAATAACGGTTAGGATTTTCGATAATTCTCAACAAGCATTCAATTCCATCGGCAATATCGGTAAAACAACGTTTCTGATTTCCCCCGTCAATGAGTTTAATTGGCGTTCCTTCTACCAGGTTAAGGATGAGCTGGGTAATAGCGCGAGAACTCCCAATCCGTGCCGATCTTAAACTATCGAGACGCGGCCCAATCCAATTGAAGGGACGAAAAAGGGTAAAATGGAGCCCTTCTTGCTGACCGTATGCCCAAATAACCCGGTCAAGCAATTGTTTACTGCAGGAGTAAATCCAGCGCTGCATGCGAATGGGGCCTAACACTAATTTCGAAATATCCTCATTAAACTCACCTTCATCACACATTCCATAAACTTCAGACGTTGAAGGAAAAATAAGCCGTTTTTTATATTTCACGCAGTATCGGATAACTCTCAGATTTTCTTCAAAATCGAGCTCAAATACTTGGAGTGGTCTGCGAGTATATTCTATGGGTGTGGCGATGGCCACGAGCGGGATTACGATATCGCATTTTTTTATGTGGTACTCGATCCATTCACGGTGAATGGCAATATCTCCTTCATGAAAGTAAAATCCTGGTTTGTCCAAGAAGCGCTGAATAGAGTTGGACTGGAGGTCTAACCCGTGTACTTCATAGTTGCCGTTATCCAGCAGCTTTTCACTTAAGGCGTTACCGATAAAGCCATCAATTCCTAAAATGAGAATTTTTTTCTTTTTTACCATCTCGATGTTTTTGCTGGTAGAGAGCCCAAAGGGCACCCCCTCAACCAGATTGAGTTCACGAGCAAGCTGGGTGCCGCTCATGTAAATACCATTTTCAGCCTGGCCGAAATCAACACGGATGGCGCCTTTCCCGCACTGAATCACCAGAGGATCAAGAGAACTAATGGTGCCGGGATTCGTTTTTTTTTCATCGTCCGGCATCTCGGTAGCCATCCAAAAAAAACATTGACGGTCACCGATATAGCTGAATGCGCCCGGATAAGGGATGGTCACTGCCCGCACCAGATTTCTCACCTGAAAGGCTGTGGCCGTCCAATTTATTTCACCGTCTTTGGGCCTCCGTCCGCCATAATACGTTGCCTGAGCATGGTCCTGAGGTTGACGTGTTACCGTCCCTTCTTTTATCTGGGGAAGAATTTCATCAAGCAATTGGCGCGAAGCCACAACCGTTTTTTCGTAAAGCGACCGCGCAGTGTCATAATCAGAAATCGGGATTCGCTTCTGTCCGACAATGTCTCCATCGTCAGCCCGGGGAGTCATGTAATGAAGCGTAACCCCGGTTTCTTTTTCACCGTTGATCAGCACCCAGTTTGTCGGACAACGTCCACGGTACTTGGGAAGGAGCGATCCGTGAAGATTGAGGCATCCCGCAGGTGGGATGTTAAGGATGGGAGGACGTACAAGCTGGCGGTAATAGAAAGAAAAAATAATATCCGGAGCGAGTTCTTGAATCTTTTTTACCCAGAGGGGGTGGTTAATATCATCGGGTGCATAGACGAAAAGATTATGGTTCGCAGCACATTCGGTAACCGAATTAAACCAGAGGTTTTCGTGAGGATCATCCTTGTGGGTAAAAACCGCAGCAATCTCAAAGCCATTTCGTATCAGGGAATCAATACCGATACAACCGATGTTATGATAAGCTAAGACCACAGCTTTCATTATTAATTTTTCCTCTCTCCTTCCGGGTCAATAAATTTCTTTATTTGGGTCCATTAAATATTGTTCGTTTCCGTTGTATTCGTTTAACTGCGTAGGAACAACCAAACCTCAACCCCAAAAAAAATTATTCACGAATAACTTTGCAACCACTTTCCTCCTTGACACTGCCAACAACTTTTTGAACAAAATACCGGGGCCGAGCTCTCACATCCCGATAAATGCGGCCGATATACTCGCCCAATAAGCCCATGCCGATAAATTGAGCGCCAATGAAAATGAAAAGAAGAGCAAACAAGGTGAAGACACCTTCCACTGCCCATCCAATCCCATAAATCATTCGCATCGCCAAGATGAGGAGACCCAGTCCGAATCCACCCGCGGCTATAGTAGTCCCGATGAGACTCAAAAGTCTTAGGGGAAACGTTGTCATGCTGGTCAACAGATCAAACATGAGATTGATAAGTTTCCATAAGCTATATTTCGAACTGCCTTGAGAACGCTTTTCGTGTTGCACTTCTATTTCGGTGGTAAATCGAGCGAAACTATTGGCAAGTACCGGGATAAAAGTGGTCCGTTCCTGACATTGAAGCATGGCCTCTACAATGGGCCGGCGATATGCCCGGAGCATGCAACCATAATCATGCATCAATACCCCCGTTGACTGCTGTACTGCCTTGTTGATTAAAAAAGAACTCATTTTTCTAAACAAGGTATCCCGCCGGGACAATCGAATGCTGCCGACAATATCAAATCCGGTTTCCATTTTTTTTACCAACCTTGAAATTTCTTCAGGGGGATTCTGGAGATCAGCATCGAGGGTAACAACAATTTCACCCCGTGATTCGGCAAAGCCCGCCATAACCGCAGCGTGCTGTCCATAATTTCGGTTTAGCAGGACCCCAATAATTTTGCCGGGATTCTGTTCGGCAGCTTCGGTAATAAGCTGAGCAGAGCGGTCAGAACTACCATCATCTACCAGGATGATTTCGAAGATCTTTCCCAGGTTGCTACAAGTTGTCAAGCAACGACCGATAAGCTCCTTAAGGTTCGCCTCCTCGTTAAACGCGGGAATAACAACCGATAACAAAGGAGTTTTACTCATCGTTTTAACACCTCTTTTATTGTGTCCACAACGCCATCCACGTCTTCACTGGTCATGTCCGGAAATAGCGGGAGAGAGCAGATCCGGTCGGAGTTCCACTCGGTGTTCGGCAGCATTCCCCGGCATGTGCCCATTGATTCCCGATAATATTTCTGGAGGTGCACCGCTTGAAAATGAAGTCCGGTGCCGATATTTCTCTTTTTTAATTCTTCCATGAACGCATCCCGGCTTAGACCTACCCTATCAATATCTAAGCGGATAATAAAAAGATGCCAGGAGTGCTTCATCGAATACGATGGATCAGCAAGGGGCGTGATTTCATCAAGTTCGACCAGTCGTTCACGGTATCGCAAAGCTAATGCGGTGCGTTTTTTGATGAACTCCTCAATCCGTGCCAATTGTTTCAGTCCCAAGGCAGCAGCCATATCGGTAAGGTTATACTTATATCCGGGGGCAATAACCTGGGCCTGGGGAGAACGTCCGTGGGTGAAACGATCGTACGTGTCCACGCTCAACCCGTGAAACTTCAACTGGCAGACATACTCCAGAAGCTCCGCGTTGTCTGAACAAAACATGCCTCCCTCACCCGTGGTAATATTCTTTATGGGATGCAAGGAAAAAATCGCTGTCCCGGTTTGGCCAATACGGGTGCCCTTATACTCAGTTCCCAGCGCGTGAGCGGCATCATCAGCAATAAAAATATTATTCCCTGCAGCGAGCCGGCGGATAGAATCTCTATCCGCAGGAGCGCCGGCAAAATGAACCGGAACAATTAACCGTGTTCGCTCGCTCAGGCATTCCCTCATTGAAGCACACGATACCATCAACGTGTCCCGTTCAATATCCGCAAACACTGGTGTCGCACCTGCGAGGACAATAAGATTCACCGTAGAAACCCAGGTCATTGACGGCGTAATAACCTCATCTCCCGGGCCGATACGTAAAGCGTGCAGCAAAAGATGCATGCCCGCAGTCGCGGAAGTGAGCGCCACCGCCCCCGAACAACCAACGTACTTGCGGAAATTCTTTTCAAAGTCAGTACATTTCGCCCCGGTTGTAATCCATCCTGACCGCAGTACCTCGGCAATGGCGGTGATATCTTCCTCAAGAATGGAGGGACGCGAAAATGGCAAAAACTCTTTTCTCATAACTTACCTTTCTTTACCATTTGTTTTGCAGAACTTTTTTTGTCACCTCAAAACTTTCCATAAAGGTCATTTTTGCGGACCACACGACCGTCGGGAAAGGCAATGTTTATTTTCACCGCGTGCTAAAGGGGATTCATGCATAAAGACAGTCTGAACGGTGATCGCCAAAAGGCCAACGCCACCGCACCTGAAGTCGAGAGGGGCTTCAGCCGGAAAGTCGGAGAAATTCCGTTCAAATCCAAGGCGTTTTTCCCAGGGAACTTCACCAAGATAGCGATCCCATCAGGTTGAGTGATATCCTAACTTCAATCTCTGCGTCGTCCCATCCAACTGATTGTTAATTGAGTAAACCGGTTTTTGGTCATTCTCCGTTTTGTTGTTGGTCTTATCCGGGGAACACCAGGTAAGCGAGAGATACTGCTTCTCCTGAATGCTTTTTAAGTCTTTAAAGGAATGCAAGGTAAGAGAAGATTTTGTTGTTTTCATGGCGCTGGTTTAGAAATGGCAAAGGAATCGGCGACCTGCCAACTACCTGTATTTTTATCTAATTTGATCATTTCAAAAAGAGCTTTTGTCTCCGACACGGTAATCTTACAATAATGAAACGTATCTCCCGGTTGATTATAAAAGTCTTCTGGCGCACGCCTGACAGAATATGGTGCAGCCCCGCCTCCACCGGATACGATATAGTTGATCCCATTGTAGCGGTAACGTTCATAGTTATGCTGATGACCGGAAAAAATAATATCCGGTTTAACCGGCCCTTTTTCAAAAATTTGAGCTAACGACTTTTCCGCATTACGGTTATCATATACCTTGGTATAGGGAGGGTGATGGAAAGCGACAAATAAAAATCGGGAGGCATTTTTTTTCAGCATATCCATCAACCACCGATGCTGTTCACTTCCCGGTGAGTAATCAGTATTCGTATCCAGAATTAAAAAAACGCTGTTACCGAACGTAAAAGAATACCACCGTTTGTTTTTCAGAAATTTAAACCGGTCAAAATAATAGTGAAGCTGCTTTTCCGGGTTGCGGAGATAGTGTTTCTTTTGACTCCGGTACTCATGATTGCCGAGAACAGGGAAGAGGAGAATGCCGCTTTTGATAATGTTTCCATCTGAAGAATCAAAGTTTTTCCACTGGTGGGGATCACCATAATCAACCATATCCCCCAGATGGATAACAAAAGAGGGTTTTTCGGTGATAACGTTAGAAATTAAAGCTGTTTTTTCGGCAAAAGCTATCCCCCGTGAATCACCATAGACTATAAAAGAATAGGGATACGTTAATTCTTTTGCTTCTAAGATCGGTAGATTATCCTGTAACGGGGCAGGATAAAAGTGAGTTTGTTCAAAAAGATTAAGAAGGTGGGTTGCCCCCGGGATTTTTTGATACTGATTGTTTTTATATGCTATGCCTCCTGCTAAAAAGGAGCCTAAGGCTATGATAATAAGTCCTATAGTAATGACTACCCTTTTAAAAAATCTTTTCATATCATTCACCATTACAATCAGGAATTAATGCCGCCTGTCAAAGCTTATCCAACGACCATCGGGAGACTCAGACGCAGGTCCGATGGTGCACACGATTTTGGTTTTATTTGCGGGAAGTGTCATGGGTAATTCTTTTCAAAAAACATCAAATTTTTTTCTCGCATCTCTTCACATTGAGACTGTGCCGCAATCCATTTTCTTGTCATCCTGAACTCGTTTCAGGGTCTCATAACATATTGATTTTTTTTAGATGCTGAAACAAGTTCAGCATGACATTTTGCCTTGATATGCTAATTGCGACACAGTCTCATTATAATGAGGAGGATATAACACCTACCGCTTTATGACTTTTTTTCTAAAAGGATAAACGTTCGATGCCCAATCTTGCTTTTCTCAACCACCTGAATGTTTGCCGGGATTTGTGATTTTTTCCGTAACGTGACAAAAATATTATCCCTTAATAAAATAAGTCCAACAGAGGGGGAATTAAAAGCCTGCATTAATTCCTCACTGGTTTTAAGTTGTTCAATTTTATTTAAACCGGTGTAAAAGTTGAACGGTGCAAGCTTAAGCCCATAGGCAACGATTTCTTTGTCTTTAGGCAAATACCGGAGAATGGTTTGGCACATAGGTTTGGCTGATTTTAGAGGGTTAACGCCGGGCAAGACAACTTCGATCGCCCCCAAAAAACCAACCACCATAATAAGGACTATTGTCAAAAAGCTCGCCGTTACCTTATTTTTGCGAATAAAAAAAATATCAGATACCCTCCCGCCAGGAAAAGCAGCATAAAAATAATGAGATGAGGAAAAAATCGAATCAGTCCTGATGCCGGGGTTTTAATAAAAGGGAATAGACAAACACCTATGCCTCCAAGCATAAAAACCCCTCCCAGAACATAAAAGGGAAAGAGCAAAAATTTCGAAACAATACCCTCCCGCTCCGGCGAAGAGACAAAAGAGCTTATAAAACCTCCGAGGAGCAAAGAAGCGGCTGGATAAAGCGGAAGAAGATAAAGTTCCCGTTTGCTGGTCGAGAGGCTAAAAAAAATAAAAATCGTAATAAACCAGCACAGAGGGAAGTAGAAATTCAACCGATGCTCGCGTTGGTCTTTTGAAAACCCCCACAAAAGCGCTCCGGGCAATAAAACTATCCAGGGAACAAAACCTCCGGGGAACACCTCAAGATAATAATAGAAAGGCTGTTGGTGGGTCCAGGAATCGGCAAATCGTTCAATATTTTGTTTGAAAAGTATGATCTGGGTATACGAATCACCTCCCTTAATGCACGCGGGAATAAGCCAGGCTCCGATAATGAGAACAAAAATCAGCATCCCCCAGGGTATCTCAAGATTTTTAAAATGCCTGAATTTTTTGGTTACCAGTAAATAAACCACCATCGTTAAAAAAGGAAGGAGAAATCCCACTGGCCCTTTCGTTAAAACCCCTATCCCCATAACCCCATACGGGATAAAGTAAAAAAAACGTGATTTTTTTTCGCCTTGTAATCCTAAACAAAAAAACGTGAGTGCCAGGATAACCCAAAAGCTCAGGGTCATATCAATATTTCCCCGCCTGCCCAGCCAAAAAAATTCAACACTGGTAAGCAGCGCCAGGGCGGCAAAAAAACCGGCCTTTTGATTAAATAAACGTTTTCCCAGAAAAAAGGTGAGCAGAACACACCCTATTGCTGAAAACGCAGAAGGAAGCCGGGCGCTGATTTCATCCACCCCTCCCGTAAAATAGGAAAAAAGAGCGATCATCCAAAAGAACAAAGGTGGTTTTTCCGAATAAATTTCATTATTGAGGTGCGGCAAGATCCAGTCTCCGGTGGCGCGCATTTCCTGTGCCACCTGAGCGTATCGGGGCTCATCCGGGTTCCAGAGGTCCCACCCGTTGAGATTAAGAAAAAAAATTATCGAAGCCAAACTAATGAGGACTATTGCATTACCTCGTGCCGAACTTAAAAAAAACTGAGATGCCTTCCTGGCCGTCTCGTTACCCATTCACGATCTCCTTTACCTCATAATTAAGGTGACGTTTTTTCATCCTCTCTGGTTCCTTTTTCTGATAAGTGGTTATGTAAAAGATGAGAGATATTAGTAGATACCCACGGGCTCACGCCCGTGGCACTAAAGATTAAAAGGCAGCTGCAGTTGCCCTTTATCTATCTTTTCCTGAAACTCAATGTATCTTTTTATGACTTCTTCGTTTATGC
>Ga0068714_10001094_pt1 | contig 42692 bp, 38 predicted proteins | sample MTBNYHSulfiMetaG_FD_62988 | JGI IMG/M metagenome (GOLD analysis project Ga0068714, IMG submission 62988) | Enrichment culture microbial communities from rom New York Harbor, USA that are MTBE-degrading - MTBE-NYH (New York Harbor Sulfidogenic)... | ecosystem: Environmental > Aquatic > Marine >... | reverse complement strand
GTCACCGACTGGGTCAGGCCGCCGGTCGTTGAATGCCAGCCGTTCTTCTGGGTCTCGGTCACGGTGTACTCGCCGGGCTCCAGGTCGCTGAAGAGCAGTTCGCCGTTGACATCGGTTGAACCACTATCGACCTCAGTCGTGCCCTGAGTGAGCGCGAACTCCCAGCCTGCGAGCATCTGTTCGCCGGCGTCGTAGTCGCCGTCCCCGTTGGCGTCGAGGTACTTGTGGACGATCAGATCGCCAGTCTCGGGCTCTTCTTCCTCGCCAAAGCAGAAGATGATGTGGCTGACGTCAGCGTACTTGCCCGAAGCGTTGATCGGCGCATGCAGTCCGTAGCCTTCGTAGACAGCCGGGTCGTACACGTAGTCCTGGTAATCGTTGCTGCCCTTCACCCCAACCGAGGCAACCGGGTAGTTCGACACGAAGTCGAAGGTCATGCCCTCGTCGGTGTCGTGGATCGTTATCGTGATCTCGTAGTCCGCCGGCGTGGTCGGCGTTTCCACGGTGTCTGGCGAACTCCACGTGTACGTGCCACTGCGTGGCGAGTTGTCAAGCTTCACGCCGCCGTCACAGATCGGCCGTGCCGTTGCGGTGCGCCCCGAGGCGCCAACCACTGCGGCGGCCAGCAGGTTCACTACCGTAGCGTTCTCCGGCACCTGAACCGAGTCCACTGCAGCTTCATCGACGACTGCAACATCCTCGCCTTCGCCAGCCTCAACCGTTGCCGCTACGGCCGGTGTCGCGGTCGTCTCCGCCGAGTCCACCTCAGCCGCATATACAACGATGCCCGGCGCTACCACGGCCACTGCGAGGACGAGCGCGATGTACGCGGAGAGAATCCGCGACCCCGGACCGCCACCGCGCACCCTTCTCCAGAAGACCTTCGTCACGGTTGACACCTCCTTGCACCCCCCCTCAGAGGGGTGTCCACCTGCCCCGGGAAAAAACTAAGACCGGCCCTTGTTCGGGCCGGTCTCACCATTGGCTCCTCGTCAGACTCCGGTGACCGTGGATATGTCCGACGTATCTATGCCTCCCTGCGCAAGCAGTGCATCTTAGTTGTCAACTTGGGGGCAACGTCTTTCAAACTGATGGTAGTAACGGTACCGCAACTGTAAGCGCTGTCACACATCACATTGGTAAGCGGTGCCAGTATCCTGACGAACGGTAGCCCAATCCGCTGAGCGTGTCATATGACCGCACATTCCGGGCGTTTTGTGACAGAACCGACAATGGGTGCGGCCACTGCTCGTGACCGCACCCATTGCGAAACCTGGCAGGGAGCGTGCCTCAGGGAAGCTCACTTCCCGTGTCAGAACCTTACTTCACACGTACTGCACGGACACGAAGTGCCACGCCCGTCGACGCCGCCATGAGCGCGAGACCGATCAGGAGCAGGTACTCTCCGCCGGTGAACGGCAGGAACCCCGTGACGACGACTCGCTCGTTGTCGGTGTTGTTGGAGGGATCCGCGTCATCGGGATGCGATATCACAACAACGTTGTCAACGTTCGTCGCCCCGTCCGGCATGTCCTCATCGATCCGCACCGTGTAGCTCAGTGACATCGTGCCGTCGTCTTTGGCAAGCGGACCCGCAAACGTCCAGGTGATCTTGCCGTTGGTAACGGTGCCACCATTCGCATTGACGATCGTCACGTAGCGCTCGTCGTAGTCGTCGACAATCGTGTAGTCCTCGGCAGGTGTATCGCCGAGGTTCCACCATGTGAGCGTGTACGTCACAAGATCGCCGGCCTCGGCACTGTGGACGCTCGCCGACTTGGTGATCGCCAGATCGAGCTCGGTAAACGGCAGGGGTGTCTCGATGTTGCCGAAGTAGACCTGGGCGGTCTCATCGACGACCACAATCGCGACCTCTTCAAGGCCGCTGGTGTTCTCCCAGCCTTCCTGAAGTGTCTCAACAACCGTGTACTCGCCAACCAACAGGTCGTCGAACGCGGCCATGCCGTTTTCGTCAGTCGTGCCAGTGCCTACCTCCTGGTCCTCGCTATCGTAGACAGTGAACTCCCAGCCCTCGAGCAGTTCTTCGCCTTCGTCGTACACGCCGTCTTCGTTCGCGTCGTAGTACTTGTAGACGATCAATCCGCCGCGATCAGGCGCGTTGCCAAACCAGACGTCCGCAGTCTGCCCGGGGAGCACCTGCACGATCTGCTGCGTGCCGGTGGTGGAGTGCCAGTCGGCCTGAAGTATCTCGTCAACGTAGTACTCGCCGGGAGTCAGGCCGTCGAAACCAAGTTCACCGTTCTGGTCGGTGTACCCGGCGCCAACCAGCCAGATCGCGGCAATACTCGGCTCGATCGGGGGTGTCTGCTGGCTGACGGTGAACTCCCAGTCCTCCAGCATCAGTTCGCCCTCGTCGTACTCACCGTTCTCGTTGGCGTCCAGGTACTTGTGAACGAGCAGTGTTCCAAGCTCAACGTTGCCGAACCAGACGGTCGTGATCTCATCGTCGGTCACGATGAACTCCTGCGTGATCGGCGTTGTGTTGGTCCAACCGCCCTGAAGTGTCTCGACCGCAGTGTAGGTGCCCGGATCGAGACCCTCGACATCGAGCGCGCCGGTAACGTCGGTCTCGCCTTCGCCGACCAGCACGTCCTGGTCGTTGTAGATGTCGAAGTGCCAGCCTTCCAGCATCTCCTCCGCATCGTCGAACAGGCCGTTCATGTTGGAGTCGTAGTACTTGTAGATCGTCACGTCACCTTCATCGGGCACGTTGCCAAACCAGACGGTGCCGGTCCCGTCATCGGGGACGACCACATCGCGCTCAATACTGCCGGTGCAGTCCCAGCCGACCTTGACGGTCTCGACAACCGTGTAGGTCCCGGCGGGAAGATCGGCAAACGCAAGCTCACCGGCCGCGTCAGTCGTGCCGCCTCCAACGAGCACGTCCTGATCGTCGTAGACGCTGAAGTCCCAGCCCGGCAGCATCTCCTCACCGGCGTCGTACGCGTCGTTCTCGTTGGCGTCCAGGTACTTGTAGATGGTGAGGTCACCACGATCCGGCACGTTGCCGAAGTAGATGTGAGCCGTGCCGTCATCGGCGACGACCACATCGCGCTCGAGAAGACCGGTGCTGTCCCATCCCGCCTGAAGGGTCTCAATGACCGTATAGGTGCCAGCAGGCAGATCCGTGAGTGTGAGTTCACCGTTAAGGTCGGTCTCGCCATGGCCCACAAGCACGTCCTGGTCGTCATAGACGTCGAAGTGCCAGCCCGCGAGCATCGCTTCACCGGCATCGAGCGTATCGTTCTCGTTGTCGTCCAGATACTTGTAGACGATCAGATCGCCCCGGTCTGAGACGTTTCCAAACCACACGGTCGAGTTCGTGTTGTTGAGAACGTCCACGCTTCTGGTCAACAGACCGGTGCAATCCCAGCCGTCCTCCAGCGTCTCGGTCACGGTGTAGGTGCCAAGGGAGAGGTCTGTGAAGGCAAGCGATCCGTCCGCACCCGTCTGTCCAGTCGCAACCACCGCGTTGAGCGAGTCGTACAGGGTGAAGGTCCACCCCTCCAGCATCTGTTCGCCAACATCGTGCGTGTCATTCTCATTGCCATCGAAGTACTTGTAGACGGTGATCGATCCGCTCGGGATCGGTACGCTCGGTGTTGGCACGGTCTTGGCGCCAACACCAGGAATGTCCAGTTGGCCGTGACCGGACGAGCCCTGCACCCAGCCGGCGCCATCCCTCGGCGTTGTCTTGGCATTCCAGACAGGCGTGCGCGCCAGGTGCGCCTGGAAGTAGACGACCGCATACTCGCCTGGCGGGATTGAGATGCCCTCCGCGATGCTGGTCTTCAACAGGGCCGCCGAGCCGTACGTCCCGGAGCTGTCGTCCAGTTCAACTGGAACGTCCTGCGAGCTGATCGAGAGAGCGCTCGTGCCCGGATACCAGTTGTCGCCGAGCGCGGGAGCCGTGCCCGTGATGTAGTAGCCCCATGCGGTCGTGTAGTCATACATGATCGAGAAGTCGTAGGGGCTGCTGCTCGTGGCGACGCAGTGATCCATCGTGATGGCTATCGCTGGAACGATGACGGTATTCGCTCCGTCCTTGTTCTGAATGACCACCCGATACGGTATGAGCTCACCCTCGCCCCATGTCTGCAGGTTGCCGGTGATCCAGCCAGAGGACTTGCGAACGCCTTCAAACGTCAGAGTGAGGTTCGTGTTGTCGCCCGGAACCACCGCTGTGATCGTTCCGACTGCGGCAACAGTAGACGCGGCCACCGTCGCGGCAGCAGCCTCAACCGAAGGCTTAGGCTCGGGAGACGCTACAGGGTCTGACACAAACTCTCGCATCGGTGCGACCGGATCTTCAGCCGGTGCTACCACTTCTTCTGCGGGTGCGACACTCTCCGCCGGAATGGGATCGTCGATCACCACCTCGTCAGGAAGGGTGACGAGCTGCTCCGCGACGAGCGTGTCGCGGACGTCCGCAGGGTCACCGTCGGCGGCATACACTGTGACTCCCGGTCCCACAACCGCAACCGCCAGGACCAGCGCAACGTATGCCGACAGGGAACGAGCCCACAACCCTCCGCCCCGCACTCGACGCCATAGTACGGTCGCCATCGTTGGCACCTCCCTGCACCCCCCGCGAGGGGGGCGTTCGCCTGCCCCGGAAAACAGCTGAGACCGACCCTTGTGTGGGTCGGTCTCACCATTGGCTCCACGTCGGATATCGGTGACCGAGGATCTCCCGACGTATCTCCGCCTCCCAGTGCCAGCGCGCATCTCAGTTGTCAACCAGGGAAATCGCCTTACTTTGCGTGTTCCCACACGCGGGCGAGTGTAATCTCCGTCACATCGAGATGCGGCGAGCGGTTCGTCTGCGGTGACGAGCGGTAGCAGGAAACACCACGATTTCGCATCAAACGGGGCAGCGAACTGCATGACTCGCGCGAGGCGAGCCGCAGAAAGTGAGTATCAGCTCGGTTCGGTCGGCGCGCCGAGGCGGACATGCGCGAGCATAGTTGCCCTACGACGGCACAATCGCCCGTCTCAGGACCTCACTCATGCGCTCCACCGGAACGATCTCCATTTCCGTGCGCACGTGTTCGGGGACCAGCTCGAGATCCCTGATGTTCTCTTTGGGGATCAGGACCGTCTTGATCCCGGCGCGATGCGCGGCAAGCAGCTTCTCTTTCAGGCCGCCGATCGGCAGGACGTGCCCTCGAAGCGTGATCTCGCCCGTCATTGCCACTTCACGGTGCACTCTGGCGCCGGTGAGCACCGACGTGAGCGCCGTGGCTATCGTGATGCCGGCAGAGGGTCCGTCCTTGGGGATTGCTGCAGCGGGAACATGGACATGCAGGTCATAGGAATCCGCAAAGTCCGGGTCGACGCCGAGCTGCTTTGCGTTCGATCTGATCCAGCTCACTGCGGCCTGGGCGGATTCCCGCATCACGTCACCAAGCTGACCCGTGAGCTTGAGTTCACCTTTACCCTTCATCTTCGTTGCTTCGATGAAGATGACGTCGCCACCAACCTCCGTCCAGACGAGACCGGTGGACACACCCACCTCGTCCTTCTTCTCGGCAAGGCCAAAAGTGAACTTCACAGGACCGAGGTACTCGTGAACGGTCTTTGCGCCAACCGTCGTCTTGCCAACTGAACCCTCAACCACCCTGCGTGCCACCTGGCGGCAGATCGAGGCGATCTGCCGCTCGAGGTTGCGAACACCGGCCTCGCGCGTGTAGCGCCTGATGATCTCCCTGAGCGCACTGTCGGTCACTGCAAGGAGCGCCGGCCGGAGACCATGCTCCTTGAGCTGCTTGGGCACGAGGTACTTCCGCGCGATGTGGAGCTTCTCGTCTTCTGTGTAGCCCGGGAAGTGGATGACCTCCATGCGGTCCTTGAGCGCCGGCGGAATCGGATCGAGCAGGTTCGCGGTGGTTATGAACATGACGTCCGAGAGATCGAACGGCACCTCGAGGTAGTGGTCCTGGAACGAGTTGTTCTGCTCGGGGTCGAGAACTTCGAGCAGCGCCGACGTCGGGTCACCCCGAAAGTCCGCGCCAACTTTGTCGATTTCGTCCATCATGAAGACAGGGTTGTTCGTGCCGACCTGGTCGATGGACTGGATGATTCGCCCTGGCAGCGCGCCAACGTACGTCCTGCGGTGCCCACGAATCTCGGCCTCGTCGTGCACTCCGCCGAGCGACATGCGCACGAACTTCCGGTTGAGAGAACGCGCGATCGACTTGCCGATGGAGGTCTTCCCCACCCCCGGAGGTCCCACAAAGCAGAGTATGGGGCCGCGCATCTGATCGGTCAGCTGGTGTACCGCCAGGTGCTCTAGTATGCGCTCCTTGACCTTCTCGAGACCGTAGTGATCCTCGTCGAGAATCGTCTTGGCCTCAATGAGGTCGAGCTTCTCATCGTCGCGCGTTGTCCACGGCAACCCGATGAGCCAATCCAGGTATGTGCGGATGACCCCCGTCTCCGCGGCGGCCTGCGGCATCTTCTCTAGCCGTCCCAGTTCCTTCAGGGCCTTCTCCTCAACCGCTTCCGGCATCTCGGCCGCCGCGATCTTCTGCCGGTACTCGTCGGCCTCGGCCTTCACCTCGTCGTACTGGCCGAGTTCCTGCTGGATTGCCTTGAGCTGTTCGCGGAGGTAGTACTCGCGCTGGGACTTGGACATCGACTCCTTGACGCGGCTCTGAATCTTCGAGCCCAGTTCCAGAATCTCCATCTCCCTGTGCAGGTAGTGCGCGGTCTTGCGCAGGCGCTCCTTGGGATCGAGCGCTTCGAGGATCTGCTGCTTGTCCTCAACCCTCAAGGCAAGGTGGAAGGCTATGAAATCCGCAAGACGGCCGGGCTCCTCGATCGCGTTCGCGGCCCCGAGGACCTCCTCGGGAACCGGCTTGCCGAGCTGTCCGGCGTCTTCAAAATCCGAGACGAGATTGCGCATCAGCGCCTGGGCCTCGAGGTCGGCGACGGGCGGGTCCTCGATGACTTCGACACGAACCTCGATATACGGATCGAGGTGCAGGTACTCAACGACACGCACGCGCTTCACGCCCTCCACGAGCACCTTCGCCGTGCCGTCTGGAAGCTTCAGCTCCTGAATGATCGTGGCGATACAACCGATCGCGTACATGTCTCCCGGCTCGGGATCCTGCGTCTGCGAGTCGCGCTGGGTCAGCAGCACGACGAGGTGGTCGGTGCGCAGCGACTCCTCAAGCGAAGTGACCGAACGCTCACGGCCGACGAACAGCGGCACAACCAGACTCGGGAACACGATCATGTCCCTGAGCGGAATAAGTGGCAGTACGTCGGGGATCTGCTCCTGTACGTCTCGTTTCGACATCAGGTGAGCCCTCCCTCTCTGAATCCAGTCTCGTGACGTGTGATAATCTCCCCTGTATTCCATCATCGTACACGAATGATCCTGCTCATCGTCTCGATCTCACGCAGATCGGAAAATGCGGATGCCTCATCGCCGACATACAGCCCCGCCGCGGGTGACGCTCGTTCTCCCCTGTGTGGCGCTCCTGTTCGCACTGCTAGCAGCCGGGCTCGCACCGCTTTCTGCCCGCGCGCAGACCGCACCCATCCCCGCGGTCACCGCTGCAGCCAGCACGGCTGACCAGTCCGTGCTAGTCAGCATCCAGCAGCCCACGACAACGATTGCGGCCGACGGGATACTGCGGGTCACCGTAGAGGTCACAACAAGTGAACCGGCGGAGTACCTCGAGGTCCGGTTGAGACTGCGATCCGCATCGGGCGACCTCGTGTATCAGAAGACACAGGTGCGCAATGCGGCACCTTCCGGACTCACGCTCGTCACGTACGAGTACGACCTGTCGTCACTGGGCTTGTCACCAGGCCGCTATCCCATTGAAGTCCGCGTGCTCGCTACCGGTGCCGATCCGACGATCGCCACGAGCCGGGCACTGCTCGTGGACGCCGATGCGAGCCCGGTGCCGGTGGCGCTCGTGATACGGTACGAACAGATGCCGTCCGTGGGCTTTGACGGCACGTTCGCCGTAAACCCCGCCTCGCACATAGTCTCCTCGGAGACCATGGCCGCAATCGCAGGCCTTGTTGCCGAGCGGCAGTCCCCGGTGGCATTTGCGATCGCACCGGTGACCCTCGACGAATTCGCTCGGGCGGCGGCCGGTTACGAAACCACCGCAGGCGCAACCGTTTCGGCAGGCCAGGACGTGCCACGGCGCTACGCCGCAGTCCTCGAAGCCTTGAAGAACGCCACCGCGAGCGGCGTCCTCCGCGTACTTGACACGCCGTACGCGCGTCCCGACCTTGCCTCGTCGGCAACCAGCGCCACCGTCGACGATCTCGCGCGTCAGTGGGTACGCGCCGACGGCGTGCTCACCGCGGTCCTCGGCTCCACAGCGGCATCGTCTACCGCGTACCTCGGGGAGGTTGTCTCACCCGAAGCGGCTGCAACGCTTGCCGCGCGCAATGACAGCACGCTCCTCGTGATGCCCGGGGCCGCGCTCTCGCGCGAGGCAACCGCTCCCACGGGCTGCTACACGCTGGAGGGCACCGGCGCGCGCGTCCTTGTTGCCGACGAGGACCTCGCCGAGACCGCCCTCTCGGGGGCCGATGCCTTCTACGACGCGGTCTTCGATCACGTGGGATCGGATGCCGTGGTGCTCGTCATGGACGTCGGTCCCGGATCGTCGTACAGCACCGAAGACGTCCGCCGGGTGCTCGACCTCATAGACGGCGCCCCCTGGCTCGTTCTCAGCGACATCACGGCACTCGGACTCGGAAGTGACCTGGAGACCGTGACGCTCGCACCCGTCGAAGCCTCAAGCGCCCCTTCAGGGTACTGGTTCGATGTCGCTGCAGCTCGCGCACCCGTGCTCGCATACGTCGCTGCCAGGGGAAGCGACGACGCGGACGCCGCCAACGCATTGCGGGCGATCCTGATGTCCGAGAGTTCGCTTCTCGCGGGAGCAGACGGCGACTGGGCTGGTGCCGCGCTTGGCCTCAAGGCGGCAGGCGACGCCAAAGCGTACGTCACCGGTCAGTTTGCACTGGTCCACCTGAATATCATGGACATCACCCTCTCGGGCCGTCACGGCGATGTCCCGGTCACGATCGTCAACGGCACCGGCAAGGAGTTGACGATCACCTTGATCGCCGAGTCCGATGATATGAGCATCGGCAGCACGTCAACCGTCCTGACGGTGCTCCCCGAAGAGAACTTCGTGACGATCCCCGTGAGCCTCGGAAACGCCCTCTCGGGCGACCTGCACGTGTCACTTCGCGCCGGTGACGTTACCATCACCGACACGATCGTGCGCGTGAAGGCCTCCTACATCGACCGGCTGGCAACGGTGGGTATGGTCGTCATCGTCCTACTCGGGTTACTGTTCTACATCTACCGGCGCGTGCGCCCGGCGAAGGACACCACTGCAGGGGAATGAGCAACTGAGATGCGCGCAGTAGTTCTCGATACGAATGTGCTCCTATCCCAGCCCGATGCGGTCTTTGGCTATCCGGGCGCGCTCGTGATCGTGCCCGAGGCGGTGCTCGGCGAGATCGACAAGCTCAAGACGTCGCGCGTTGATCCCGACTTGCGCTTCCGCGGGCGCGAGGTGAGCCGCATCCTCTTCACGCTCTCGGAGACCGGCAGCCTCGTTGACGGCGTGCCGATGGAGGGCGGCGGCGAATTGCGTGTGGCTGCGCTCAAGAATGGCGTGGCGCTGCCTGACGGTCTCTCGTCGCGCAACGCCGACGACCGGATCCTCGCAGTGGCGTGCCAGGCGCGCGATTCAGGCCTCGATCACCTGACGCTTGTCACCAACGACCTCAACATGCTGCTCAAGGCGCAAACGCACGGCCTCCGGGTAGAACATCGCGCCGAGGGCGATCCGGGGCTCGGCAAGAGGACCGCCCGGTGGTTCTCACGCTACCGCACACCGCTGACGATCCTTGCGATCGCTATCGCCGTCTTTGCCGGCGTGCTCGCGCTTTCGTTCTACACGTCACACCTTACCGGCACCGGCGGCGCGGACGCCGTGCCCACCGAGTTCCGCGATATGCTCACCACCGACTACCGCAACCTGCTCGACGGCCTGATCACGCTCGAGAGAGACCCGGCAAACGCCGAGGCCACCAAACAGGTCGCCGACGCGTACTACGATCTCTGGGCACAAAACGGCACCGCCGCGTACGCGTACAAGGCGATCAGCTACTACGAGAGCTACCTGCGCGCCACGCCTAGTGACAACGAGGCGCGCACGGACCTCGCCGCTATGTACTTCTACGCAGGAGACACGGACAAGGCCATCCAGGCCGCCGCCGAAGTGATCGCCGACGACCCGCAGCACATCGAGGCCAACTACAACCTCGGCCTATTCTACTGGCACGGCCGCAGTGACTACGCGAGCGCGGCAACGCAGTTCATGACCATCATGGACCTCACCCGGACCGGTGGGCCGCTCGCCGACGCGGATGTCTACTCGACCGCCCAGACCCAACTCGGGCAGCTCAACACCGAGGCCACCGCGGCTGGCGTTGATCTCGGCATAGACGCAGGCTACCTTCCGGAAGGATCGAACTAGTGGAAACCATCGACATCGCGATCATCGGCGGCGGACCGGCGGGGCTTGCTGCGGCGCTCTACGCCGCGCGGGCACGAGCGAGAACCGTCGTCTTTGAGTCCGCCATGCCCGGTGGGCAGATCGTTACGACCGACCACGTGGAGAACTACCCGGCCTTCCCTGAGGGCATCTCGGGCATGGAGCTCGGCGATCTGATGCACCGCCAGGCCGAGCGCTTTGGCGCCGAGTTCCGCGTGTTCGCCTCCGTCGAGACGCTCGAGCCGTGCGGCGCGGAGTTCACGCTGACGGACTCGGAGGGCGACCGCTTCCTCGCCCGCGCGGTCATCCTCGCCACCGGCGCCGTGCCGAGAAAGCTTGGCGTGCCCGGCGAGGCGGAGTTCACCGGCCGCGGCGTCTCGTGGTGCGCCACGTGCGACGGCGCGTTCTTCCGGGACAAGGTCGTAGCCGTCGTGGGCGGAGGCGACGCGGCTGTGGAGGAGGCGCTCTTCCTCACGAAGTTTGCGAGCAAGGTCTACCTCATTCATCGCCGCAACGAACTCCGCGCCACGAAGTGCATCCAGGAGCGCTGCCTGGCGAGCGACAAGATCGAGCCGGTGTGGAGCCGCGCGATCGCTGAGGTGGTTGGCGAGGGCGGCAAAGTCACCGGTGTCCGCCTCGCTGCCACGGACGGTGGCGAGGGCGAACACCTCGCACTCGACGGCGTCTTCATCTTCGTCGGCGTCACGCCGAGGAGTGAACTTGCGGCCGGACTGTGCGAACTCGACGAAACCGGGTACGTGAAGGTAGACCAGGAAGGCCGCACATCGTACCCTGGACTGTACGCCGCCGGAGACGTGACTACCTCCTCGCTGAAGCAGGTCGTCACAGCCGCGTCCGGCGGAGCGTTGGCGGCATTTGAAGCACTGAGATACATTGACGAACACGCATGCTCGATTGAAGGCTAGCCCGGGGACGGGCTGGAAGGGGTAATCGATGAGCGAGACATTGAAGAACGTGACCGATGCCAGCTTCGCCACCGATGTCGTCGCAAGCGACAAGCCGGTGCTGCTCGACTTCTGGGCGCCGTGGTGCGGCCCCTGCCGCATGATGGGTCCCGTCCTCGAGGAGCTCGCCGCCGAGTATCCCGGCATCACGGTCGCCAAGCTGAATGTGGATGACAACCCGCAGACCGCGATGCAATTTGACGTGATGTCGATCCCGACACTCCTCGTGTTCAGCAAGGGCGACGTCGTGAAGAAGATCGTGGGTGCGATGCCCAAGAAGCGTCTCGTTGACGAGATCGCGCCCTGGCTCGCGTAGGAATCGGCGCTGAGTGATCGCACGGCCAACCCGCGCAACCGGAAGAGCGCTCGCATGACCTGTCGCATCCTCGTCATCGACGGTATGGGCGGCCGCATTGGACAGGAAGTCGTCCAGCGGTTCCGCCTTGCGTTTGGCGAGAGCATCGAGATCCTGGCAATCGGGACCAACTCGGCTGCCACTTCGGCGATGCTCAAGGCGGGCGCGAACCGGGCGGCAACGGGCGAGAACGCCGTGCGCGTAACGTCTCGCGAGGCGGATATCCTCGTGGCGCCGCTCTCCGTCCTCATCCCCAACTCGATGATGGGCGAAGTGACGCCCGGCATGGCCGAGGCGCTCTCGCTTTGTGAGGCGCGCAAGGTCATACTACCTCTGACGAATCCCAGGCTCGACCTGGTCGGGACCACGAAGGGCCCACTCCCGCATCTGCTCGACGAAGCCACCGCACTGGTGGCCTCACTCATCGGCGAAGGAGGTGGAGATACATGTGCGAAGCGCGCGTGATCATTCAGTCGCCAGAAGGCGCTGACATTGAGACGATCGAGGACATCACGACGATCGTGCCCGAAGACGGTGCGCTCAAGCTGTACGATCTCTACGGTGGTCATCGGACGGTCGCAGCGTCGCTCAAGGAAGTCCGGCTGCTGGAGCACACGGTCGTCCTGAGCGCGCGATAGCGCTGCGGTTTCTCGTCTCCGGGTTCTGCAGCGCGAGTGGTGCCCGACCCGGACATTCGCTCCATAGGAAAGGGGCTCAACGTGTGTGAAGGTGGAGTCAATACCGGTCAGATGAAGCTGGCCGTGGCCATGGTGAATGACGCGCTCGCGCTCTCGCAGCAGCATCTCGAGCAGCTGCACCGGCTGGCCGACCAGGGTCACCGTGCCGCCACGAGCGCCGAACTGGCGCAGGCCTCGGTACTGCTCGGCGAGGCGCGCGAGAAGCTCGAGTCTGCAGTTCAGCAGCTCGGGTATGTCGATCACGACGATGTGACGATCGAGCTTCTGTAGGACTGCTCTTCGCTCCGGCCCGTCCACGGGCAGGGGCGCCAGGTGCCCGGCCATGAGATTTGGCCGGATGCCCACGTACCGGCCCGCTGCAGGGCCGAAAGCGCGTGCCCACGAAGGGTCCGCACGAGACGATCAAGAACCGATCGAAGGAGATCACTCGTGCACATTCCTGATGGCATGCTTGAAGCGCGCACGTGGATTCCCGCGTGGCTTGGCTCGGCCGGCATTCTCGGCTACGCGGTCAAACGCGTGCGGGAGCGGCTTTCCGACGCCAGAATCGTGATGATGGCCGTGCTGGCGGCGCTCATTTTCGCGCTGCAGATGTTGAACTTCCCCGTGGCGGGCGGGACATCCGGTCATTTTGCCGGTGGTGCGCTTGCAGCGATCATTCTCGGCGTGTGGCCCGCGATGCTGTCGATGTCGGCCGTCGTGACGATCCAGGCGCTCTTCTTTGGCGATGGCGGCGTGACCGCACTCGGCGCGAATCTGCTGAACATGGCGATCATCGGCCCTGCCGTAGGCTGGGCAATCAACAGGGCGTTCCTGAAGCTCTCCAATGCGAGAACGATGCGGCTTATTGCGGCAGCCGCGGCAGGCTGGTGTGCATGCGTCAGCGGGGCGCTGTCGGCAGGGCTGATGTTGTGGCTTTCCGGCCGGGCGCCTCTTGCCGCCGCGCTCGTGGCAATGGGCGGCTGGCACGCGGTCATCGGCATCGGCGAGGGCGTCATCACGGCCGGAATTGTCGGCTATCTGCTGGCCGTGCGACCCGACTTGCTCTCGGACGAAGGTGCGTCCGCGGGGGCCTCGCCCCGCAAGGTGGTGATCGGCCTCGGCGTGGTGGCGATCGTGGCGGCGGGCCTCTCGTTCCTCGCGTCGTCGCATCCCGACGGGCTCGAGTACGTCTACGAGCACATCGGAACCGCATTCGACGGCACGGCGATCGTGCGCGGTCTGATGCCCGACTACATGCTTCCCGGAGTCAGCAGCGACGTGCTTGCAGGAGTCCTGGCCGGGACTGTCGGCGTGATCATCACGGGAGTCCTCGCCTACGCGCTGCTTTCAGGGATGCGGCGCCGGCGCGACACGCCCGATTCCAAGTAGACATAAGCGCGGGGAGCGGCGATGACAGAAGAGCAAGGCCACACCGACGGCGCGTGTCGCCACACGGACGGCCACACCAACGATAGCTCGCGCACCGAGGTGCGCGACGACACGGGCACCGGCGTCGGCGTGCACGGCCACGGTCACGCGCATCCCGGCGCGCCCTTGCACGAGCACCCCCATCACCACCAGGCGGAGCCGTCGCTTCCCGCGCACGTGCACGCCCACCCGACTTCGTTCGAGTCGCTGACCTACATCGTATCGCCGCTCCACGCGCTCGATGCGCGCGCGAAGATCGTCGCCACGTTCGTGGTGGTTCTCGGGGTCGTGACCACGGCCGCGCTGCGCCTGCCCGAGTTCGTGCTGCTCGTTGCGCTACTGTGCGCGCTCTGCGCAGTGGCCCGTCTGCCGCTCGGCCGCGTGCTGGCCCGCAGCGCGTCGGTCCTGCCGTTCGTGGCAGTCCTCGCCCTCTTTGCGCCGCTGCAAGAGAGCGGCGGGGCGATGACGATTCCGGGGTTCGTTGCGGCGTGGTCGGACGGTGGGTGGATCGCCGCATGGAGCCTCATCACCCGCGTGTGGCTCGCGGCTTGGTGCCTCGCGCTCCTCACGGCAACCACGCCCACAGCCGACCTTCTCGCCGGCCTGCGCCGCCTGCACGTGCCCGATGTGTTCGTCATGCTGCTCTCGTTTATCGCGCGCTACATGCACGTGTTCGCCGACCAGCTCCGGTCGCTGCGCACCGCCCTCGCAAGCCGGGCGCCGCACCTGCGCGGCCGTGCGCTGCTGCGCTCGCTTGGAAGCATCTCGGGCAACCTGCTCGTGCGCTCCTACGAGCGCGGCGAGCGTGTGTACGCGGCGATGCTCTCCCGCGGCTACACGGGCGAGCTGCCGTCGGCAACGGTCAGCCGCGTCGGTCCGGCCGAAGTCCTGCTGGTTATCTGCGCGCTGCTCACCTGGGCCGCGCTCGCGCTCTACTGAGGAAGGGTCACCCGTGAACGCTGACATCAACGCCTACACCCGCGCCGGCGGACATTCGCACGATCACGCCCACGCAGCGGCACCCTCGCGCGAGCACGCCCAGACGCACGCGCCCGCAGCTGCTCCGGCGTCCGGCACCACTCCCCTCGTGGAGCTCGTCGGCCTGCGCCATCGGTACCCGGATGGCACCGAGGCCCTCCGCGGCGTGGACCTCGCGATTGCCGAGGGACGTTCGCTCGCGCTGCTCGGACCCAACGGCGCGGGCAAGTCCACACTGCTGCTCCACCTGAACGGGATCCTGAGGCCCACCGAGGGGGCTGTGCGCCTCGACGGGATCGACGTCACCCCCGCCACGGTGAAGCAGACGCGCGAGCGCGTGGGACTCGTCTTCCAGGACCCGGACGATCAGCTCTTCATGACGACGCTCTACGAAGACCTCGCGTTCGGGCCGCTCAACCAGGGGCTTCCTGCGGCGGAAGTGGACGAGCTCGTGCACCGGGCGCTGCACGCCGTTGGGCTTGCCGACGCGGCCAGCCGTCCGGGCCACCACCTGAGCTTTGGACAACGGAAGCGGGCGGCGCTTGCCACCGTGCTCGTGATGAAGCCGCGGGTGCTCGTCCTCGACGAGCCGACGTCGAACCTGGATCCGCATTCCAAGCGCGACATGGTCGCGCTGCTCGCGTCCCTCGGCACAACGGCGCTCATTGCCACGCACGACATGGACGTAGCGTGGCAGCTGTGCGCGGATGCGGCCGTGCTCGACGGCGGGAGAATCGTGGCGTTCGGCCCGAAGGAGACAATCCTGACCGACGAGGCGCTGCTCGAAGCCCACGGCCTCGAACTGCCGTGGGCCGTGCGGGTGGGGTGTGGACTTTCCGCGACACGGCTGCCCGGGGTCACATCCGGCATCCGGGAAAGACACCTGCTCGCATCCATACGGCTACCGCTACAATAGGGTTCAGGACGATACGCACGGTCGCTCGGGCATGCAGTCACGGTTTTGGAGCCGCCACCATGGACGAAGACACCAACACACCCATGACTGAAGACAGCAGCATGCCGGCAGCCGGAGCCACCGGCGGCGAGCCTGGAACTGAGGCCACCGGCAAGCCCAGGGCGAAGGCGCCATACGTTGTCCTCGGCTTCATTGGCGCCCTGTTCTTTGGATTCTTCCTCGCTCCGCTCGTCGCTGCGCTGCTTCAGGCGCTTGCCCCGTCGGTCGGAGAGAGCCCTGCGCTCGCGGTCGTTCAGATACTCACCCTCGTCGTCCAGCCCGTTCTGCTCCTGCTCACGCTCGGCCTATCGATTGCCGCGCTCATCGTGGGCAAGAACAAGCGCGACGCGAAGCTCGCAAGCCTCGGCAAGGGCGGAGTCGCGGCGTTCGTCACGGCGATCCTCGTGACGCTCCTCGCCTTTGGCACGTGCATGGTGATGCTCGGCGCGAACGGACTGTGACGGGCGCTTTGCGGCAGGCCGGCGCCCGTGTCGAGACACGACCGCACCGGCCAACAACTGGTACACTCCTCCCATGAGCACACCCACACGTCCCCCGCATCACACCGTCTTCGCACCCGAGACCGGAGAAGCGCCGGTTTACTGGGAGTGCCCATCGTGCGGCTACATCTCGGGCGACCCGCGTTTTGCGGATCCGGACTTCCCCTGCGCGTTCTGTCGCGAGTGCGGCGACGAGCCCGTCAGCGAGCGCCGTACGTACCCGACGGACCGCATCCGGCGGCTTGACGAGCGCATCCGCCAGTACCACCGCGACGGCGACCACGAAATCGTCGTCATCCTCGTGATGGCGTTCCTCGAGACCATCCTCGAGGACATCCTCGACCGTCTCATGGCCGCGCACGGCGCCGATCTCGCCGTCCGCAAGATGCTCATGGATACCGAGCGCGCGATCGGCCTTCGCCTCGGCAAGGTCTTCCCGTCACTCACCGGCGCCGAGTTTGAAGACGTCGCCGCCGAACTCGGCTACCGGGACTTTCCCAAGCGCTGGCGGACACTGCGTGACGCGCGCAACGCCTTCATCCACGACTCGCCGTACAACGGCGCGCGCGAGACGCTGCAGCCGAGCATGGGCCACGACGCGATGGCGCTCCTGGATCAAGCGTACAAGCTCTTCGTCCTCGTGAACAACAAGTACGTGGCCGATGGATTCCACCGGGACTAGCCCCGTACGCGCCGTGTCCGTGCGGATCACGGGCATCGTTCAGGGCGTCGGCTTCCGGCCGTTTGTCTACAACCTCGCCCGGCGGCTCGGCGTACGCGGCTGGGTGAAGAACACCACCGGCGGCGTCGTGGTCCATGCCGAGGGGGACGAGTACGCGGTGACGGCCTTCGTGGCGGCCCTGCGCGACGAGGCCCCGCCGATGGCGGTCATCGACTCTCTGGTGGCCGAGGAGCGTGCAGCCGAAGGGTTTGAGGACTTCTCGATCGCGGCATCCGAAACGCTCGAGGGCACGATGACCCTGGTCTCGCCGGACATCGCGACCTGCGCGGCATGTCACTCGGACTTCACCGATCCGGCGAACCGTCGGCACGGCTACCCATTCACCAACTGCACGAACTGCGGACCGCGGTTCACCGTCATCGACGACGTCCCCTACGATCGCCCGATGACCACCATGCGCGACTTCCCTCTCTGCGACGAGTGCGCCGCCGAGTATGCGGACCCCGCTGACCGGCGGTTCCATGCGCAGCCAAACGCGTGCTTCCGGTGCGGGCCGCGCCTGTATCTCAACGTCTTCGGAACCGGACGTGCGGCCGATACGGAATCGCCGTTCGCGTGGTCTCCGGAGTGCGAGTTCGTGCCGCGGCCCCATCGGAACGTGGAGGCGGAGCGTGCGCGCGCCTCGGCGATCATCGAAGAGACGGCGCAGCTGTTGCGCGGCGGCGCGATCGTGGCCGTGAAGGGGCTGGGCGGGTTCCAGCTGGCGTGCGACGCGCGCAATGAGGCCGCCGTTCTGCGGCTCCGCGAGCGCAAGCACCGCTGGGGCAAGGCGCTCGCGATCATGGTTCGCGATCGTGCCGAGGCCCAGTCGCTCGTCCATCTGTCCGCCGAGGAGGAGGCGCTGCTCGCCAGCCCGCAGGCGCCGATCGTGCTCGCGCGGCTGCGGACGGCGCAAGCGAGCAACGCGGCGCGAGACGGCGTCACCGGCGCTCCCCTCGCCCCATCGCTCGCACCGGGCCTGACCGAGCTCGGCGTGATGCTGCCGTACACGCCGCTCCACCACCTGTTGCTCACCGCGTTCGGCGGTCCGCTCGTGATGACGTCCGGCAACCGCAGCGACGAGCCAATCGCCACCGGCAACGCCGAGGCGCTCTCGCGGCTCTCAGACATCGCCGACGCATTCCTGCTGCATGATCGCGCGATCGCCACGCGCTACGACGACTCGGTCATGCTCCACACGCCAGACGTCGGCGCCGAGGTCATCAGGCGCGCGCGCGGCTACGCGCCGTTTCCGCTGCGGGCGCCGGTGGACTCGGACGTGCCGATCCTCGCGTGCGGGCCAGAGCAGAAGAACACCTTCTGCCTGCTATCCGGCGAGCACGCGTTTGTATCGCAGCACATCGGCGACATGGAGAACGCGGAGACGCTGGAGAGCTTCGAGCGCACGATCGCGCTCTACGAGCGGCTCTTCCGCATCACGCCGGAGCTCGTGGCCTACGATCTCCATCCGGAGTATCTCTCAAGCAAGTTCGCCCTCGCGCTCGGCCTGCCAGCGATCGGCGTGCAGCACCATCACGCGCACATCGTGAGTGTGACCGCCGAGCACGGCATCACGGAGCCCGTCATCGGCGTGGCGCTTGACGGCACCGGGTACGGCCGTGACGGCACGATCTGGGGGGGCGAGATTCTCATCGCGGACTGGGCAGGCTTCGAGCGTGCGGGACACCTGCGCGCTATGCCCCTTCCCGGCGGCGCCGGGGCGATCCGCAGACCGGCGCGGATGGCGCTCGGCGTGCTGGACGCGTTTAGCCTCACGGAGCATCCGGGCGCGGCGCCCCTGCGCGCACGGCTGGCGCCCGGCGAGGAGCAGACGGTCCGGGCGATGATTGCGCACGGACTCAACACGCCGCAGACGTCGTCGATGGGGCGCCTCTTCGACGCGGTGGCCGCGCTCGCAGGCGTGCGCGACGATGCCCTCTACGAGGGGCAGGCGGCGATCGAACTCGAGGTTGTAGCGGACGCCGGCGAACTCGCGCGACTGGCGGCGGGCGGCTCGCGTACGGCCACTGAGGCATCGCCCGCCCCCGGTGCGTACGCCTTCGCGCTTCTCGACACGCCGCACGCCTTCGTCATCGACAGCGCGCCGCTCATCAAGCGCGTGCTTGACGACATCGCTTCGGGCACGCCGGCCGGCATCATCTCGGCGCGATTCCACACGGCGGTGGTGGACGCGCTCGTGAGCGCGTGCCTCCGGACCTCTGCGGCCTCAGGCATCACCACTGTAGCGCTGGCCGGCGGCGTGTTCCTCAACCGTCTCGTCATGCGCGGCGCCCTGCTCGGTCTGAGGCGCGCCGGCCTTTCGCCGCTCACCCACAAGCAGCTACCGGTCAGCGACGGCAGCATTGCCTATGGCCAGGCGATAGCGGCATGGGCCCGCAGAAACGTTGTATAGTGCGAGGGCATCTTTCAGAGGCGCCGCGCGCGCCCGCAGCACGAGTGTTGGAGGTTCCCATGTGTCTCGCCATTCCGGCACAGCTCGTCTCTGAACCAAATGACATCCAGATGGCCGAGGTCGACATTCTCGGCGTGAAGCGCACGATCAGCGTCATGATGACCCCCGACGCCCGGTCCGGTGACTTCGTCCTCGTCCACGCAGGCTTTGCCATCCAGGTCGTGGACGAGCAGTTTGCCGCCGAGTCCCTCGAGATGCTCTCAATGATGGGCATCAAGACCGCCGCCGAACTCGAAGCCGAGATGGGCATGGCCGCAGACGAAGCCGAGGACACCGGAGCCGCGCCCTCAGCCGCGTCCGGAGTCACCGCCTCATGAGCGGCGTGCTGGACGGCTTTCGCGATCCGGCGATCGCGGCCAAGCTTGTGGACGCAATCCGCGAGACCGCCACGACCCCCTGCACGCTCATGGAGGTCTGCGGCACCCACACGATGGCGATCGCCAAGAACGGCCTGCGCGGCCTCATGCCCCAGACCGTGAAGCTTCTTTCCGGCCCCGGCTGCCCGGTCTGCGTCACCGCAAACCCGGACATCGACCTCGCGATCGAGATCGCCCGCCAGCCGGGCATCGTCATGACCACCTTCGGCGACATGATGAAGGTCCCCGGCTCATACTCCTCGCTCGCCCGCGAGCGCGCCGAGGGCCACGATGTCCGCGTCGTCTACTCCCCGCTCGATTCGCTCTCAATCGCCGAGTCCGAGCCGGACAAGCACGTCGTCTTCCTCGGCGTGGGCTTTGAGACCACCGCGCCTGCCGTGGCGCTCACGATCCGCGAGGCCGCCCGCCGCGGGCTCCCCAACTGGTCCGCGCTCTCGCTCCACAAGACCGTCCCCGGCGCCCTTCGCGCGCTCGTTGACGATCCCGAGGTGAAGGTCACGGGCTTCATCCTCCCCGGGCACGTTTCCACCATCATCGGTGTGGAACCGTACCGCTTCCTCGCCTCGGAGTACGGCGTCCCGAGCGTCATCACCGGCTTCGAGCCGGTGGACGTTCTCCAGGGCGTCTGGATGCTCGCCAAACAGCTTGCCGAGGGCCGTGCCGAGATCGAGATCGCCTACGGCCGCGGTGTGCATGCCGAGGGCAACCCCTCGGCGATCGCCGCGATCGAGAGCACGTTTGACGGGTGCGACGCCGAGTGGCGTGGCATCGGCGTGATCCCGGGCACGGGTCTCGCGCTCAAGCCCGAGTTTGCCGCATACGACGCACGCGTTCGCGTGCCGTGCACGCCGCCCGAGCCACGCGAGATCCGCGGCTGCCAGTGCGGCGACGTGTTGCGCGGCGTGGTGCAGCCGTTTGAGTGCAAGCTCTTCGGTCGAGCGTGCGTGCCCGAGCACCCCGTCGGCCCGTGCATGGTTTCGAGCGAAGGCTCGTGCGCGGCCTACTACCGGTACACCGACTACGGTAGGGCGTAGCCGCCCGCCGAGACACGACGGCCTGGCCGGGCGCACGCCCCCGGCCAATGCGGAGCCGACGGCCCGGCCCGCCAGCAGAAGGAGAGCACGAATGCACCAGGAGCGGATCCTCATGTCCCACGGCAGCGGCGGAACGATGATGCGCGACCTCATAGAGGAGCTCTTCATCGCCGAGTTTGGCGACGAGACTCTCTCGCGCATGGACGACGCCGCCGCATTGGACTTCCCCGGCCGCCGCATGGCGTTCTCCACCGACACCTACGTCGTGAACCCGCTTTTCTTCCCGGGCGGCGACATCGGCCACCTGGCGGTCTGCGGCACGGTGAATGACGTTGCCACCTCAGGCGCCACGCCGCTCTACCTCTCGGTAGGCTTTGTGCTGGAAGAGGGCATGCTCGTGGATGACCTGCGCCGAATCCTCACGTCCATGGTCCGCTGCGCTGCCGAGGCCGGCGTGCGCATCGTGACCGGCGACACGAAGGTCGTGGATCGCGGACACGGCGATGGCTGCTACATCAACACCGCCGGCATCGGCGTGCTGCCCGAGGGCCTCGACCTCTCCGGCGCGCACTGCCGCCCCGGCGACGTGGTGCTGCTCTCCGGCACGCTTGGCGATCACGGCATCGCCGTCATCTCCACCCGCGAAGGCCTCACCTTCTCAACCGACATCGAGACTGACGCTGCACCGCTCAATCACCTCGTGGCTGCGGTCCTTGCGGCCGCACCGGACACGCGCTGTTTCCGTGACCCCACGCGCGGCGGCCTCTCAAGCACACTGAACGAACTCGCGTCGGCTTCCGGCGTCTCGATCACTGTTGAAGAGGCGCTCGTACCCGTCCACGACCAGGTGCGCGGCGCCTGCGAGATGCTCGGCTACGACGTCTTCCAGGTCGCCAACGAGGGCAAGATGGTGGCCGTCGTCCCGCCCCAGCAGGCCGAGGCGGCCCTCGCGGCGATGCGCGCCTCCCGCTACGGCGAGGACGCTGCGATCATCGGCACGGTTGCCGAGGGACCTGCGGGCAAGGTGTATGTGAAGACGACCTTCGGTGCGACCAGAATCATGGACATGCTCGTGGGCGAGCAACTGCCGAGAATCTGCTAGGCACCGCTCGGAGCGCGGAGCGGCTCACATACGCTCGGTCAGCGCCTCCCTGAGCGCACGTTGCTCCCGCGCGTCGATCCCGAGACCCTCGGCAAAGTAGCGCTCGATCGTCCCCCAGCGTGTCCGCACCTCATCGAAGGCCGCAACCAGGTAGCACTCGTCAACGCCAGCGATCAGCTTTGGGAGCAGCACGCTCTCGTTCGCGATCCCGTTGCCGCCGACACCCGCTCCGGTCGCGCCACCGCTGAGCAGGTAGTCACGCAGCACGTCCTCGCGCGAAACGCCGATGAGCGTCAGCAGCGCCGCCACCGCCCAACCGGTCCGGTCCCTCCCCGCATTGCAGTGAACGAGCGCAGGCCGGTGCTCGCTCACGAGAAGGTCCCTGAACAGCGTCCCGTACGCGGCACACGCACTCGGGAACGCGACGAAACCACGGTAGAGCTCATCGATGATCGCGTCAGCATCGCTCCCTTGCAGCACGCTCGTGATCGCGGTGGGATCGCCGATGATCGTCCGCAGCGCGGTGGAGGCCGTCTCAGGGAACGCGCCGAGCACATCGATCACCACGTGTCGGCACCCATCGGGCAGGAAGTCCGGGGCCTTTGTGCGCTCGGGAAGGGTGCGCAGGTCGTAGACAGTCCGCACGCCGAGTGCGGCGAGAGCCGCAGCGTTCCCGGGCGCTGAGGGCTTGCCCGCACGATAGAGCTGCCCGCGGCGAACGCGCACACCCGCGCCGACGATCCACCCGCCGAGGTCGCGGAGGTTCGTGGGCGGGACGAGCAGGTCGGGCATGACGGTCGCATGGGGCGCGGCCGCCGCGGCCGCCGCGGCCGCCGTGTGAGGATACTCTCGTTGTTCTGATGCGCCGATTTTGTGGCCTTCCGGGGACTCCCTCGCGGCGAACAGCCTCAGGATACACGCACCCGGCCGCAGCTGCGAACACGGCGGCGGCAGCCTGCTGGCTCGCCCAAGCGAATCCCTCTTCATACAGATCTCGCCTCTCCCAGTGCGGCTGGTGAACACAACCTGCCCCTGATGCCGTAACCTAGAGGGGCGGTTGCACGTTATCCCAGACGGACACGGACCACGCAGGAAGACTGTTGTGACGGACAAGCGCCTTGCGCGACTCATAGGAAGAGCTCGAAGGGGCGACGTCGCAGCCTTCGGCAGACTCTATGACGAGTACGCGGACCGCGTGTACGCGTTCGTCCGGTTCCGCACGGGTTCGGCTCATGACGCGGAGGACGTGACAGCAACCGTGTTTCTGAAGGCATGGGAGTCAATCGGCTCGTACAACGAGCGCGGCGTGCCATTCTCGGCGTGGCTGTTTCGCATCGCGCGCAATGCGGCGATCGACGAATACCGCAAGTCAGAACACCGCCCGGTGCCGATGGAGGAACTCCCGCCCGCCGAGGAACGAGTGGACAGCCCCGAACTGCGCGTTATCGCAAACGCCGACGCAGGTCGGCTTCGCGCGGCCGTGGCCGGGCTTACGGCGGACCAGGGTGCCGTGATCGCGCTCCGCTACTGGTCGGATCTGAGCACCAAAGAGACTGCGACGGCACTCGGCAAGAACGAGAACACCGTGAAGCAACTACAGCATAGAGCGATCAAGTCACTTGCGCGCATGCTTGAAGAGGGCGAGACCAATGACCATGACTGACGACGAGCGCAATGCATCCCAGGCCCTGGGGCGTGCCCGTGAGACGATGCCAGCCGACGTCCACGCGCGAGTTCGCAACCGCGTGATGACCGGGGTGCGGGCTCAGGCACGGCCACCGTTCTTCGCGGCTCAGTCACGCCGCATTGCCGCTGCTGCAACCGCGTTCACCATGCTCGGCGGAGGCGTGGCATACGCCGCCGACGCGGCGCTTCCCGGGGATGCGCTCTATCCGGTCAAACGAGCGGCAGAGAGCGCCGTCGTCGCGCTGCTTCCCGCTGGCGAGCTTGAGAACGCGGTGCTCGTGAGACTCGCAGAACGCCGCGCTGAGGAGATCGGTGAGCTCGTCAGGCAGCAGGAGGCTACAGCGGTTGACATCTCGGCCACACTCTTGCAGCTCCGCAACAGCGTGGAGAACGCCGCAGCCGTCAGCGCGCTCGAAGAGCAGGAACTGGTGCGCATCCGGAACGAGGCCGGTGAGGTGCCCGAGTGGGCGCGCGATGCCATCGAGCAGGCCACCACGGTTGCGGGGCCCTCTGGCGCGGGTTCGGACGCGGATTCCGGCACTGGGACGGGAACGGGGACGGGGACGGGAGCCTCGGAGAGCCCTGGCGCAACGGGCAGTCCGGACTCCAGCGAGAGCGGACCGGATACATCGGGATCGGGGGACGACTCCACGGACACCGGCGGAAGTGACGCAGGCCCCGGTGCCGGCTCAGATGCTGGACTACCGGGATCGACAGACGGCAGTCAGAACACCTCGAACACGGGCGGCACGAAGTAATCCTTCACGACCCGTAACCCCAAGACGTCCCGGACCGTTCTTCCTAGCAGAACGGCAAGCACGAGTCCTTGCGGACACGTGGCACAGGGACGAAAGGGGTTCTCCTCATGAAACGCACGCTGATCGCCATTCTTGCACTGGCCCTACTTCTGGCAATGGCCGCGCCCGCATTCGCCGCACAGGGCACCGCCGGTCCGTCCACCGCTATCGGAACCGTTGCCGGACCCGGGGATTGCGACACACCGGTCGGCGACCAGACACCGGATCGGATACAGGACCAGACGCAAGACAAAGACCAGACCCAGGATCAGGACCAGACCCAGGATCAGGACCAGACCCAGGATCAGGATCAGGACCAGGACGGCAGTTGCTTGATGGCGGACACCGACGACCAGACGCAGCCAGGACAGAACGCCGCGGGCAATCCCGCTTCCAATTCGCAGGCACAGGCCCAGAACCAGACCCAGACCCAGACCCAGCTTGCAGCCGGTGAGCCGAGCACAGACACCACCGGAACGATCATGGCCAAGCGCACCATGACGCAGAGCTTCGAGCGCGTCACCCTCGAGATTCGCAACTACGCGAGCAACCTCTTCGAGGGCCTCTTCACGCGGCTGCGTGCGCTCTTCGGCTGGGAGTAAGCGCACTAGAGGGGCGATTGCGCCTTACGCGTCGGCGAGGCGGCTCGCGGGTATGAGCCGCCTCGCCAACTAGCGCGTCATGCACGATCCCTCCCTGCTGTGAACGGGGGCCGGGCCAGCCTGAACCTGCACGCCTCAAAGGTAGCCGGGGGCATCCGTGCGGTCGTCGGGACGAGAGGATTGCACGGGCGCAAACCGCTCATGCTCACAGGACGATATGGCCAGGTGACGCACCGCTGGAGCTGAGCACGCCCACCCCGGCGGCCTGCCGGGAGCCCTCAATGGAAGACCCGTGCCGCCACACTCCATGACCGCTACAATAGACCCCACCTGCCGAGGGGGCATGCAGCATCGCTCCCACCCGTCCACAACCGAGGAGCCACGCCCGTGACGGCACTTGATCGTCTGATCGCGCTCGACGCCATCGCCCGGCTTGGAGCACACGACGCCACGCTCTTCAGCTCGGACGTGGACAAGCGCATCCCGATCATGCAGCGTCTTGGCTGGACGGACCTCGCAAGCAAGGCCGCCGGTCGGCTGCCGCTGCTCACCGGCCTCTCCGAGGCAATCCGCGCCGAGGGCGCGACGGACGTGCTTCTTCTCGGCATGGGCGGCTCATCGCTCGCGCCGCTCGTGATCGAGCGCGTCATCGGTGGAGCGCCGGAGCATCCTCGGCTGCACGTCGTAGACACCACGTCCCCGGTGCAGGTGCGTGGCTTACTTGCGGGACTCAATCGCGAGACCACGCACGTGATCGTCTCGAGCAAGTCCGGCAACACCCTCGAGACCCGCACGCTGTACGCGATCGTGCATGAATGGCTGACGTCCGAGGGCATGTCCAAGGTGGACGCTGGCCGTCACTGCATTGTTATCACGGACCCGGGCTCGCCGCTTGAGAAGATCCGCCAGCGCGACCTCATGCGGATGACGCTCTCCGCACCGGCAACCGTAGGCGGACGATTCTCGGCGCTATCAGTCTTTGGACTCGCGCCTGCAGCCGTAATCGGCGTTGACCTCCCGGCGCTCGTCGAGGGCGCTGTCACCATGGAGCATGCATGCGGCGCACCCGCTGCCGAGAACCCCGCTGCGCTTCTGGCCGCCTGGATCGCCGACGCTTGGGAGGCCGGACGGGACAAACTCACGCTCGTCTGCTCCGAGCCGCTCCGGCCCTTCGGGCTGTGGCTCGCCCAGCTGATCGCCGAGTCACTCGGCAAGGACGGCAAGGGACTCGTCCCGGTGGTCGAGTGCGGCCTACCCTCCTCGGCGCGCTATGGCGCGGACCGCGCAGTCGTCGTCTTCCGCTACGCCGACGACGCTGCCCTCGAAGCATGGTCGCGCGAGATCGCCGGCGAGCAGCCGGTCTACGAACTCGTCATCGCGCATCCGTACGATGTCGGCGGTGAGTTTGTCCGCTGGGAGTATGCCACCGCACTCCTGGGCGCGCTCGCGGGCGTGAATCCGTTCGACGAACCGGACGTCGCTGCGGCCAAGTGCGCCACCGACGCAATCCTCGACGGCAGAGCGTCGGACGTGCCCTCGGCGCAGGCAGACGAGCGCGGCACGTGGATCACATTTGCGGGCAGTCTTGCGGTCCCCTCACCCGCTCCGGAGACGCGCGTGGAGGCCGTCCGGGCTGCGCTCGCCTCCGCTCGGCCGGGAGACTACGTGGGGCTTCTCGTGTACGCACCGGACGACGAAGGCGACCTGGCGCCGCTGCGCTCGGTCTGCGCAAGCCTCTCGGCCGCAACCGGTCTCCCGTTCTGCCTCGAGGCCGGCCCACGCTATCTGCACTCAACCGGCCAGCTGCACAAGGGGGGACCTGACACGGGGCTCTTCATCCTCATCACCGGCCGGGACCGCGCCGATATGGGAGTCCCCGGAAGGCCCTTCACGCTTGCTGCGCTCCATCGCGCGCAGGCCGAAGGTGATCTCATGACGCTCACAAACTGCGGACGCCGCGTCCTGCGCCTCGACCTCCCGGCGACCGACGCACTCTCGCTCGCCGAGCTGGCGAGCGACCTCTTGCTGGCCGCCGGGTAGGACCGCACGTAGGCGGCCCGGCGCCGCTCGCGCGCCAGCGCTGCGTCGGCCCGACGTCCTACGCCAGTTCGACGATGGTCGCCTCGGACTCCTCGCCGCCGAGATCGAGCAGGGCTGCCGTCGCGCCCCGGCCGTCGCGCCCCTGCACGCCGGCAGCGCCCGGATTCACGTACAGTACCCCTTCAACGCGCTCAACACGCGCACAGTGCGTGTGGCCGGTGATTACCACGTCGACGCCCTCGGGAACCCCCCCGGCAAGCAGCCGCTCAGCGATGTGGCCGACGAGCACGCGATGGCCCTCGAGCCTTACGTTTGCCACGTCGGGATAGCGCCATTCAAGATCGCCGCTGTCCATGTTGCCGTGTACCGCTATCACCGGAGCGATCGCCTCGAGCTTCACGAGCACCGAGTCTCGGCCGATGTCGCCCGCATGAATGATCCTGTCCACACCCGCAAACACCTCGTCTACCGCAGCAGGCACCACGCCGTGGGTGTCAGAGATGATCCCGACGCGCACGGCCGTCTCACAACCCCAACGCGCGCTTGAGGGCCGGGGCACGCCTGCGGGAGACGGGAACCCGGGTCTTGGCCTGGTCTTTGAGCGCCAGTTCCATCGTCCCGCCGTACATCGGCGCCACCTCCTGCACATGCGCGAGATTCACGAGGAAACGGCGGTGCACCCGGAAGAACCCCTGGGCGCCCAACTTGTTCTCGAGATCGGCGAGCGAAAGCGTGGACAGGTACCGCTCGCCGTCCGTGTAGATGTAGCTGTAGTCGTCTTTGGCCACCACGTGATAGATGTCGCCAACGTTCAACAGGAGCTTCTTGCCCGCCTTCTCAACCGGGATGCGCTCGATCTTGGGTGAGACCTCGGCCGCAGGCGTGATGCGCTCGATGGCCATGCGCAGCCGCCGCGCCTCAACGGGCTTGACGAGGTAGTCAACGGCAGCCACCTCAAAGGCGTCCACCGCGTGCTCGCTGTGGGCGGTGACGAAGACGATCGCCGGAGGATGATCAAGGGAGGTGAGCGCCTCGGCGAGCTCGATGCCGGAGAGCCCGGGCATGCTCACATCCAGGAAGACGACATCGTAGGGTATGGCCTTGATGAGCTGGAGCGCCTCGCTTGCGCACCCGGCCTCACCGATAACCTCCACGCCCCCGACCTCACCCAGCAAGAAGCGCAGTTCGGAGCGTGCGGGTACTTCGTCGTCAACAAGCAGTGCTTTGAGCATCATCATGAGTCGTCCGCTTCACTCGGCAGGACTTCAACAATCGTCAGCGTGACTGTCGTTCCCTCTCCTGGAACGCTTTCTATCCTCAGTCCGCTGCCCGAGGCGAAATGCCCCTTTAGTCTATCGTCCACGTTCTTGAGCGCAATGCCAAGCCCTTTGCCAAATCCCGGCTCCATGACGTGCCCCAGATCCGCATCGGAAATGCCCACGCCGTTGTCGGCGACGACCACGCGAACCGTCCGGCCGTCCCGCCGGGCCGAGAGGTGGATGGCGAGCGGCGCGTCGGGCCTGACGCCGTGCTGGACGCTGTTCTCCACGAGCGGCTGCACGATGAACGCCGGAACCGGCACGTCCACGGCGTCTCTGGCAAAGTCGCTCGACACCACGAGCCGGTCGCCAAAACGCGCCTCCTCGAAGTGCAGGTAGGAAAGCGTGTAGTCAAGCTCCTGCCTCAGCGGCACAAGCCCTTCGTTGTCCTCGAGCATACGGCGGTAGAACGACGCGAACTCGCGCAGTAGTTCGCGCGCCGTCCCCGGATCGGTCCGGATGAGCATCGCGATGGTATTGATCGTGTTGAACAGGAAGTGCGGATTGATCTGCGCCTGGAGCGCTTTGAGCTCCATCCGGCACGCCAGCTCCGTCTGCGCCTCGAGTTCGGCGAGCTCGAGCTGCGTTGAGAGCAGACGCGCGAGGCCTCTGACCATCGCGACCTGCGTTTCGTTCAGCAGCCGAGGCGTCGTGTAGTAGAACTTGAGCGTACCGACGGCATCTCCGCGCGCCTCGAGCGGCACGACAATTGCGGCGCGCAGCAGACAGCCCTTCTTGGGGCAGCCGATTTCTTCGCGCGAGGCGAGCACTCGGTGCTCGTTCATCTCGATGGACTCGTGCGTCGCGCGCGTCAGGATCGGCCCGCCCACTTCGTGGTGGTCCTCGCCGAGACCTGCGAAGCCGAGGACCCGCTCGGTATCGGTGATGGCCACTGCGGCGGCCTCGCTCATCTCGAGCGCGATCCGGCACACTTCCTGAGCCGTTTCTTCGTCCAGACCGCGTCTCAGGTGCGCAAGTGAGCGATCGGCAATCTGAAGCACCTGGCGCGACTGCAGTGCGCGCAGGTGATCCGGCCGCGTGAGCAGCCGCACGAACACGGATACCACCGCGATCGCGGCCAGGAGCATGATGGCCAGGAGCGAAACGGCCGAGGGAAGCGGCAGGAACTGGCCGCCAAGCGCCACTGCGGCAACAGCGACCGTCGCGGCCACAAACGCGGCGTCGAGCCCGCGCGAGCGCCCCTTCGTCACGCCATCACCTCCCTACCCGGCTTCCGGTCCGTAGCGCAGGAACGCAAACCGCCGTCCCGTGTCCCGAAATCCCATCTTCACGTACAGTGCCTGAGAGACACTGTTCTCAACCTGCGTGGAGAGCATGACGCGGTCACAGCCGCAATCAAACACAGCCCGCAGCACGTCGGCCACAAGATGCGCTCCAATGCCGAGCCGACGCGCCTCCGGCACCACACACAGCCTGCCGAGAACACCCTCGCCCCGGTCGACGTTCGACAGAGTATAGCCGACGGGGACCCCGAAGCGCTCGGCAATCACAAGATGTGAGGTGCGGAAGAACCGCTCCAGATGTCGCGCATCATAGCGCCAGAAGGGTGTGAAGCTGCGGGCATCGAGCGCGAGGATCGCGGGAATGTCCTCGACCCCGGCTACGCGAAGGGAGACGCCCTCGGGAACACCCGCCACGAGGCGCGCATCGGCACGCAGGAGCTGGTAGCTCGCCACCACCTGCTCGGTCCGCATTCCCGCCGCCTCGTAGGGGCCGATGTCGTCCAAGTGCGTAGGGGGGCTCACAAGGTCGCTGTAGCCGCGCGCGGTCGCAAGTTCGCGCAGGAGGCCAAGCGCCTCGGGAATGACACGTGTGCGGCACCACAGCGCGTCCAGCGCAAGGTAGGCCAGGTGATCGCGCCAGTCGCTCAGAACGGCCACGTCGCCCCGGGGGCTCACCTGGATACGCCATGGTTCGGTCTCGTGGACACCCAGGATCTCGGCCGTATCGACGAACACCCGCGAGGCAACCAGCGAGCGGCTGAGCCGGTCGATGTCGCCACGGGTGGCGTCATGAAGCGAGAACCCTCGCATCACAGCAGACCGATCTCGGTTGCGGCCAGAGCCACCCCGGCCACGAGCAGCAGCGCGGCAAAGCCGATTCGCACGTTGCGGTCCTTTGCGCGGATCGTCAGGCGCGCGCCCAGCAGCGCGCCCGGCACGACGCCCACGATCAGTGCAAGCGCAATCCCCACGTCGACGTGACCCAGGTAGTAATGCGTGATCGTACCGGGAATAGCCAGCACTGTCACCGCCGCGAGGCTCGTTCCGATCGCGCGCTTGATGTCCTCGCCAAAGAACCGAGTGAGCGCCGGGGTGATGATGAGACCGCCGCCCAGCCCGAGAAGCCCGGAGTACAGCCCGGCTGCGGCCGCAAGCCCGATCATCCACGGCCAGGAACGCTTGCGCCTGAGATGCACCTCCCGGTCTACTACCCGCTTCTCGGGACGGATGATGCCACCGATCATGTCCACGGCTGTCCACAGGATAAGGGCGGCCGTGGTCACGAGAACGACCGTCCCGCCGAGTACGTCGCTCACCAGCGCGCCGACAACCGCGAACACCCCGCCGAGCAGCCCGGTCAGCAGCCCGACCCGGACGTCCACGAGACCCCTGCGCCAGTACGCCCAGGCGCCCGCGAGCGCCGTGGGGATGATGACCGGCAACGGCGTCCCCACCGCAATCAGCCCCGGCTGCCCGAGGATCAGACGTATCGCCGGCGTGGTGATGATCCCGCCGCCTATGCCAAACTGACCGGACAGAAACCCGGCGGCAAGCCCTATCGCGGCAGCGACGAGAAGTGATACTGGCATAGCCCTAATCGATCCGGATGATCGGCAACCGTCCCGTGAGCGCGCTCCGGTCAACCCTGCGCTCCCCCGAGAACAGCGACTTCAGAGCCACGTCCTGCCACAGCCGGTCCATCAGCATCGGCCAACGCCTCTGGAAGCTGAAGTAGCGCTCGCAGTTGTCGAGCGCGTAATGCTCGGCTTCCGAGACCGCCTGCCGCGCGATGGCGAAATACGCCGAGCGCTCGGGCGACGCGAACGCACGCAGAAACGCGGTAATGCGTGCGCGCCAGACAATGGACGAGTCGCAGAACCGGCCCGGGTATGGCAGCAGATCCTCGGCCCGCACCTGACGCAGGTCAACCTGGGACTTCGAAAACTCGAGCTTCCTGTGCGTGTAGACGAACCGGAACACGTCGTCTCTGAAAATCGCCGCCGCGCTTGACGGCTTCGGCGGACGGTGGACGAGTGACCAGTCCGAATCCATGAAGACGTCTCCGCCGTGCATCCGCACGTTGATGACGTAATCCATGTCCTCGCCCCTGATCGCCCACGGATCAAACGGCACCGAGCAGTACATGTCCCGATGAAGCGCCAGGCATCCGCCAAACGCCATTGAGCTTGGCTTGATCCGCGGCTGCCGCGTGATGATCGAAAGCGCCTCGTTGAAGCACTCGTTCTGCCGCCAGGCAACGTCATGCCACTTCGTGATCGGCCGCTTCGCGGGCAGGCCGCCCTCGTCAACGTAGTAGCCGCTCTTGGCGAGCAGCGGATGGCGGCTTGGTGTCTGTTCGCCGATGCCGTCCATCGCGCGCACCAGGTACTCGGAATCGATGACGAGCTGATCGTCATCCAGGAAGACGACAACTTCACTGCCCAGCACCGCACCGAGCATCAGCCCCACGTTGCGGACCGCACCGTAGCCGCCGAGCATCGTGCCACCGATCATGTCAGAGAACTCGAGCTGCTCGAGCCTGCGGCGAAGCGACCCTAGCTCGGCGGTGCCAAACACGAAGGCATCGATCCGAGGGTGCTCCGCGAGGATTTCCCTGACCTGGTCTTCAGCCGGCTGCTCAACGGTCTCGTCAGTGCCAACAACAAGGATGATGACCTTACCGAGCCCTCGGACCCCCTCGAGGGAGCGGAGGCACGCCGGCAGAGTCCCCTTCTCGCCGAGTGCCGTGGGGTGATCATAGTGGAACCGCGAACGCCCGCGACCACGAGTCGTGCGTCGCGTCCAGAACGTCGGAATGATGACGGTAGGGGCCACTGATGTCCTTTCCTGGCTGAAGAGGTGTGATGACGGAACGCGTGGGAGTAACCATCATACCGGTTTCGCCGCCAGTGACGATGCCCTAGGTTTCCACGATCCCGAGAGGCGCTCCGCACGCGGCGCACGCCCCGTCGTGCGTGTTGCGCGCCGTGACGGTGTAGCCGTCCCTCCCAAGTGCGATCGCCCCGCATTCCGGGCACTTCGTGTCCTCGCCCCCGGGCTCGTCCACATTGCCGAGGTACACGAAATGCAGCCCCTCGGCCAGGCCGATCTCGCGCGCACGGCGCAGGGTGGCGAGCGGCGTCGGATGGCGATCGGCGAGATCCAGGTACGGGAAGAAGCGCGTGACGTGCCACGGCGTGTCGGTGCCGAGCGCCCGCGCTACCCACGCAGCGATGCCGTGAAGCGTCTCGTCGTCATCGTTGATGCCCGGGATGACGTTCGTGACCACTTCCACGTGCAGCCCCCAACGCGTCTTCGCGCGCTCGGCCATCTCGAGTACGGGTGCTATCGAGTGCACCCTGCAAAGCGAGCGGTACGTTTCGTCGTTGAAGCCCTTCACGTCTACGCGCCAGACATCGAGATGCGGCGCGATGACGTCGAGGGCCTCGGCGGTGATGAAGCCGTTCGTGACCATGACGGTGAAGAGGCCAGACGCATGACACTCGATTGCGGAGTCCAGCACGTACTCGATCCAGATCACCGGTTCGTTGTACGTGAACGCAACACCCTCGCACCCGTGCGCACACGCCAGCGGTACGATCTCCCCGGGCAGGAGCGTCGAAAGACCCTCAGCGCTGGGACGGGCGCGGCTGATCTGCCAATTCTGACAGTGACCGCAACGCATGGAGCATCCGACGCTGCCGAGCGAGAGGACGCGCGTGCCCGGCCGGTAGTGGAAGACGGGCTTCTTCTCGATCGGATCAACCGCCACCGAGGACACGAGCCCGTAGGTGAGCGCCTGCAGAACACCGCCATGATTCTCGCGCACACCACACACGCCACGGCCGCCGTCGGCGATCAGGCAGGCGTTTGGGCACACATGGCAGCGAATGCGGCCGCTCTCATGGTCCCACAGTATCGCTTCGCGCATCCATGCCCTCCTAGCCGAGAGCCAAGCGCACCTGATCCTGTCCGTGAGCCATTGCCGAATGCAGCGCCGAGTCCGCTGCCTCCACCAGCCCTGATACGCCCTGGCCCGGCGTTGCGGCGGCAACCCCCGCGCAGATCGACACACCCACATCCTCTGTATACCCGCCGCGGTCCAGCACGAATGGCTCGGCCTTGAGCACCTGGCGCAGCTTCTCGGCAACCGCAAACGCGGCGGTCTTGCCGATCCCCGGAAGAATGACGGCGAACTGGTCACCCGCAAATCGCGCCACAAAGTCCGTTGCGCGGAGCGAGGCGGCGATCCGCTCGCCCGCGCCCGCAAGAATTGCATCTCCAGCCGCTTCGCCGAGGCGGTCGTTCACCGCCGAAAGGTGATCGATGTCGGCAATCATGAGCGACAGCGGGCTGCCATAGCGGGCATGCCGTGCGAGCTCCATTTCGAGACGATCGGTGAATGAGCGCTTGTTCCACCGGCCGGTCGTTGGGTCGAGCGTCTCGCAGCGGGCGAGCGCCTCCCGTGACGCCTCGAGCAGCGAACGCTGCAGCGGGAAGCACATGTCCCAGGACGAGTCCGCGCGGCAGATCGCGGCCGCATGCTCCACACACGTGTCCCAACCGCAGGCGCCACAATCGGGCGCGCTTGCGCGCATGAAGCCACCCTCGGCCAGCGCGCGGTCTATCTCGGCGGCGGATGCCTCCGCGATAACTACCGGGTCGGGCGAAAACGAGCGCAGGGTGTCCACCCGCGGCAGAACCTCGAGCATGGCGCGCGTGCTCACGCGCGTAACGCCCGGGCCCGTGCGCGCAGCCGACTCGATGTTGCGTTTGGCAAAGAGCGACAGGCCCGCCCGCACGGCCGGGCCGTCCATGCAGCCCTCGCAGTTCAGCATGTCGATTATCTCAGGTGCGGTCTCCCCCGCACTCATTGCGCGCATGAGCGCGTCTATCTCGGCGATACCGCGAACAACCCGGAGCGTATCGTCCGTGCAGTCGCGATCCGCAAACGTGCCACGGGGAAAACCATCCGTGAGCGAGATCTCTTTGACCACGTGAGGGCGGCGGGCAAGCGGCACGCGCGCCGACCGCCCCGTCGGCCCGTTCAGCGCCGCATCCATCATGCGCCTGAGCTCGAGGAAGTCGATAGCCACGTCAACGGCGCCGCCAAACTGCGGATCGGCGCACTCGTCCTTGCGGGCAAAACACGGGCTGACGTAGACGACCGCCGTTCCGGGGTCGTGAAGGAGCTTGATGAGGCGCGCCTGCGCCACGTAGGGCGGCACGATGGAGGCGAGCGCCGGGACGAGCCCGGGATAGTACTTGCGCACGAAATCGTTGGCAACCGGACACGTGGACCGGATCGTAACCAGCCGACGATCGGCCCGGTGCAGACGCTCGTACTCCCGCGCAACGATCTCCTCGCCCAGGAGAGATGTCTCGATCGCGCTGAAGCCAACGGCCATGAGCGCCCGCTCGACCTGCGACACCGTCATAGGGTGGAGCGCCGCCACGAACTCGGTAGCGAGAAGCACCACGACCGGCCGACCGGAACGAAGCAGCGCCTCAGCGCGAGGCACGTGGTCGCGTACGATGAAACCGCCGTTGCCACACTCGGTCACGCAGTGTCCGCAGGCCACGCACTTCTCGCGGATGATCTCAGGGTGCCCGTCGAGCACCCTGATCGCGCTCACGGGACAGTGGCGCACGCACCCCCAGCAGCCGACGCATCCCGATGCGTCGTGCGCGATCAGCGGTGCGGGGCTGCCGTCGTCGGCGCGCGAGGCCATTACATCTCCCCGGAGTCCCCGCGAGTGATGGGAGAACCCGCTCCGAGCCGTTTGAGGACGCCCAGAAGCGGCAGGCCCAGGCCGTACACGACGATCGCCTGGCCGATGCCGACCGTGCATATGCCAAAGAGATACATCGCCAGCCAGCCGCTGCCAGGCGGAAGCCCTATCGTGGCCAATCCGGGAATCTCGAGACTGTAGAAATCGAGACCCGTAACCCCGCCAACGAGGATCGGCAGGTACGCGGGAACGATGAGCGCGTTGGCAATCACGGGGCCGAGGAGCGCGATCCCGGGGCGCATGCGGTGGCGCCACGCCCAGATCGCACCAAGGAACGTGCCGAGGGACCCAAACACCACGTCCAGCATTCCCAGCACGCCCGTCTGGGCAAGCATGGAGGCATTCGCAATCACCGAGCCGAGTGTCAGCCCGGCGATTCCGGCCGGCGTCAGGCATGCAACGACCGTCAGGGCCTCGGAAAGCCGGAACTGAACCGGTCCCCATCCGAGAGGACTCTGCACCATGATGAACGTGAGCACCGCATACACGGCGGCAATGACGCCGGCCTGCGCGATCATGCGCGTGTTCTTCATCGAGTTCCCCGCATACCCTAGTCCCCCTTGTGCTTCGGCAGCACGACCCTAAACGTCGTGCCAAGCCCGATCCTGCTGTGCACCGCTATGCTGCCGCCGCTGGCGTCGATGATGTGTTTGGCTATCGGCAGCCCAAGACCAAAACCGCCCGACTCGTGCGAGCGCGAAGCGTCACTGCGGTAGAAGCGCTCGAAGATGTTGGGGATGTCATTCTCGGGAATACCGATACCTGTGTCTACCACTTCAACGACGATCTTGTCATGCAGCTTGTGGGTGTTCACCATCACTCGACCGCCAACCGGCGTGTACTTGCACGCGTTGTCCACCAGGATGCCGAGCGCTTCCTCGATCCGCTCAGGATCCCCTTTGAGCCACAGGGACTCCTCTTCCGGGCCGACGAACTTCAGGTCCTTCTCCAGGTAGCGGGTCGCCGCACCCGCGAGAACCTCCCGGGACACCGCGTTGATGTCGTAGCGCACTTTGCGGTACTCGATGGTCTCCTCGCTGCGAATGAAGGAGAGGAGGTCGTGGCAGAGGCGGGCCATGCGGCGCGATTCGCGGTCAATCGCATCGATCGCCTCCGTGCGGAGGTTCGGGTCCTCGGCTCCCCACTCTCGCAGGATGTTGACGTAGCCGCGGATACCGGCCACCGGGGTAGCCAATTCGTGAGATGCATCCGCAATGAAGCGCGTCTGCACTTCATGTCCACGGCGCAGGGTGTCGATGAGGCCGTTCAACGATCGGGCCAACTCGGCAACCTCGTTCTTGCCCTCGGCAGGCAGACGGACGTCGAGCTTGCCAACATCGATGGAATCGGCGGCCTCGCGCAGGTTGCCAACGAGCGAGAGCGCCCATCCGGTGATTGTCTTGGTGACGATGTAGGACAGTGCGAGCGCCACAAGCGCGACGGCAAGCATCGGCCCGCGAACGGCGTCGAAGACCGCAGACTCACGGTGCGGCACGTAGCTGACATCGAGCACTGCGCCCTCGGTGCCGGGCACGTCCACGGACACGTGCGAGACGTACGTCCCCATGTCTGCGCTGACGAACAGACCCGTGAGCGACGGTAGACGGTCGGGGAAGTCATTCACCGTGGCCGAGGACTCGATGGCGGCCTCGCGTGCGGCTGCCGAGCCGGCCTCAATCCCGCCTGGGCTCGACCACGCCAGCCTGAGTGGTCCGCCTGCGGTCTCCACGTAGTACAGGGCGAAAGACCCGTCGTAGACGAGACCGTAGGTGATCGCCTCCGGTGCGGAACTGAGCGCCGTCTCGGCTATGTATGCATCCGCCTCGGCGCCAGTGAGTCCCTGAGCGGTCGCCTCGGCGACAGCCTGTGCGACGCGCTGCTCGACGAATACCTTCGCGGCATCGGCAAGGTCGGCCGTGGACTGCTCGGCCGCCCGCGCCATGCCGCTACCGATCAGAGAGTAGCTCGCGATCGTCAGAACGCCAATCAGGACGACCCCGAAGGCGATCGACAAGATGGTGACGCGCGCCCGGATCGAAGAGAACGGCACCGGTACTAGCCCTTCGCGAAGAAGTAGCCAACCCCGCGGATCGTCTGGATGATCCGGTTGTCGTTGTCACCGATCTTCTTCCGGATGTGGCACACGAACACTTCAACGACGTTGGAGTCAGTCGGGCGCTCACTGCCCCACACCGACGTCATAATCTCGTCACGCGAGACCACGCGGCCGGCGTTCGTCACGAGATGCGCCAGCAGGTCGTACTCCTTGGCAGTGAGTTTCAGGACCTTGTCGCCCTTGAGGGCGAGGCGGCGCTCGGGGTCGATGCGAATGCCCGAGGCCTCAAACCCGGTCTGCGGCTCACTCGCGCTCGAGCGCTTCAGCAGTGCGCGGACACGCGAAAGCAGCTCCGGAACTTCAAACGGCTTGCGCAGGTAGTCATCGGCGCCGGCCTCAAAGCCGGCAACGACGTCCCGCGTCTCGGAACGCGCGGTGAGCATGAGAATCGGCACCGAGGCGTCCTTCTTGCGGATGTGGCGCGCCACATCGATACCATCGATGCCCGGGAGCATGAGGTCAAGGATGACGAGGTCGACGTCGTTTGACTCCAGCAGCTCGATGGCCGTGGGGCCTTCTCCAGCCCGGAGCACCTTGAAGCCGCTGTGCTGAAGCTCGAGTTCAACGAACCGCGCGATCGTGGTGTCGTCCTCGACGATGAGGATTGTTTGCTCTGGCATCGTGTCGTCCTTCCTCCGAAGGCCGCCCCCCTGTCCGACGGGCAACCGTTAATGATGATCCTAGCGCGGCAGCAGCGCTTCCGCTATCTGTACTGCGTTCAGCGCCGCACCCTTGCGCAGCTGATCCGCGACAATCCAGAGCTGGAGTCCGTAGGGCACGCTCGAATCGACGCGCAGACGGCCGACGTAGCAGTCGTCGGTGCCGGTGAGCAGCGCCGGCATCGGGTACGTCTTTGTGGCTGGGTCATCCATGAGGGTGATGCCCGGCGAACCCGCCAGCACCTCCCGCGCCGCCTCCACGGGTGCAGGCGCCGAGAACTCCACGGCCAGCACCTCGGAGTGACAGCGCAAGACCGGCACGCGGATGCACGTCGCAGCCACACGGATGGACGGATCGTTCATGATCTTGGTCGTCTCGACGACCATCTTCCACTCCTCCTTGGTGGAAGCGTCGTCAAGAAAGACGTCGATTTGCGGGATGCAGTTGAACGCGATCCGGTACGCAAACGCCGAGGGATGCAGCTCGCGGCCCTCGAGGAAGTCGCCGGTCTGCGAATAGAGCTCGTCCATCGCGGCCTGTCCGGCACCGGATGCAGCCTGGTACGTGGATACGACCACTCGGCTGATGGGCGCGACCTTCCGCAACGCGTCGAGGACGACGACCATCTGGATTGTGGAACAGTTAGGGTTTGCGATTACTCCCGAATGCCACGCCAGATCGCCTGGATTCACCTCGGGAACGACGAGCGGAACGTCCTCGTCCATCCGGAATGCCGACGAGTTATCGATCATGACGCATCCCGCCGAAGTCACCGCGTCCCGGAACTGCTTCGAGATCGATGCCCCCGCGCTGAAGAGCGCAATATCCACTCCCGCGAAGCTCTCCGCGGTCATCTCCTCAACGACGAGCTCACCGCCCGCAAACGGCACCGTACGACCCGCCGAGCGCGCCGAGGCAAGCGCCTTGACGCTGCTGGCCGGAAACGAACGCTGCTCAAGCACCGCCAGCATCTCGCGGCCCACCGCGCCCGTAGCGCCCGCAACGGCCACGACAGGAGCCTGCGGCATCGCCTTCGTCCACGTCATAGCTGCTCGTCCTCTCCCTCACCGGCGGAGCCTGCGGCCGGAACCGCTTCGCCAATGTCGATGCCCTCTGCGAGGCCAAAACTATCGTGCAGTGCACGAACAGCCGTCTGCACCTGGTCCGCCTTGATAACGCACGTGATCCTGATTGTGGAGGTCGCGATCATGCTGATGTTGACTCCAGCGTCGGAGAGCGCAGTGAACATCTGGGCGGCGATCCCGGGATGGGTCTTCATACCCGCCCCCACAAGGGAGACTTTGGCGATGGAGTCGTCAACGAGCCAGTCGCGCGCACCAAGGTCGGACACCGCAGCGGCTGCGGCGCGGCGCGCCCGCACGAGGTCGGCCTTGGGAGTCGTGAACGAGATGTCCGTCATGCCCGCCTCGGAGACGTTCTGAATGATCATGTCGACGTTCACGTTGGCCTCCGACATCCGCGTGAACACGGCCGCCGCCTTGCCCGGTCTATCGGGAACGTCGCGGATCGTGATCTTGACCTCGGACGTGTCGTGGGCAACTCCCGAGATGATGGCCTGCTCCATGGTATCGTCGGCCTCCTTGACGATCGTGCCGGGTTCGTTTGAGAAACTCGATCGGCAGTGGATGACCACGCCGTGATTGCGGGCGAACTCCACCGATCTGAGGTTCAGCACGCCCGCGCCGCTGGCGGCGAGCTCCAGCATCTCCTCGTACGATAGAACGTCGATCTTGCGCGCGTTAGGAACAACACGGGGATCGGCAGTGTAGACGCCGTCAACGTCGGTGTAGATCTCGCAGACGTCGGCCTTGACGCCGGCCGCAACGGCCACTGCGGTGGTGTCCGAGCCGCCCCTGCCGAGCGTTGTGATGTGGCCGTCCTGCGTAACACCCTGGAAGCCGGCGACGATGACGATCTTGCCGCCCGCAAGCGCTTCACGCACGCGATCGGCCCTGACCTCCATGATCTTGGCTTTGGTGTGACCGTGGTCGGTCACAATGCCCACCTGGGGACCCGTGAACGAGATGGCCTCGTGGCCCAGGGCGTGGATCGCCATCGCGAGCAGCGCTATCGACACCTGCTCGCCGGTCGCAAGCAGCATGTCCATTTCCCGCTCGGGGGGCTCGGGGTTGATCTGGGCGGCAAGCTCCAGAAGATCGTCGGTCACGTCGCCCATCGCCGAGACGACCGCCACAACACTGCTGCCGCCCTCTTTCGTACGTACGATGCGCTCAGCAACCGCACGCATCCTTTCGGGCGTACCCACCGATGTCCCACCGTACTTCTGCACCGTAATCGTCATGCGTGCCTTCCTTCACCAGCCCGGCAGCTGCACCGGGATGGCAGACAGTGTAACAGCAATCAGTCGGCTGTCGTTGCTATCGCGAGCGCCGCCCGATAGAGAAACGGCCGGGGATAGGAACCCCGGCCGTTCTCGACAGTACCTAACTGTTCAGGCTACTCAGAGCCTTCCCAGCCCTCCGGAACCTCGAGGTTGTGGCACTGGTTGCAGTAGAGCGTCGACTGCTCGTGCATCTTGTGGCAGTTGAAGCAGTCGAGTTTGCCGTTGTGGGACGCGTGCGGGTTCGTACCCTCATCGCCACCCCAGTTCTCGGTCAGTGCAGTCACGGCTTCGTAGTCGTGGCACTCCTCGCAGAACTCGGCTGTACCGATCTGGCGGAACGTCATCGGCGTCTCGTAGTCCCCAGAGATGTACATGGTGAGCTCCGAGAGCTGCTGGCTGATCGTCGGCTCGTGGCAGTCGAGGCACTTCACGCCCTCGGGATACGCCACCTTCGCCGTTACCAGTTCCGCAGCACCGGCGTCAGCGTGAGCCTGCGCAAGGCCGCCACCGCTCTGCCAGTTGTCAACGTACGTAGCCATGACCTTGTGGCACACCTGGCCACAGAACGACGGCTGCTCATGCCACTTCAGACCAGCAACCACCGCCACTGCAAGTACGACGACAACAATGCCCAGAATGATGAGCAGCTTCTTCTTGCCGCCCTTCTTCTTGGCCTTCTTGCCGCTCTCACCTTCCGGCGTCACGAGCTCTTCTTTTTTCTCTTCCACTATCCCGTCTCCATCTGTACTGCGGCGGACAACACACGTGCTAACAACACAACGCTATTTACCCAGCGACGACGCCGTGTTCGCAGCAGTCGGTCGGAAGTCGCCGCTTGAGTACAAAGAATAGGCGTGGAGGGCGCAACGAACCGCAATCGGCCGCAAGACGACCTCTCCTCATCCAAGGCAGCTTGTCAGTATGAGGCTATGTTGTCAACTTGGCGTACGTGCGCCGTCACCATCCGGTTATCCGGCCTATTCCGCCGAACACCGCGCCTGCAACTGGCTCCACGCGCGGTCAACATCGGCCTGAATCTCGGCGAGAAGCGCCTCATTTCCTGGGGCAAAAAGGTGCTTGAAGCGTCCCTGGGGCTTGAGGAACTCCTCCAGCGGCTTCTTGTTGGCCACCTTCACGGTCTGACGCCATACGCCGTCTTCCACCTCGTAGAGCGGCCAGAAGCCGGTCTGAACGGCAAGCTTGGCGATCTCAACCGTGTTCGACGACGGGATGCGCCAGCCGCGTGGACACGGAGCAAACACGTTCAGGAACGCGGCGCCCGGCGTGTTGAACGCCTTCTCCGCTTTGTCCGTGAGGTCCTTCCAGTGCGAGATCGAGGCCTGGGCTGCGTAGGGCACACCGTGGGCAGCGATGATCGCGGTCAGGTCCTTGCGGCGCTGCTTCTTGCCCTGCTGCGCCACGCCGACCTCGGCGGTTGTGGCCCAGGCACCCTTTGGCGTGGCCGAGGAGCGCTGAATGCCGGTGTTCATGTACGCGCCGTTGTCGTAGCAGACATACACCATGTCGTGGCCGCGCTCCATGGCGCCGGAGAGCGACTGCAGACCGATGTCGTACGTGCCGCCGTCGCCGCCGAAGGCAACGAACTTGACCTTCTTGTCGGCCGGGATCTTGCCGGCGCGCCTGAGACCGTTGAAAGCGGCTTCAACGCCCGAAACGGTAGCTGCGGCGTTCTCAAACGCGTTGTGGATGAACGGCGTCTTCCACGACGTGTAGGGATAGATAGTGGTGGACACCTCGAGGCAACCCGTGGCGCAGCCGACGACGACCGGGTCTTCCCCGGCGCCGAGCAGCACCTGACGGACAGCAATCGAAGCACCGCAGCCGGCGCAGAGGCGATGGCCGCCGGCGAGGCGGTCTTCGCGATGCGTGAGTTCTTTGAGCGTAGCCATCTGACCTACGCCTCCTCTC
>Ga0068714_10001091_pt1 | contig 42749 bp, 35 predicted proteins | sample MTBNYHSulfiMetaG_FD_62988 | JGI IMG/M metagenome (GOLD analysis project Ga0068714, IMG submission 62988) | Enrichment culture microbial communities from rom New York Harbor, USA that are MTBE-degrading - MTBE-NYH (New York Harbor Sulfidogenic)... | ecosystem: Environmental > Aquatic > Marine >... | reverse complement strand
TGACGCGCTTTTCGTGGACCGCAGCGGCAACGTCCTCGCCGAGTCCAGGGACCCCCCGCGGTTCGAGGGCAGAGCATTTTACCCGGCCATGGCCGGCTCCGTTCTCCGCGAGGGAAATCCCCAGGTGCAGGTGGCGCGCCTGGGGCAGACCGGCACCGTGCTGGTGGCCATGGCGCCTTTGCCTTCCTCATCCGGTTACCAGGGCGTCATCGCGCTATACAAGCAGGTCCGCGACCTCCGCGTCGCCCGCGGCGCGGCGATGTCGCCCCTGGTTAGAGCAGGCATCGCCGGGGTGATCCTCGCGCTCTTCCTCGCGTTGCTGCTCGCACGCGGCATCGCCGAACCAATCGGCCGCGTCACGGCGGCCGCGAAGAGTCTTGCCGAGGGACGCACCGGCGCCCGTTCCGGGCTGACGTCGAAGGACGAGGTTGGTCAGCTTGGGCAGGCCTTTGACCACATGGCGGGAAGGCTCGACCATCTGGTGCGCGGCCTGACGGAGGAAAGGGACCGCGTCAAAGCAATCCTTGAGGGCGTGGCAAGCGGCCTTTTCGCGGTAGACGCGCGCGGCCGTGTCTTGCTGGCCAACGACCGGACAAGGGAGCTGTTGGGCATATCCGGCGGCGGAGTGGCCGAAACCGGGTCAGAGCGGGCCGCTTCCGGCGAGGACCAGGTACCGGTGGACCTGTCCGCCCTCCGCGACCGCGGGGTCATCGAGGCCACGCAAGAGGCTCTCCGCCGGGCCGCGGCCGGCCAGGGCGAGCCAGTGGCCGCGGAGATCGAACTGGCGTCGACTCACAGGTCCGCGGTCGTCAGGGTCACCCCACAGCCCTTCTCCGGCGGCGCGGTGGGGATCATCCAGGACATAACCGAGATCCGCAACCTTGAGAAGCTGCGCCGGGACCTCGTTTCGAACGTATCCCACGAGCTGAGGACACCGGTGACGTCGATTCTCGGTTTCCTCGAGGCGCTGCGCGACGGACTTCCCAGGTCCGAGGAGGAGCGGACGCGCTACCTGGAGATAATCGAGGACGAGGCCAGGCGCCTGAACCGGCTCATCGAGGACCTCTTCGAGCTCTCCAAACTCGAGAGCGGGCAAGCGGAGCTTGAGCCAGCCACCCTCGATCTTGCGGAGCTGGCCAGGCTGAGCGCCAGCAAGCTGAGCATCGTTGCGGCGGAGGGCGGCCAGACAATCGACGTCCGGGCTTCCGGCGAGGTCAAGGTCACCGGCGACCGCGACCGGCTGGCCCAGGTCATTCTCAACCTGCTCGAAAACGCCCTGCGGTTCACGCCGGCGGGCGGCCGCGCGCAGCTGTCCGTGGAGGGTGGGGCGACAGGTGGCGCTGTACTGGCTGTCAGTGATTCAGGCCCCGGGATCCATCCCGATGACCTCCCGCATATCTTCGACCGCTTTTTCACCGGCGACAAGTCGAGGTCGCGCGGCGGCGAGTGGAGGACCCGCGGAACCGGTCTGGGACTGGCGATCGTCAAACACATAGTCGAGGCTCACGGCGGCAAGATAACGGTTCAAAGCGAGCTTGGCAGGGGTGCGACGTTTACCGTGGAGTTGCCGTAGAAACCGCGACTGGCTGCGACAACGAAGGCTGGAAACGTGGATGTCACAGCTTTGACAGCCTGTTGGGCGTCATATATACTGAGACTCGCTTTTTCGGGCGAATAGCTCAGGTGGGAGAGCGCTTCTCTTACAAGGAAGAGGTCACAGGTTCAAGTCCTGTTTCGCCCACCAGGTCACGCTCGGAGGCGTGGTGTAGCTGGCCTAACATACGTGCCTGTCACGCACGAGACCGCGGGTTCGAATCCCGTCGCCTCCGCCATATGATGCAATCTGCCGCGGTAGCTCAGTTGGTAGAGCAGCGGACTGAAAATCCGCGTGTCGCCAGTTCGATTCTGGCCTGCGGCACCATAAAAGACCAGCCCTGATGGGGTTTCAGCCCTCCGGCAAGGAGCCGGGGGGCGTTTTGCTGCCGTACGAGCCGCAAGCCGTCCCGTCCATCTACCGCGAACAGGCTGGCCAGTCTGAACCGCAGAACCCCGAAGATCCCAAGGGCACGAACCCTCTGGGCCGGTCATACGGCGCCCCCTTCGCCCGGCCCCGGGCCCACCGCCATGTTTCCGGTAGCGGCGCTTTTACGGCCGTAAACATGATTGGGTTTGTCAAAAAGCGCTAAGCAGAAGGCCGCCAGGTTTCGACAATCAGGAGTAGTCTTGGGCCCTAGACGGGGCCGGGAACCACCGGGCGGGGTCCCGGCAGGTTCCGAAAGCATAAGGGGGGCACAGAGCATGCCGTTGAGTGGAGGCACACACACGCGTTGCTACAATGCAGACCAGGCAACGGTGAAGGCAGCGGTGGACGAAGCGCTTGAAGGCCTTCGTTTCCGCGTTATTTCTCGCCAGGACGGCCACATCGAGGCGACCACGGGCCTGTCGCTATTCTCCACCGGGACCACGCTGGCCATCGATGTGGCGGAGGGCGAGGAGCCGGGACAGACCGTTGTGGCGATCGCCGCCCGGCCGAAAATGAAGACGGTGCTGATTGACTACGGCCAGAGCAACCGTGATGCAAACAAGATCTTCCGCGCGGTCGACGCGACCCTCGGCGTCGAGGCCGCGACCGAGGAGACCACTGATGCCGAGCCGGAGGGTGACGCGGAGGCGTCTCAGGGGCCGGTCTGCGCCTCGTGCGGCGCCGACCTAGAAGCCGGCAGCAGGTTCTGCCAGAAGTGCGGCGCCAAGGTCGCCGCGGCAGACGGCTCGGAGATGAGCTGAGATGCCGTTCTGCCGCAGCTGTGGTACGAAGCTCGCCGCCGGTGCCAGGTATTGCCCGAACTGCGGAACACAGCTCAGCGGCCGCGCGCCCGCGGCCACAAGCCCCGCCCGCTCCGCCGGCCCGAGGGCAGGGGGCGGGGTCCCGCGGCCAGCCGGCCCGCCGGCAGCGATGGCGGTATCGGCGATGAAGGACGAGACCCGTAACTACATGCTCTTCGGCCTGGCGGGCCTCGGCGGGCTGGCAGTGATGTCGCTGTTGGTGAGCAACTCCCTCGGCCTGATTCTGGCCGGCGCGCTGGCGGCCGCCGCGTACTTCCTCGCGTTCCGCAAGCTCGAAGAAGGTGACCTCGAGGGTGCCAAAAACAGCTCGCTGATCATTGGCATAGTCATCGGTGTGATCGGCCTGGCCGTCGTCCTGATGAGAGACATGATGGGCATCCTCGACATCGTCGTCGCGGTTCCGTTCCTGATGGCCTGGAACGCATTGAAGTAGAATAAGAGCTGGCATCCGGCCAAGTCCCACTGAGGCTCTGCTTTGGCAGTGGTGGCCTCAGCCGCACCGTGGTTGGTGCCAGCAAGCGGACCCCTGGGACTGCCTGGGTCTTCGCGTTGCCGTAGCTGGCCGTGGCGGCGCACGCTCTTGCATTGTCAGCTGGTACGCGAGTTCGAGTTGCGACACGTACCTGGCACCGATGCGTACCTGGCACCGCCGCGTACCTTGACTTGCTCGCTGGGCGGCGGGTAGAATCGAACGTGCAAGACAGCTACATAAGGCAAAAAACGCGGAAATAGCTCAGTGGTAGAGCATCGCCTTGCCAAGGCGGGGGTCGCGGGTTCGAATCCCGTTTTCCGCTCCATTCTGTCTTCTGGGGCGACATAGCCAAGAGGTAAGGCAGCGGTCTGCAAAACCGCTATCCCCGGTTCGAGTCCGGGTGTCGCCTCCATTTTTGTGCCCTCGCAGCGTCTTCAGGTCAAGACCGTCGATTCTCCCTCTCTCGGCTCCCCGTTTCCATCGCCGGCCTCCGGCACCTCCGGGTGGGGCCCTGTGCATTGGATGGTAGGATTCGGCCTATAGGGACCAAGAACAGACGGCGGAGAGGTTCCTGCCGCCCGGCCGTCTGATGGGATCCGGGCTCTGCACGCGGGGACCTGACGGGGGCTTAAGTCATGGACGCGTGCCGCGTTGCGCTGATCACCGGGGCCGGCCGGGGGCTCGGCAGGGCTATTGCCCTTGAGTTTGCCCGGCGGGGCCTCTCCGTCGTTGTGAACTGCTCACGAAGCCCGGACGAAGTCGATGCCACGGCGGAGGCGATACGTTCCGGCGGAGGCCGGGCCGAGGCCGTGGTCGCCGATGTGTCAGCCCCGGCCGGCGTGGCTCGCCTTTTCGAGGCGGTTGATAGGGTCTTCGGCCGCCTCGACGTCCTGGTCAACAACGCCGGAATCAACCGGGACGCGGGCTTTCGCGAGATGACCCAATCGCAGTGGTTTGACGTCCTGTCGACCAACCTGAGCGGCCCGTTCCTCTGCTCACAGGCGGGGGTTCCCCTCATGGATCGTGCCGGCGGCGGAAGCATCGTCAACATCACCGCCCGGACGGCCTACCGGGCCCGCGCGCGAGGGGCGAATTACTGCGCCGCCAAAGCCGGGCTCAGCATGTTGAGCAAGTGCATGGCTCTAGAGCTGGCCCCGTCGATCCGGGTCAACTGCTTTGCCCCGGGAACGACGGACACGGCGGAGGTTCGCCGGAGGTTTGCCCTTAATACGCCAGAAGGCATGGCCCGGGTGCTTGCCCCGATTCCGCTCGGCCGCATCGCCCACCCTGACGAAGTGGCAAGGTTCGTAGCCTACGTGGCCCTGGACGCCACGTTCATGACCGGCCAGGACATCCTCTACGATGGCGGCCGTAATCTGATGTGACGGACCCCGGTGTCAGGGTTCCCTGATGAACCTGTATCCGTGCCGCGGGTTCCCCCAGGACTTGGCCTGATGTGCGACAACGCCCTGGTATCCGACGTAGTAGGCCTCGCTATCATCATACTCGTCGGCCGCCCAGTAGTAGATCGGCGACCGGTCGGGAGCCCACAAAGGTGTCTCCTTGTCAGGCTTTGTGGGACAGGAGGCGTACGACGTTCCCCCACCCCAGGTGCATCCCGCGCACTCGCCGCCCAGCACCAGTGATCTCACGATTTCGTCAACGGTCGGCATTCGCCAGATGTCCTGCGGCTCGTCCATCAAGGTCGAGCCGTCTGCGCTGAGGTAGCGAAACATCCCGTATTCGGCCATCTCGTCCGCCGTCGCGGGCACGTTCTCATGCCCCGGCTTGGGGCCGAGGCCGCGAGGAGGCAGGCCGTAGAGCGCGAGCTGTTCCCATGACGGGTTGTCAAATGACGCCGTTTCTTCAGCGACGCCGGGTTTCCAGCCGTCGGACCAGCCCGGTCCGGACGGCGCCCAAACCAGGCTGACGCCATTGCCCTCGATCAGCACCTCGCCACGGAAACCGTCATCGAGCCGCGCGTTAACCAGCGGCAGCCAGTATGCGACCGTCGCCGCCATAACCAGCAGTGGTACTCCCAGGACGATGACGTACAGGCGGTTCCTGAGCCACCAGGTAGTTGCGGTAGGGGCACGCCCAACGCGGCCGCCTCTGCGCCGCCCCGCCTCGAATAGCAGCAAGACGCCTGAAAGCGCCACGAATACGCTGACCGGCAGCATCGTCAGGAGCGCCACCGGCCCGGTCCCGGCCTTTATCGACCGGAACCACCACCAGGCGGTGAAGCTCCCGCCGACCGCGATGAGCACCCATCCGCCGGCCCGTGGTCTCGCCGCCGCAAGGGCCAGCAGCGCAAAGCAGACACCGCCGGGCACCAGGTACGGGAGCCGGACCGACCAGGGACCCCACCACCCTTCATGAAACATCTCGGCAGTTCCCCAGAATATCCAGAGGCACGTCGCCACGAGCAGCATCGCATAGGCTAACGTCCCAGGCAGGCCGGACTGTAGAAACCGGCGCACGGTCGACACCTCCTCGAATGCACTACAAGGCCGCTGGCGGGCCAGGGGTCCCAATGGGATTAAGTGGTACGGGCTTGTACTTCGACGCGGCCGGCGGTTTCGCCTCCGCGCTACAGTACGCTGGTGAGGGAAACTTCGGGACAGCTGCCAGTGGTTTCAGGCCGGCTCATGGAAACCAACGCATTCCGGTGAAGATCCATACCAGCACGGCGAATGCCGCAGTGAAGAGGCCCAGAGCGCCCGTCCAGGCCCCCATGTCATGGGCACCAACCAAAGTCAACAGCAGGCCGAGCCCGGCGGCGATGATCCCGCCTATTCCTCCTCCGGCAAGCACTCCCAGGCCAAAGAACGAGTACCGGAATCCGCCCCAGGCGCGCGCGGCGACCAGCTCAACCGCTACTACAAGGGCAACGGCGACCGCCCCGGCCAGGCACACCTTCCACGGTGTCGGTGTTGGCCCGGCCCGCCGGACCGCCGGGTCAAAGAGCGGCAGGACAAAAGCTCCGGCCCCGCCGATCACGAAGTAGGCCAGTACAGATCTCGCCTGGTCGCGCAAGGCTCCCGGATAACTGCCGTCCCCAAGCGGACCGAGCCCTGGGAACGCCAACTGCAAGACGAGCAGTACTACAAACGACGAGACCAGCCCGGCATACACGGGTTCCGGCCAGAAGGCGCCCCTGCGCCTCATCAGGCCCGCCCCTCCGATCGCCGTGCCGAGGACGAACGACACGGGGAGCAAGAACACCTCACGCGGCCGGCCGAACAGAACACGTAGCGACAAGAGGATTAAGAGCGTGACCGCCGCCATGAGGAAGGCGCCGTAGAGAACGCGTTTTGCCGTGGCCATGGATCCGCCCCCTTAGGAAATGATTGTACCAAGGTCTAGTATCTCGCGAGAGTGTGCCCTATGCCTGCCCTGAGCCAGGAGGTACCGGCGGACCGGCAGAATGGTTAGGCTGGCAGGTAGCGACCCAGCCGAAGGGAGGTGCCCGGCATGGCCAGGATCGGCTTCATCGGTCTCGGCATCATGGGCAAGCCGATGGCAAAGAGGCTTTTGCAGGCCGGGTATGAGGTGGTCTGCTATGACATCGACCCGGAACCCGTGAGAGAGCTCGTCGCCGCGGGCGCCAGCGAGGGCAGGTCTTCCAAGGACGTAGCGGGCCGGAGCGACGTGGTGATCACGATGCTTCCCAACTCGCCGAACGTCGAGCAAGCCGTCCTAGGCCAAGACGGCGTCCTGGCCGGCGCCGGGGCAGGCACGATACTTGTCGACATGAGTTCGATCGACCCCACCATCACCAAGTCCATAGCAGCCAGGCTGGCCGAGAAGGGCATAGTGATGCTTGACGCTCCGGTGAGCGGCGGTGAACCCAGGGCTGTTGATGGAACCCTATCGATCATGGTCGGCGGGCCTCAGGAAGCGTTTGACCTGGTCCGCGACATCCTGTTGACCATGGGGGCCTCCGCGGTGCTCGTCGGGGAGACCGGCAGCGGCAATGTGGCCAAGCTGGCAAATCAGATAATGGTAGGGCTCAACATCGCAGCCATGTCAGAGGCCATGGTCCTGGCCGCCAAGTCCGGTGTCGACCCTGAGCGGGTCTACCGGGCGATAAGGGGCGGCCTCGCCGGGAGCGCGGTGCTCGACGCCAAGATCCCGATGATCCTCCAGGGCGACTTCAAGCCCGGTTTCAGGATTGAGCTGCACATCAAAGACCTTGCGAACGCGCTGGCGGCGGCCCACGACGTCGGGGCTCCCCTGCCGCTGACCAGCCAGGTCATGGAGATCATGCACGCGCTCAAGGCACAGGGCAAAGCGAGGGACGATCACGGGGGCATCGTCCAGTTCTACGAGGGGCTCGCAGGGGTCAAGGTGCGGAAGGCCTGAGCAGACCCGCGCGCCTCAACTCCCGCCTCGCCTCACCGGCCAGGTACAGCGAGCCCGTGATAAGGAGCACGTCATCTTCCGCACGCAGCCTTCGCGCCCCGAGGGCGATGGCCTCGCGCGCGGCAGGGGCGACCTCGACCGCCAGCCCGGCCTCTCGTACCAGCCCGGACAGGACCTCAGCCGGCAAAGCCCTGGTTGGGTGCGTCGGGCTGGTGACTATGACGTGCCCGGCCACGCCCGCGAGGGAGGAGATCACAGGCCCGGCCTCCTTGTCGGTGAGCACGCCGAGGACCACCGTCGCCCTGCGCTCCCCAAAGAGCTCTGAATACGTCCCCGCCAGCGCTGCCGCCCCCTCCGGGTTGTGAGCTCCGTCGACGACTATCCACGGTTTCCTCCGGACTAGCTCGAACCGGCCGGGCCAGAAAGCCCCGGCCAGCCCGCTCCGGACGGCTTCCTCGGGCACAACCAGCCCCGATCGCCTCATCCCTTCTGCGGCGGCGACGGCACAGGCGGCGTTGTCGACCTGGTGAGCGCCGGCCATGCGAATCCGAAGGTTCCGGTAGACCTCTCCGCCAGGCAGGAAAAGGTCAAACGTCTGGCCGTTCACGTCAAACTCGGTTCTCGTCCATCTGACGGCCGGTTCGGGAACGCCGTCCGAGGGACCCACCGTCCAAAGCTCCGCGCCCCTGTCACGGGACGCCTGCTCCAAGACGGAAAGGGGTTCCCGGTCTCGGACCGCGGTCACGACCAGTGACCCCGTCTTTATCACCCCGGCCTTTTCGCTGGCGATCGCCCCCGGTGAATCGCCCAGAACCTCGGTGTGGTCCCGGCCGATGCTCGTGACGAGAGAGGCAGCGGGCGGGTCGATGACGTTCGTCGCGTCGAATTTGCCTCCCAGCCCGACCTCGAGCACCGAAACCTCGCAACCTTCGTCGCGGAAATGGACGAATGCCAGCGCCGTCAGAAGCTCGAACTCGATTACCGGCTCGCCTGTGCGCTCCTCCACCGACCTCACCGCCGGGGCCACCAGCGATACCAGCTCAACGAGCCGCCCGGGCAGGACAGGCTCGCCATCCACCGCGATCCTTTCCTCGAGGTGCTCAAGGTGCGGAGACGTATACAGACCGGTCCTCAGCCCCGCCTTACCGGCGATCGACGCCAGGAAAGCGGAGGTCGAGCCCTTGCCGTTGGTCCCGGCGACGTGCACGCAGCGCCCCGCCTTGTGGGGATCGCCCAGCTCCCGAAGTAGCGACCGCATTCGGGCCAGCCCGGGCTCCGGGGAGAACCGGGGCCGGCCCGTGATATACTCTACCGCGGCATCGTAGCGGCCTGCGCCTGAGTCATGCCCGTCCTCCGTCACGCGTGCCCCTCCTCGCAGGGGGGATTGTAGGATAACCCCGCTTCCACAACCAATACAGTGTCACGCAGACTCCGGGTATGCAAGCGGCCAGCCCTGTCGCTTGCGCCCCGTCTGCCGGAGGAGTGTGGCGATGAGAACCAATCCGGCCGCCCTTGCCGCCAAAGCAAGGCAGCTCATGGCGGACAGCAAGTATGAGGACCTCTGCCGCCTCGTCGAAGGCATGAACGGTGCGGACCTGGCCCACGTCATCGAACGGCTTGAGCCCGAAGCAGGCGCTAAGGTGTTCGGCGTGGCGGAGGCGGGGGTCGCCGCCAAGGCCCTCGAGGAGATGAACGTCGCCGCACAGCGCGGCGTGGTCGCCCGCACGCTCGCGGACAGACTTGCGCCCGTGGTTTCGGCCATGCCCGACGACGACGTCATGGCCCTCCTGGACGGTCTGACGGATTTCCACGCCAGGCGGGTAAGGGGCGTCATCTGCCAGGAGCGGCTGGATGCCGTCGCCCGGCTGGCCAGGTACCCCCGCGGCCGCGCAGGCAGGATGATGTCCGACAAGTTCGTCTCCGTCGAGCCCGGGCTGACCGCCGGTGAGGCCCTGGGGCGTGTCCGGCTGCTGGCCCCGGAAGCGGTTACGGCAAACTACGTCTACGTCGTGGACGCCGGCCGCAAGGTGAAGGCCGTCGTCAGCCTGCGCGAGCTGGTTACCGCGGATCCCAACAAGGCTGTGCTGAGCCTTTCCACAAAGGACCTGATCACCGTCGGCCCGTACGAGACCAGCGAGACAGCGGTGCGGGTGGCGATGGACTACGACCTCCTTGCCCTGCCGGTCGTGGATTCGGAGGAAACCATGCTCGGTATCGTGACAATCGACGACCTCCTTGACGTCCTCGACGAAGAGGCGGCGCGCAGCCTCCAGAGCGTCATCGGCGGAGGCGACGCCCACGGGATGGCGGTCAGCGCAGCCGCGTCACCCTGGACCCGGCTGCGGCAGAGGCTCCCCTGGCTCGTCCTGTTGATGTTCGGGGACTTTCTTTCGGCAAACGTCATCCAGCGCTTTGAGCACGTCCTTCAGGCGGTCGTGGCCGTGGCCTTCTTTGTCCCCATCCTTCTAGACATGGCCGGGAACGTCGGCACCCAATCCCTCGCCATCACCATCCGGGGAATGGCCACAAGGCGTGTCGGCCCGCGGGACTTCGGCCGGCTGGTGGCCCGCGAGACGTCGACCGGGCTGCTCCTCGGCGGAGCCTGCGGAGCGATTGTCGCCGTGCTGGCCCTTGTCTGGCAGCGCTCGCCCCTGCTGGGCGTGGTGGTCGGGGGCGCCATGTTCACGGGGTTGACCGTGGCGGCCATTTTGGGTGTCGTGGTCCCGGTGATCCTCGACAGGTTGGGGCTCGACGCCGCCGTGGGCTCGAGCCCGCTAATCACGACGGCCGCCGACGTGACCGCCTTGGTGATCTACTTTCTCCTGGCGACGAGGTGGCTTGCGGGCCTGATGTAGGACACATCGCCTCGTGTCGTTCCCAAGCCGTCTCCGAGACGATATGGCAGGCCGCTCTAGAAGGACCTCAGCAGGCTGCTCAGGCCGCCGAAAAGCCTCAGCAGCAGGCTCGCGACCGGATCTGGGGGCAGGTGTTGCGTCACAGCCCAGACCAGAACAGCTGTAATCAGCCAGAGGCCGGCCACGACGCAGGCCTCGCGGGTGCTCTGTCTGCGCCAGAGCGACGCCGTATGGAAAAGGCCGGCCAAGGCTACGGCAAATGTGGCAGCCATCCGTTCTGCCCTCCTCTGCCCCTACTTCGGCCCAAACGGGGCCCTCTGCTTGAGGATGCCGGTTGTCACGATCTTGACGCTAACGTTGATGCCGTAATCCGCCTCCGCCAGCGGGGCCGGCCACGCCGGCTCATAGCGCCGCCAGAGATCGGGAGACCAGCGGAGAAGATAGAGGCCGACGCCCAAAGGGTCGCTCTTCATCGCCCCCGCATATGCGACGCCCGATGCGATCTGCTCCTCGATGTGCCTGGCCGCCAGGGCCTCAAGCTCGGTCACCCTCTCGGGCGACCCGGCGTCCGCCGGGCCGGCCATCTCGCTTAGGTCAGTCTCTACCCGGACGCGGATGTCGACCTGCAGCCTCCCGGCGACCTCGGACGCCGTGACCCTGGGGCTGGTGTCCGATACCAGAAGCGAGAAGCCGCCGCCCTCCGCAAGCGGCACCCAGACCCTCCGGTCCTTGATCCGCGCCATCGCCCACTGCAGTCCCTCGGCCTCGTACCGTTCGAGGAAACCCGCAAGGCGGTCCCGGTGGAAGAGGGCGGCCCCACTCACAGAGGCTATCGGCAGTTTCCCTGCGGCTTCTCCCTCGGCTTTCCCGCCTCCCGCGCCCGGTTGTGTCTCCATGCCGGCCTGAGTGGGATGAGCAGCGTGCTCCACGGGCGAGGGAGGCAGCAGAACCAGCTTCGCGAGCACGACGTCGCTCGCGCGGCCGTTGGCGAGATCGCGCTGGACAGCCAGCAGGTCTGATGGTCCGCCGCCGGCGCCGGTCCTGGACGCGCCCTCCAGCAAGCCTAGCATGTGCTCGGCGTGGCGCGGCGCCGTCAGCTCGGCGGACAGCAGCTCGTGGGCATTGCCCGGGGTGACGGCTACGAGGATGTGAGAACGGACCTGGTAGTGAGCGGTCAAGGCGTCGATCACCTCTCCGAGCCCCCTCCTGGCCAGTTCCCCCCCAAAGACGATGAAGTTGACGTGCGCCAGGTTTATCGGACGTTCAGAGGAAAGCCGGGCATTGTACATCGCGTCCGCGAACCCGGCACCCCGGGCGCTGATGACCACGTGTTTTGCCGCGGCAGCCTGGGCAGCCTCACCCGACGCCGAAAGGACCTCAACGGTGACCCTCAGCAGGCCTTCGTCCCAGTCGAGGTAGAGGGACACCGCGTGGTGAGACTCATCGAGCTCCCTTCTATCCCAACACCCGGAGCAGGTCAGGCTAAGTACTGCCAACGCGACGACCGTGAGCAAAACGCCCAACAGCCGGCCCATCCTGCCGTCCTTTGTGGATTTCCATTCCGTGATCATCCAGCCTGCTCTTGCCTCGCGGGATGACCCCTGCCGCGGATCAAGCTTACGGCCAACGTCACGGACGGGACCACGAACGCTACCAGAAGGGCGAGCCCAGGGCGTACTTCCGACAACGAGGCGTTGAGCCGAGCCGAATCGGGCAGCAGGTACAGGCCCAGGGCTCCGGTCAGGGCGGCGATGGGAAACACGAGGGCCTTCCAGTCACGAACTCCAGACACCGCCTGCAATATGCGGCTGGCAAGGTAGGTGTAGAATGCGAATTTCAGCATCAGGGCCATCAGCCACGGTCCCAGCACAAGGGTTTCCAGGTGCTCGACAGCTCCCAGACGGATCATCCGCGCCAGACTCAACGTTGGTATCTGCAGCGTGGAGGCGATCTCCGGTGAGAAGACGGTCATCACCGAGATGGCGTTGACCGCCAGTACTAAGGCCAGCGCCGATGAGATGACGGCCCCCGCGCGCAACGCCCTCCGGGGGGACATCATGTGGGGCAACAGAAAGGCGAATAGGATTGCCCCCTCCAGCCTGATCGCCAGCGGCACGGCCATTCCCCTTAACACCGGCCGCCACCCGTCGCCGAGGATCGGAAGGAGGTAGCCGACCTCCGCGAACCTGCCGACCATCACCGGAACCACCAGGAGGACGGCCAGCAGGAAAGGCAAGACGATTTGAGCCAAGCGCGAGAAATTCTCCACCCCCAGATACGCAACATAGCTGGCTGTAAGAACGGTGGCGGCGACGAAGACCCACGGAGGTGTCAAGGGCATGGTCACGGCGCCAAGAACGCTGGGTACCTCTTGCCCGACTGCCGCCGCTACCAGCACGAAAAACACCAGGTGGACCAGCAGCACCGCCTTGCCGGCCAGCTGTCCAAAGACCCTGGGAAGGTAGCCAAGCGGTCCTTCCCAGCGGTACCTCCTGCCGGTGTAGTAGAACAGCGCCGCTGAGACGTACGCCGGGACCGAGGCGAGTGCCGTCGAAAGATAGGCATCGTTCCCGGCTTCCTCGATCGCGGGCCCGGGAAGGGCGATTGCGGTGACAGCCAGTATGGCCCCGATGATCACCAGCACGGCCTGGCCGTTTGTGATGATCTCTCTTTCGCCCTCGAACGTGCCCGCAGGTTGTCCACGCACTCCCGGCGACCTCCTGTCCATCGCAGATCTCACGCCCCGTCCTTGTTGCCGGCTGGTCCAGACCTGGCAAGACCCATCGTCGGCGACCCAAACAGGCTCGGATTCCTGGTCATGGTCTTTCGCGGAGCGCGGAGCAGGCCGTCGGTAACGAATGAGGTGAAAGAGAACGGTGCCAGAGGGGCCAGGTAAGGCGTCCCGAACGACCGCAGCGAAGTCAGGTGGGCGAGAATCACCCCAGTTCCGAGGCTAAGGCCGAAGAGGCCGAGAGATGCGCCAAGCAGGACCAGCGGATATCGCAGCAGCCTCATGTTTGTGGCCACCCAGTAGTTGGGCAGGGAGAGCGAGCAGATCGCCGCGAACGCGACGACGATCACCCCGGCTGGAGAAACCAGGCCCGCGGTGACCGCTGATTGTCCCAGCACCAAGGCGCCGACTATGCTTACGGCCTGTCCGACCGGACGCGGTAGCCGTACGCCCGCCTCCCTCAGCACTTCGAACGCAAGCTCCAGAATCAGGATCTCTATCGCCACCCCAAAGGGCACCCCGCGCCTGGCCGCAACAAGCCTTTCCAGCAGCTGGGAGGGTATCAACTCGGGGTGAAAGGTGACGGCGGCAACGTAGAACGCGGAACCCCAAAGACCGATGACGACACAGATCCCGCGCACGATTCGCAGGAAGCTGGCCAGGACCGGCGCCTGGAAGTGGTCTTCGGCGGAGTGCAGGAACGACAGGAAAGTGACCGGTACGATCAGGGCAAAAGGGGTCGTATCCGCCATGATGGCCACCCTTCCCTCGAGCAGGGCGGATACGACCCTCTCGGGGTACTCGGTTGATTGGATGAGGGGAAAAAGCGACCACGGGTTGTCCTTGATGAGCTCCTCGATGTACTGAGACTCGATGACGGAGGCGATCTGGATCTTGTTCATCCGGGCCCTGACCTCGCTCACAAGCTCTCTCCTGGCCAGGTCCTCTATGTACGCCACCACGACGTCCGTGCGTGTGTAGTCTCCGACCAGCATCCGTTCGAGGCGAAGCCGGGGGGTCTTGAGCCGGTGCCGTATCAACGCGGTGGACGTCTTGAGGGTCTCCGTGAATCCCTCCCGGGGGCCGCGGATGGTTACCTCCGTCTGAGGTTCCGTCACGGCCCGGTCGCGCCAGCCCCGGGTGTCCATGACAAGGGCTCTGTCCAGCCCCTCCACGAACAGCACGGTCTCCCCGCCACACACCCTGTCGGCGGCCTCGGCCAGGTCGTCGGTGAGCCGTAGCTCCCCGATGCTCACGACCCGCGATTGGATTGCCGAAAGCGGGTTGCGGCCGGCAAGCTCTCCGCCCAATCCCGCCATCGTGGCCTCAAGCGTGAGCGGCTTGATCACGAACTCCTGAATCGCGTCCTTGTTTACCAGCCCGTCGATGTAGATCACGAGGGCCGCGCGATGCTTGGCCCCCATCAGCAGGTCCCTGTAAACGATGTCCCACGACGGTCCAAAGGCCTGGTTGAAGTAGGACCGGTTGGTTTCCAGAGCTTTGTTCACCGGGACGCGCCGCAGGCTCGGAGCCAGCTGGCGGAGCTCCCTGCCGCCTACTGACCGCCCCTCGGGAGCAAAGTCGAGGTGTCTGGCAGAAGGTCTCCTCCGCCGCCCGGCAAGACGCCCCAAGAGCCCGTCCCCGGACCTATCCTCGGGCTTTCCGGGCAGCTCCGGTCTGCGGGCGGGCAAGGGGGCCGTTCCCTTGGTCTCAAGTTGGGGGATCGGGCGGGGGGCAGCCAGCTCACCGGCCGTCTTCGCGTCTTCGGGCGGTGCCGCCAGCCGCTTTCTCCGGCCCTTCTTCGTGGCCCCTTCACGGTTTCCGCCGGTCCTAGGCATGTGATCACCCGAAAGGTAGTCTGTTGCACCCGCCGGAAGCACATGCGATCGGCACGGTTCGGGGGACCGCCCTGAAGTCTGGTGAGGATAGACCGGGGCCCGGCCGCTTCCGGCCGGGCCCCAGGTAGAGCTCAGGCGTCTATCGCCTTTGCTGGCTAAAGCACTCGCTGCAATAGACCGGTCGATCGTTTCTGGGCTGGAACGGCACCTCGCAGGGCCGCCCGCAAGCCGAGCACACTGCCGGGTACATCTGCTGAGGTCCCCGGCCGCGCCCGCTCTCGCGCTGAGCCGAACGCCTGGCGCTGCGGCACTCAGGGCACCGGCTGGGCTCGTTGGTGAACCCACGCTCTGCGAAGAACTGCTGCTCACCGACGGTAAAGGTGAACTTCCGTCCGCAGTCCCTGCAAGTTAGCTCTTTGTCTTCCATCGCGGAATCCTCCTCTCTCAGGGTTAAGCGTTCTTGGGTGCGCAGTCTAGTTCCTCACGCCCCGAGGCTTGAGAGAAGGATTCTGGCTCTACCCAATCGCGCAAGCCATACTCTATCAGTGCCGCTTCAGGAAGTAAAGACCAGTGGATGAGGCTGCGCGCGAGTCGCCGGCGGTTACCACCATCCGCGGCGCCGGAAGTAATGCAGCATCCCGACAACGCTGGCCGCCATCAGGCACAGGGCAAACGGGTATCCCCACGGCCAGTTGAGTTCCGGCATGTTGAGTCCGAAAGCGGTGTTGAAGTTCATCCCGTAGAGTCCCGTGATAAACGCCAGCGGGGCAAAGACCGCGGTGAAGATCGTGAGGAGCTTCATGATCTCGTTGGTCTTGTTGCTAACGTTCGATAGGTAGACGTCCATCAGCCCGGAGGCGATCTCGCGGTAGTTCTCAAGAAGGTCAATCAGCTGCACGGTTTCTTCATAGCAGTCGCGGAGGTAGAGGCGGACCTCGTCGGTGAGGAGAGGAATCTCATCCCGGGCGAGCCTGCTCACTACCTCCCGGTGAGGCCACGCGGCCCTCCTAAGCTGGAGCAGGGCCGCCTTGACCAGGTGCAGTTGCCGGGCCACTTCCGCCCCTGGCCTCACGATCACCTCTTCCTCCAGACCGTCAAGCCGCTCGTCGATCGCCTCCAGTACCGGGAAGTAGTTCCCGATGGTCGCATTCAGGAGGGCGTAGACCAGGTAGCCGGGGCCGGCCTGGCGGATGCGCCCGAGCCCTTCGCGAATCTGCTCGCGTACCCTCTCGAGGCAGTCTCCCGGCCGTTCCTGGATTGTCAAGACAAAGTCCCGGCCCAAGAAGATGCTCAACTGCTCTGTCTCCAGCCGGCCGTTCCAGGCTACCATCCGGGCCACGACGAAGAGAAGCTCACCGTATTCCTCAAACTTGGCCCGCTGGTCCGTCTGCGCGACGGCTTTAAGAGCCAGCCAGTGGAGGCCAAAGACCTCGCCGAGCTGCGCTAAGAACGCCGCGTCCCCCAGTCCATTGACGTTGATCCAGGTCACCCGTCGCCTCCCGACCAGCTGGTGCGCCTCTTCCACCTGGCCGGCCCGGGTTTCCTCGAAACCGTCCGGTCCGTAGGACATGACTTCGATGGGCGGCAGGGCTACGGCAGCCGTCGTGGGCCGGGAGGGCTCCGCGGAAAGCCGCCTATCCGGCGAGAAACGGGGACGCACGCGGCGAAGCCGCTCGATTCTGGCGGCTTTGTCGATCTGCTGCTTGTTCATCCAGATCCCCCCAGCGATGACCCGTGGCTCAACGAGAATCACATGATGGTATAATCTTTTTCGGACGTTTCGGCGCCGGAGTGGCGGAACTGGCAGACGCAAGGGACTTAAAATCCTTCGGGCCAAAAGCCCGTGCGGGTTCGACCCCCGCCTCCGGCACCATTTCATCTTTCTCCACGCCCCGTGGCCTTTGCCTGCCGTCCAGCACGGGCAGGCGCCTGTCCCCTGAGCGGCGAAACCAATCCGCAGCATGCAGCACAGGGGGTAGCAGACGTGTCTAGGAGACCGATCACAGCCGACGACCTCTTGAGTATTAGGTTTCTCGGCCAGGTGGAGCTGAGCCCTGACGGGAAGCGGGCCGTTTACGTTGTCACGACCGCAGACCGCGGCAAAGACGCCTATCGCTCAGCCCTCCATATGCTCGATCTCGCGTCAGGCGAGTCGAGGCAGTTCACGTCCGGCACGGCCAAAGATACACAGCCGCTCTGGTCGCCGGACGAAAAGACCGTCGCGTTTCTTTCCAATCGTTCCGGCAAAAACCAGATCTGGCTCATCGAGGCCGATGGCGGCGAAGCAAGGCAGTTGACGCGGCTCGCGGCCGGGGTAGGGGACCACAGCTGGTCGCCGGACGGGCAGTTCCTGGCGTTCACGTCGTCCGTGAAGGCGGGCGAAGAGCCGGCCGAGGAGGGAAAGGACGAGAAAGACAAGGACAAGAGCGACGTCCGGGTGATCACGCGGCTTAAGTACAAGTCAAACGGAGTCGGCTTTCTCGGCGAGGCCCGCAAGCACATCTTCGTGGCGCCGGCGTCCGGCGGCGCCGTCAGGCAGGTGACGTTCGGCGAGTGCGACGACGAGAACCCGTCCTGGTCACCAGACGGTAGAAACCTGGCTTTCAGCGCAAACAGGACGGAAGACGCCGACTACACCCGGGTACGCGATATCTGGACGGTCTCAGCCGTGGCTGGCGAACCCGTCCAGGTGACCCGTAGCCCGGGACCCGTTGGAGGACCCCAGTGGTCCTCGGACGGCAAGACCATCTACTGCATAGGGAGCGATGACTCGTTCCAGGGAGCTACCCACGCCTCAATCTGGTCGGTGCCCGCGGGCGGAGGCGACCTCAGGAGGCTGACGGACCAGGATCTGGCGGTCGGGGGCTCCGTGATCTGGGACATGACCACAGGTCCCACCGGCAAGCCCTACAGGCTCGTGGGCGACCGCATTCTCTTTCTGGCCCCTGTCCAGGGGCAGGCGCACCTGTTTGCGGTTCCGCTCGCGGGGGGCAAGGCGGCCCAGCTGACCGCCGGACCGCGCAAGGTCATATCGTATACCGCGCACTCCGATGGCCGGATCGCGGCCTGCATTTCCGACGACCTGAACCCGGGGGACGTGTATCTGGTCACCGACGGCAAGGAAAAAAGGCTGACGGAACTGAATGCGGACCTGCTCGCGCAACTCGACCTGACCAGCCCGGAGGTATTCTCCTACAAGGGCGTGGACGGTTGGGACTGCCAGGGGTGGGTCTTGAAGCCGCCGGGTTTCCGTTCAGGCCAGAGGTATCCGGCAATCCTGGAAATTCACGGCGGACCGCACGCGATGTACGGTCATGCCTTCTTCCACGAAATGCACTATCTCGCGGCTCAGGGTTACGTAGTCGTCTATACCAACCCTCGCGGCAGCCAGGGCTACGGCCAGGAATTCACCAACGCATGCCGCGGAGACTGGGGCGGCAAGGACTATCAGGACATAATGCTCGGGCTGGACGCGGTGATTGAGGGGGGTTACGTCGATACATCACGGCTCGGCGTAACGGGCGGCAGCTACGGCGGTTACATGACGGGCTGGGTCGTCACCCAGACGGACAGGTTCAAGGCGGCCGTCACCCAGCGGTCGGTGACCAATCGCTACAGCTTTTACGGCACGAGCGATATCGGACCGCTGTTTGGAGAAAGTGAGTTTCCGGGCAACCCCTGGGAGAACCATGACGTGCTGTTCGAGCGGTCGCCGGTGCACCACGTCCAGGATATCAGGACCCCCCTCTTGATCATCCATTCCGAGGAAGACCTGAGGTGCCCGATCGAGCAGTCGGAGGAACTGTTCATCGCCCTCAAGCGCATGCGCCGGACGGTCGAGTTCGCGCGGTTCCCCGGTGAGAATCACGAGCTGTCGCGCAGCGGGAAGCCCAAACACAGGATTGAGAGGCTGGAGAGGATCGCCGGCTGGTTCAAGAGATACCTTTAGACACCTTCAGCCAGGAGGAGAGGGGTGGACGGAGGCGGGCTTCCGTCCACGCTCTGGCTACCTCAATGCCTCGATCAGGCGCGGCAGACTCGGGTCGACTCCGAAATCCCGGATGATGGTTTCGGCATGAGCGCGAGCCGCGGCCATTCTTCGCTCGTCTCGCGATGCCCCAAGCTCCGCACGGATGAGTATGTTTTTTGGCGTATCAAGGGGCGAGACGTACTCCGTGACGTCCACGTCGTATCCGTATGACTCCAGGATAAGTGCCCGCAGGCCGTCGGTCAGCCAGTCTCCGAATCGCATCCGCAGGGTGGCGTGTCGCAAGACGGCGTCGAGCTCCGGGTATTTCAGCTGGGTGGCGAGTTCGCGCTGGCAGCAGGGAACGGAGACGATCGCCTGTGCCCCGGACACGATTCCCAAGGCCAGGGCCTCGTCAGTGGCCGTGTCGCAGGCGTGGAGCGAGAGGACCAGGTCGGTGCCATCCGGACGCGGCCAGGAACGTATGGTGCTCACCTGAAACTCCATGTTCCGGTAGCCGAGGCCCCGCTGCAGGGACCGCGCGGCATCGACAGCCTTGGGCTCGGAGTCGATACCAACCAGGTGCGCCCGCCTTGAGAGGTGCTCGGTCAGGACGTAGTTGAGGACAAAGAGCAGCTGTGACTTGCCGCATCCGCAGTCTACGACAAGAAGCTCCCTGTCCTCAGGCAAGCGTTCGAGCATCCCCCCAAGCAGGCCGACCAGGTGGACGATCTGGTTGTATTTCCGCTTCCTGTCGCGGCGCACCCTTCCTCCGGGGCCCGCGATGCCGATGGCCTCGAGCAGCGGCCGGGCAAGAACCGGGTCCAGCCATGCAGCCGTGCGCCTGTCAACGGTCGCGTCCGGATAGCCGGCGTGTTGCGGCGGCACGACAGAAGGGGTGCCTGTACCCCGCATTTCAGCGACCGCCGCGGCGGCTTCCCTGGAGTCGAGAGAACGGCGCCGCACCCTCCCGCGGCTCGATTCCAGCACCTCCCCGCCCGTTCTGGAGGCGAGGACCATCCTGAACCCGCTCTGCCCTTGTTCCAGGACATCCCGGAGCCGGTCGACGGTCCCGGGAGCATCGCCCTCTTCGGGCTTGCGTGCCCGGACCAGGCGTTCGCCCTGCTTTCTGAGGGCGACCCAGGTGTAAAGCCTGTCCTTCCCCGGCGTGGCAGGCTCGACAAGCAGGATCTCGTCGCGTCCGGTATCAATCACAAGGGCCGTCATCCGGGAGTGGTCCTCGAGCAACAGCCGGGCACGCTCAAGAGCAAAGATGGTGCCGAAGTGCCTCATATCCTATGGCGCACGAGGCCCACAATCGTTCCACGCGTACACAGGCCGCCGGAAGAGGCCCCCGGAGCGATGAGCAGGTAGGCATCCTCTTGTGGCGTATCCGGGCCGGCTGCGAGGCGCCACCGCTGCGGGTCGTTCAGTTGCGGGTCGACGAAGAGCAAATCTCCAGAAGCCAACGGACCGGATGGGCTTCCCACGTAAAGAACTGCCTGCGTGGCGCCTGCGCTCAGGTCTCTTCCCATCAGGAGAGGCCTGCCGCTACCCGAGGCGGGCACCGGGTAGAGCGTACGGGTTTCGGCAGCCTGGAGCGGCATACTCCCGGTTTCATCCGCGAGCCTTGCCGTGCCCAGGTATGTCACCAGCTCAAGGTCCAGGATGCCCGCGAGCGACTCCTGAAGAAGCTGCGGCTGCCGCGTGCCGGCTGTGCCTTCCGCCCCTCCCGCCGAGCCCGTGACAAGCCAGCCAACCGGGACTCCCAGGGCCTGCGACAGCCTAACTAACGTACCGAGCGGAGGCTCCCGGCGCCCTCTCTCGTAGTCGGAAATCGTTGCCTGGCTGATCCCCAGGGCCGAGGCCAGCTCTGCCTGTCCGAGGCCCCGTCCTTGCCGTGCCGAAAGCCTCGCCGTCCTGAGCCGCAACCCCAACTGCAGGCCCAGTTTGCGTGGACGGCTGTCATCGAGCAAGAGCCACCACACCTCCGCTCAGGCCGTCCCGAACTGAAAGTCCCCAGGTCAGCCGGAGTCTACCAGTGCGCATTGTACCATGCTTCAGGCGTTGCTCGAAACAAAGGCCGCGTGAGCGTGACCACGTTAGCGGAAGGCCGGACGAGCCCGGACCGGTAGAAGGGACCAAGCTTCGGTGACCGAATAGTACGGCCATGGCTGAAAACGATCACCCCGCGGCGGCCGCCAGCCCGGTCCCTGCGGCCCAGGAACCCGAGGCCCGGGTCCGGGGACGCCTGCCCCTAGAAGAAATGGCCGGCAGCTTTACCCTGCTTCGCAAGGTCATCGTCCGCCTTGCGTGGCCCGTCGCTGCGGAGATGCTCTTGCACACGCTGACGCAGATCGTTGACATGATGATGGTGTCGCGGCTCGGCAAAGCGCCGATTGCCGCGGTCGGGCTGTCTTTCCGGCCTATGTTCCTGTTCATGTCGGTCTTCCTGGGGATCGGCGCGGGCACGACGGCCCTCGTCGCCCGCTCGATGGGCAGGCGCGAGCCGGCTGAGGCAGCGAAGGTTACCCATCAGGCTACGATGGCCACGATCCTGGTCGCCGTCGTATTTGCGGCAGGCATTTGGGCTCTTGCTCCATGGATACAGTCGTTCATGGGAGCGGAGGCCGATGTCCTTCCTCTCGGCACCACCTACATGCGGGCCGTTTCCTGGGGCCTGCCGTTCATGTACATCAGCATGGTCCTGACCTCAGCCCTCCGGGGAGCAGGAGACACCCACACCTCGATGCGCGTCAACGCGGCTGCCAACATTGTCAACGTCGTCCTGAACTACGCATTGATTTTCGGGCACTTCGGTCTCCCGAGGCTGGAAGTTCAAGGGGCCGCCATTGCGACGAGCCTGTCCAGGGCAGCCGCGGGGATAGTGATCATCGGGCTTACGCTTCGCGGGAAGCTCGTGATTCCGCCGCCGGCCAGACTGCTGAGCTTTGACCCGGCGGTATTCTTGCGCGTCGCAAGGGTCGGCATCCCGGCGTCGCTTGAAAGGGTCCTGCTGAGTCTGGCCATGATCTTTCACCTCAAGATGCTTGCCGTGGAAGGCACCGTGGCCGTGGCGGCGGCTACGCTCAGTCAGAATATCGAAGAGCTGTCACACATGCCGTCCATCGGGCTCTCGGTTTCCGCATCGGCCCTGGTTGGTCAGTTCCTTGGCCATGAACGTCCTGACATGGCAGCGGTTTCCGGTCGTGAGTGCGTGAAGATCGCTCTGGTGTTCATGGGCGTAATGGGCTTGCTGTTCGTTGTCTGGCCGGGCGTCTTCCTGGCGCTGTATGCGCCCGAACCTGACGTCTTCCCGGTGGCCGTGACCTTGCTTCAACTGGTCGGCCTGGCCCAACCGTTCATGGCCGTGGCGTTTGTCCTCGCTGGCGCGCTACGCGGCGCTGGCGATACCAGGTCGGTGGCCTTCGCGACTGCGTTCAGCGTGTGGGGGGTACGCCTGTCGCTTACGTATGTCTTCATGAACTGCTTTGGCTGGGGCTATGCCGGCGCCTGGGGCGCGATGGTCATTGACAGCGCGGTTAGGGCGGCCATCGTATGTTTCATCTTCGTACGGGGCGGCTGGAGGAAGGTAAAGGTTTGACCGCCACATGGCAATCTGCTATTCTTATAGCAGAAACTGGTAAGGCGGTGGAGTCGTTGTCCCAGGTGCGCAAGACGAAACTGATGTGTGAGATTGAGGAAAGAAACGGGGTCCCGATCAAGGAGCTTTTGTACCGGCTGTACGTTGCTGAGAACCTCACCATGCGCCAGGTCGCCGAAAAGCTGGGCGTCGGTTCTGACTCCACTGTGTGGCTCTGGTTGCTCAAGTTCGACATCCCCGCTCGACGATGGATGCTTCCGCGCGGAGGCGAGCAAGGCGCGAGCTGACACTGCGGCTTTGTCTCTGGTCCAGACAAATACCCGGTCCGGCCAAAGCGGCCGTTGGCATGCAGTGCGCAAAAATGCGGTGCGCCGAAGTGCTGGCATTGGGTTCGGGCGTTATGCTACAATGTTCCCGCGGCGCAGGGATGAGACTTGCGTGAACGGGCTCATAGCTCAGATGGTTAGAGCGCTGTCTTGACATGGCAGAGGTCTCAGGTTCGATTCCTGATGGGCCCACCAGATAGCACAAGGCCACGGTCCTCGACCGTGGCCTTAGCGCTTGCAGGTTACCGGCGTCGCTGTCAGCCGATTTTCTTGTGAGGCACCTTCGCTGGGCTTGTTTATCTCCTCAGAACCCCACCACAAAGATTGGGTCAAGGATGACCTGGGCCCTGCCGTTGTCGACGACTACGACATCATAGCTCTGAAACTTGTCCGGGAACTTCGTCCTGAGCTGCTCAAACGGGTCAACGTAGATCTTCACGGCATACCCGTCCTCGGTCTGTGTATCCACGCTCAGGGTAATTGGCCGGTTTGGTTCCGGGGCTTTGGCGCTGGCGGGCGTCGCGAAGGTCGCCAATAGGGCCAGCGCCAAGACGACGAGAACAACACGTCTTGTAAGCATCTTCTTCCTCCTCGGGAGGGATGCCGGCCCGAAACGACGCCTGGCCGGCAACCTGCATCTTCAACTCTAGTCGGCAATCCCCGCAGTCAGGTGCATGTGCTGCTGCCCCGCCACATCAGGGCGATTTACCAGGACATGTCCCTGCGGCCCGGCTAGAGTGCCGTACTGCACGATGCCCGCCGGACCAGAAACTGGCAGCATCGCAGAACCGACCCGTCCCGTTCACGGACACTTGCGGGCTGTAGCATCGTTGCCTTGGCCTGCTTATGCTGCATCAGAACGAAACCGGCGACGAGGGCGCAGGCCGGCGCACGTGTCTGCCTCACAACGGCAATGGGCAAACTCAGACTATCGGCCACGGGTTGTTGACGCCTCGATCGCCGAACCATCAAAGGAGATGGAGCTTGTTGGTCAGCGTCCAGATAGGCTCGAGCGTCCATCCTGACCAGGTTGGGCTCAGGCTTGACTTCGAGCTCCGATTCCTGAGAGATGAAGGGTTTTCCCCTCAGGTCCGCAGGTACAGCAGGGGTGCCATGACTTTCCACACCGTGGAGTGCCCGCATCCCGCACCGCTCGGACGGGCCGCGTCCCCGGCCTCGCCGCCTTCGATGGTCCGCCACCACCTGGCCAATGCGATCTCCGACCTGATAGTCAACGTCTGGGAAAAGGATCTGGTGCAAAAGCTTGTCAACCAGGAGAGCCGCGGGCTCAACGAGGGCGAGCGGCGTACCGTCACCCGCCACGCCCTCGCCTTGCTCAACGGCTACTCGAGCCGGCCCGGCCCAGGGCTCCTGCGAAAGATCAGCCGCAAGGGGCATGTGCTCCGTCAGGTAGACAGCTACCTCAGTTCCAACGATCTGCTGATCATCGAGGGGTTCATCAAGTTCCGGCTGCGGGAGTATCTCGCGCACCTTGAAGAGGCTGTGGAACAGGCCCTGGACGAGTTTGTCCTGCATAAGGAATACCGCGAGTTCGTCCTACTGCTGCGGCACTTTCTGAATGCCCAGGAACCCCGGATGGACCGGACCCACGTGATCATCTCCGCGGATCACAGCTTCCGGTTGGTGGATGAGGATGGCTCGTCGGTCAGCGAGCAGTACCTTGAGGGCTGCATCGCGGAAGGGAGCTCTCGCGAGGTCAATCGCGACGACCTGCTGGTCAGTGCACTAATCACCATCGCTCCGCGCGAGGTTAGGCTGCACGTCCCGCCGGCGTGGGACAGCGAGGGTGTGAGGACACTCAAGGCAGTGTTCTTGGATCGTCTTACCGTCTGCCATGGCTGTGAGCTGTGCAACAATGCCGCCTCCAAGACCAAGGAGGAAAACGAAAGGTCGCTTCACTGAGATGGCCGTAACCACCCGCGCGGCCACCGGCGATTGCACGCCGGCCGCCAATAGCTTACAATATGGCCAATCCACCCGCCCGCGCTTGAGCGGACGGTGAAAGCGATGACGAGGACGAGTAGCCACCGCCGGAGGTCTCAAGAGAAGGCCGTCAATGGGCTGCGAGCGGCCGGCCAGGCAGGAGGCCAAAACCACCTCAGAGCGATGGCCCCAGGGCTTGCTTGCAGGCCGGTAGGGCTCTACGGTTGGCCCCGTTACAGGCACTAAGAGCTGGCGTAGGCCGGATTAGGGTGGGACCGCGGGCGAAGACCCGTCCCTTTTGGGGGCGGTTTTTTTGTGCCCACGCCCCCGGCCCGTCGCTGGCGGGGAGCGTTCAAAGATGGCAGCAAGCAGGCAGGACATGGGGGAGACGGCAGAATCGCGAGGCGGCGGACGTGTCCGTGACCCCCGCGTGGAGTGGGACGATCCCGGTGTGCGGGATGTGTTCCGTCACAGCGCCGCCCACGTACTCGCCGCGGCGGTAAAACGCCTCCATCCTGAAGCCCGGCTGGGCATCGGACCGGCTATTGAAGACCGGTTCTACTACGATTTCGACGTTCCAGGGGGCCTCACTGCGGAGGATCTCGGGCCGATCGAGGAAGAAATGGCCCGGGTCGTGGCCGAAGACAGCCCGTTCATCCGGGAAGAGCTTAGCCGCGAGGAGGCGATCTCTCTTTTCGATCGTCTGGGCGAGCCCTACAAAGTGGAGCTGGCCAAGGAATTGCCGGAAGGGGTGCCCATAACCATCTACCGGTGTGGCGGTTTCGTGGACCTGTGCGCCGGCCCGCACGTCTCCTCAACGGGGGAGATTTCGGCCTTCAAGCTGCTGGCGCTCGCCGGGGCTTACTGGAAGGGCCACGAGGCTAACCCGATGCTTCAGCGGATCTACGGCACGGCTTTTCCTACCAGGGAGGGCCTTGAGGAGTACCTCTACCGGCTGGAGGAAGCCAAGAAGCGGGATCACCGCGTGCTCGGGCCTCAGCTCGATCTTTTCTCCCTCCACGACGAGGGGCAGGGCTTTGCCTTTTGGCACCACAAGGGGCTGGTTCTCTGGCGGATTCTTGAGGACTTCTGGCGGGAGGAGCACCGCAAGGCCGGGTACTACGAGATCCGCACGCCGATTATCCTCAAGGAAGAGCTATGGCACCGTTCGGGACACTGGGACCACTACAGGGACAACATGTATTTTACGAGGATCGACGACCAGCTCCACGCCATCAAACCGATGAACTGCCCGGGCTCGATGCTGCTCTACAAGATGAACCTGCACAGCTACCGGGAGTTTCCGCTAAGGGTGGCGGAGCTGGGGCTCGTCCACCGGCACGAGCTGTCGGGCGTGCTTCACGGGCTCTTGCGGGTTCGCAACTTCACGCAGGACGACGCGCACATCTTCATGACCAGAGACCAGGTGAAGGACGAGATCATCGGCGTCATCGAGCTTACGGACCGGATCTACAGCGCCTTTGGTCTCGGATATAACGTCGAGCTGTCCACCCGTCCCGAGAACTCGATGGGCGAGGACTGGCAGTGGCAGATAGCGACCGCGGCGCTTGAGGATGCCCTGCTCGAGAAGGGCGTCAAGTACAAGGTCAACCCCGGGGACGGGGCCTTCTACGGCCCCAAGATTGACTTTCACATCCAGGACAGCCTGGGACGCACGTGGCAGTGCGGCACCATTCAGCTTGATTTTCAGATGCCGGAGCGCTTTGACCTGACCTACGTAGGTCCCGACGGCCGGGAACACAGGCCGGTGATGCTCCACAGGACGATCTACGGTGCGATGGAGAGGTTCATCGGGCTCCTTATCGAGGAGTACGCCGGCGCCTTCCCGGTGTGGCTGGCGCCTGTTCAGGTGCGGGTCCTGCCCATCGCGGACCGCCACCAGGACTACGGCAGGCAGGTGGAGGAGCAGATGCGTGCGAAGGGTCTGAGAACGGAGCTCGATCTTCGAAACGAGAAGATCGGTTTCAAGATCCGCAGCGCCGAAGTCGAGAAGCTACCTTACATGGCCGTCATCGGGGATAGAGAGGTCAGAGCGGAGAACGTTAGCGTGCGGCGCCGGGGCGACGGCGACCTTGGGGCCATGTCTGTGGACGATTTCGCCGGCCGCGTGCTTCGCGAGGCACAGGAAAGGACGCACGAGCTCTAGAACCGGGAATACATCTCGTTGACCGCTGGAAGACAACGGTGATATGATTCTTGAGCAGCCAGATTGGCTGTGGCGTAAAGCAGGAGCCAGGGCTTCCTCACCTTACGGCGCCTCGAGGCTGCCAGTAAGGTCGCGTCCAGGGCCGATATACAGCCGGGCCGGTGGCCCGCTGTTGCTGGTCGTTGCGCGTCGGGGGCCGCTTCTCATCCCCGGCGCGTTTGGTTTGTGGAGAGGATCCATTCGGTTCCGGGCAGACCGGTACCGGTAAGCAACTCAAGGAGGGAGCGAGCGATCAGCAAGGACCTACGGATAAACGATTCGATAAGGGCGCGCGACGTGAGGTTGATCTCGCAGACTGGTGAGCAGCTGGGGATTCTGCAGTTGAGGGATGCCTTGAGGATTGCCCAGCAGGTGAACCTGGACCTCGTAGAGGTGGCTCCAACCGCCCGTCCTCCCGTGTGCAAACTAATGGACTATGGACGCTATAAGTACGAACAGGCAAAGCGCGACCGGGAAGCACGTAAACGCACAAAGGTTGTCGATATCAAGGAGCTCAAGATGCGGCCTACTATCGAGGAGCATGACTTTGGGGTCAAAGTTCGCAATGCACGGCGTTTCCTTGAGGAAGGCGACAAGGTCAAGGCCAGCATCACTTTCCGAGGCAGGGAGATCGTCCACGCCGACCTTGGAAGGCAGATACTCGACCGGCTGTGCCAGGAACTCGTTGACCTGGCGGCTCCGGAGAGGGCGCCACGGATGGAAGGCCGTTTCATGACTATCCTGCTTTCCCCCAGGCCGGGCGTCGCCAGAGCGGCCCGCGCCACCGAAGGTCAGGAGCAGACCTCGCCTGGTGGGGTTGCCTGAGAGCCCCGCAGATTGTGCTTTGCCGTCCAACTCACGCAAGAGAGGCGAGAAGACAATGCCGAAAATGAAGACGCACCGCAGCGCCGCAAAGCGCTTTAGAGTCACGGGATCGGGCAAGGTTGTCCGGGCGCACGCATACCTCGGCCACCTTCTCCGGAAGAAATCGGCCAAGCGCAAGCGCAGGTTGAGCCTCCCGGCAGAGGTACACCCGTCCGACGAGTCGCGCATCGACGCCCTTTTGCCATACCACAAGCGCTAGTACCTGGACCTTGGTAGCAGGTCCGCTTGCCGAACGGAAAGGAGTCAGACTTCGATGGCACGCGTGAAAAAGGGTGTTACCGCCCACAGACGGCACAAGAGGATTCTCCGCTTGGCTCGGGGCTATTATGGTGCCCGGAGCAAGCTTTACCGGCCCGCCAACGAGGCCGTAATGAAAGCCCTTTGGTATTCCTACGCTCATCGCCGCAAGCGGAAAGGGGATTTTAGACGGCTTTGGATCGCCCGGATCAACGCGGCGGCGAGGCAGAGCGGGATGTCCTACAGCAGGTTCATCGGCGGCCTACGCAGGGCGGGGGTCGAGGTAAACCGCAAGATTCTTGCCGAGCTCGCGGTTAGCGACAGCAAGGCGTTCGGTCAGCTCGTCGCCAAGGCGAGGGCCACGCTGGGCGCCTAATCGTCGGCAAGCCCTAAGGGGGATGGCCCGGTGAAGCAGTTCGTCGTGATCGGGCTCGGGAGATTCGGGGCAAGTCTGGCACGGACCCTGGCCGAGGCCGGGTATGACGTGCTGGGGGTTGACGTCCTCGAGGAGCGGATACGCCCGCTGACCAACGTCCTGACCCATGTTGTCCAGGCGGATGCAACCGACGAAGAAGTCCTTCGCTCCCTCGGCATCCGGAACTTTGACGTATGCGTCGTTACCATCAGCTCTAACATTCAGAGCAGTATCCTTACAACGTTGATGGTGAAGGAGCTAGGCGTCTCTCTGGTCGTGGCCAAGGCCAGGGACGAACAGCATGGCAAGGTCCTTCAGAAGATAGGTGCGGACCGCGTGGTCTTTCCGGAGCGCGACATGGGCGTTCGCCTGGCCCAGAACCTGATTGCCGGGAACATACTCGACCACATCGAGTTGTCGCCTGACAACTCGATCGCGGAGGTGGAGGTCGGGGAGCGGCTTGTCGGCAAGAACCTTCGCCAGCTCGATCTTCGCAGCCGCCTGGGCCTTAACGTCATGGCCATCAAGCGCGGGCACGAAGTCAGCGTGTCCCCGAAGGCGGACGACGTCGTTCAGGAAGGCGATGTTCTGGTTGTCATCGGTCCCAACGAAGGCATCAGAAAGCTCGAGAGCAGGTAACGAATGGCCGTCAACAACCGGCAGGGCTGGAGTCTGACCGGTCCGCGAATAATAGTCCTGAGCTTCGTCGGAACCATTGCCGTGGGCACCCTTCTGCTAGCCACGCCGCTCGCCTCATCGTCCGGGCAAAGCATCGGTATAGTCAACGCCTACTTCATGGCCAGCTCGGCCACGTGCGTTACCGGGCTTGTCGTGATCCCGACCGGAGCAGGGCTCTCGCGTTTCGGCCAGGTGGTCGTCTTGTCGCTGATACAGATCGGCGGGCTCGGGCTGATGACCCTGACGACGTTCTTCTTTGTCCTCCTGGGACGCAGGATAACGCTCCGGGGCAGGCTGATCGTGCGGGACTCCTTCGGGCAATCGACCCTTGCGGGCCTGGTTCGCCTGACGCGCGCCGTCATTCTGTTTACGATTGTGGCGGAGACGGCTGGCGCCGTCATCTTGGCCTTCCGGTTCTCGTCCATGATGCCTGCCGGGCAGGCGGTCTACTACGGGATATTCCACAGCATCTCCGCTTTCTGTAACGCGGGTTTTGACCTTTTCGGCGACAGCCTGAGGCGTTTTGCCTCTGATCCCGTGGTCGTGCCGGCGATGGGCGGCCTGATTGTGCTCGGGGGGCTCGGTTTCTTCGTCTTGACGGACATCGCCGGCGATGGGGGGCTGCTGAAGACGCGGCTCAACCTTCACAGCCGTGTGGTCCTGCGGGTGACGGCCTGGCTCCTTGGGACGGGGACGCTGCTCGTACTAGCCCTCGAATACGGAAATCCGGACACCCTCGGACCTCTGCCGCTCCACGGTAAGGTTCTGTCGGCATGGTTTCACGCGTTGACGCCGCGCACGGCCGGCTTTAACACGCTTCCAACGTCGCTGCTCCGGCAGACCACGCTTCTTCTGACGATGGTCTTCATGTTCGTTGGGGCTTCGCCGGGCGGGACCGGGGGCGGCATCAAGACGACTACTGCCTGGGTCGTGTTTCGCGGCGTGGTGGCCATAGTCCGCGGACGCAACGAGGTGGAGTCAGAAGGCCGCACCGTTCCCCGTGACGTCGTCGACCGCGCGATTGCCATCGGTGCGATAGCTCTGGGCCTGGTCATGGGCGTCACCGGGCTCCTTCTCGTTACTGAAAACGCGCGGTTCTTGGAGGTTCTCTTTGAGACGACCTCGGCCTTCGGTACGGTCGGGCTGTCCATGGGGCTCACGGCCAGGCTGTCGACCTTTGGCAGGATCGTTATCCCGCTCACGATGCTGGCCGGCAGGGTGGGGCCGCTGACAATGGCGATCGCTTTGGCCGCAGGGAGGTTGCCCGCAGGGGTGCATTTTCCGGAGGAAAGGGTCATAGTTGGCTAGGCCCGGCGAGGTCGCCTTGCCCAGGCTCGGTGTCTCCAACTGGCGCCTGAGGCTGGTCCGTCAGCTGCAACAGAAGAAGCACCGGGACGCCCACCGGCTGACGATCTTGGAAGGCCCTCGGATGTGCGAGACGGCGGCCGCGGCCGGGGCTGACGTGAAGCTGGTGCTGGTTTCCGAGGCCGGGCTGAGGGCAGGTGCCCCGTTTGTCGAGAGCCAGATCGCCCGCGGTGTGGAGTGCTTCGTTCTTGCAGGAGAAACGCTGGCCCGCTGTGCCCCCACCGCATCACCCCAGGGCCTGCTGGCGCTTGTGGCCATTCCCGGCTGCAAACTGCCCGAGCCGCCATATGACCCCTTGACGCTCGTACTGTGGCTTGACAGGGTAGCAGACCCGGGCAACACCGGGACGCTGATCCGAAGCGCAGATGCTGCTGGTGCGACCGCGGTGGTCGCCGCGGGCGGCGCCGACCCGTGGGGACCGAAGGCCGTCCGGGCCTCGATGGGCTCTCTTTTCAGCCTCCCCGTGCTGCAGATTTCGGAAGACGACAGCCCCGACTGGATCGCGGACCTCCGTGCCGCGGGCATGAAGGCAGTCTGCGCGGGGCCCCGGGGCGGCGCATGGCCGTGGCTCGTCGACCTCACCGGGCCGGCCGTGCTGGTGGTGGGCAACGAGGCCCAAGGCATCTCCGAGGAGCTGTGGAGCCTGGCCGATGTGAACGTCTCGATCCCGAACTTCGGCCAGGCGGAGTCCCTCAACGTCGCACAGGCGGCGACCGTCCTTCTGTTTGAGTTCGCCAGGCAGGCAAGGGCCAGAGAGACCGGCCTGGTATAACGATTTTCACAGGGCCTTCGAAGGCCTGTTCGGCTTGTGCCGGACAAAAACCGGATGCTATAATACCCATGACGTTTGCAGGAAAAAGGGGTGTGGCAGTAGGTGCGCATGGCCGACCTCTTCTGGCGGCTGTTTGAGATCACTGGGTCCATAACCTTCTACCTGCTGTACAAGAAGTTGAGCGACTAGAGCAGACGCAACGGCGACGATGGGGCAAAGTAGCCGGTACTGGTCCTGACCAGGGAGGTAGGGCCCTAGACTGCAAGCCCTCCCAGGACGGCCCGGGCGAAGTTCTCCCCTGAGCTGCAGGCTGAAGGCGCGGACCGGGGTGTCCGCAGCCGCGTAGGCCGTGCCGGGGCTCGCGACGTTACACGCGGCAGGCATCGAGTCTTGAGGTCCGGACTCCGTGCTTTTGAGCGGGGCCGTCTGCGGCCCCACTGGGGTGGTATCGCGGTCCAGCCCGTCCCGAACCGGGGCGGGCGTTTTTGCTGCTTGGGGGTGTCAGATGTGATGGAAGAGCTGGAGGAGCTTGTCAATCGGGCAAAGAGCGAGATCGCCGGGGCGGATACCCTTGAACGTCTGCGGCAACTGGAGGTTGCGTACCTCGGTCGGAAGGGAAAGGTGACCTCGGTTTTGCGCTCTGTGGGGCACCTGCCTCCCGAACAGCGTCCCGCCGCCGGCCGGACGGCCAACCGGCTTCGCGCCGAGCTCGCGGAGGCCTTCAACGCCAGGGGGGAGCAGCTTCAACTTGGCGCAGCATCGAGGGCCTGCGGCAGGCGAGAAGTAGATGTCACCCTGCCCGGCACTGCCGTCAAACCCGGCCGGACGCACCCTCTGATGCGGGTCTGGCGCGATGTCGAGGCGATATTCATCGGAATGGGGTTCGACGTCGTCGAGGGCAACGAAGTGGAGACCGACTACTTCAACTTCACCGCCCTGAATGTCCCCAAAGACCATCCCGCGAGGGACATGCAGGATTCGTTCTACCTGGCTGACGACATCGTCCTGCGGACCCAGACCTCGCCTGTTCAGGTCCGGATGATGCGCGAGCTTGCCCCCAGGTTGCCGGTCCGCCTGGTTCATCCGGGCAAGACCTACCGGCGCGGGGACGACGACTACACGCACTCGCCGATGTTCCACCAGATGGAATGCCTCTACGTCGACAAGGGCATCGGCCTTCAGCATCTCAAGGGCGTGCTCCTGGAGTTCGCGCGGCGTTTCCATGGTCCGGAGACTCAGATACGCCTGAGGCCCAGCTACTTCCCCTTCACAGAGCCCAGCGCGGAGGTTGACGTCACCTGTGCCTGGTGTCACGGGGAGGGGTGCCGGATCTGCAAGGGAACGGGTTGGATCGAGATTTTGGGCGCGGGCCTGGTCCACCCCAACGTCCTCCGCCACGGGGGCTACGACCCTGATGAGGTGACCGGTTTCGCCTTCGGGATGGGGCTGGACAGGCAGGCCCAGTTGCGCTACGGGATCGACAACGTCCGGTTGCTGTTCCTGAACGATTGGCGAATGCTGCAGCAGGTATAGGAGGATAGCCGGGAAATGAGAGTATCCCTAAGCTGGCTCAAGGACTACGTCGACCTGCCCGCCGACCGGAAAGACCTAGAGCGGTTGCTTGCCAGACTGGAGCTTTCCGGGCTGGCGATCGACACCATCGACCGCCCGTGGTCGGGAGCTTCCGGCATTGTGGCCGGCATGATCAGGTCGGTGACCCCTCATCCCGGGAGCGACGGGTTACGCGTGGCAACGGTGGACGCCGGCCGGGAGAGACCGTTGACGCTGGTCAGCGGAGCCGCCAATTTCAGGCCCGGAGACGTTGTTCCGGTCGTCCCGGCAGGAGGCGCGCTGCCTGGGGGGAGGGCTATCGGGGACGCTGAGTTCGGCGGGGTATTCTCGGAGGGCATGATGTGCTCCGAAGCTGAACTCTTGCTCGCCATCGGTCCGGAGGCCGAGGCTGGAATCATGATCCTGCCGCGGGACTTGCCGCCCGGCCAAGACCTGACCCGGCTCCTGTGCCTCGACGATGAGGTCCTGGACCTCGACCTGACCCCCAACTATGCTGCGTATTGCCAGAGCATGCTCGGGGTGGCCCGGGAGGTCGCGGCCTTGACCGGGGGAGAGCTCCGCGAGCCCTTGCAGAGCCTGCCTGGTGTTTTGGACCACGTACCGGACAAAGCCCTCCTTGGACCGCTGAGCGCCGTTGAGAGACGGGATCTGGCCACCGGCCTGGCGGGTGCGCTGGCTTCGGTTGTGATAGAGGCGCCGGATCTCTGCGACCGCTACTCCGGGGCGGTGTTCGTCAACCTTGCCGTCCGGCCGTCGCCGTGGTGGATGCAGCGACGTCTGATCGCGGCGGGCGTCAGGCCGGTAAACAACGTCGTCGACGTCACCAACTATGTGATGCTGGAGGTGGGCCAGCCCCTCCATGCGTTTGACCTGGATTTGGTGGCCGATAGACGCATCATCGTGCGCGAGGCGGGCGAGGGCGAAAGAATAGTCACCCTCGATGGGGCGGAACGATCCCTCACCCGCGGGGATCTCGTGATCGCCGATCCGGAGAAGGCCATAGCTCTTGCCGGGGTGATGGGGGGAGGAAACACGGAGATCAACCCCCAGACCCAGCGCGTGTTCCTGGAGTCCGCCCACTTCTCCCCGCGGGCTGTGCGGACCACCTCCCGCCGGCTCGGCCTCCGCACCGAGGCCTCGTCGCGCTTTGAGAAGGGCATGGACCCGTCGGTGACGGTCCTGGCTATCGAAAGGGTGGGCGCCCTGCTGGGCGGCATCCGGGCGGCACAGCTGGTCGACGGGGTCATCGACGTCGTTGCCAAGGCGTCTCCCCTCAGGCGCATCGCTGTACCCGTGGAGTACGCCCGGACGCTGGTGGGAGTCCGGCTCAAGGCCGCGGAAATGATCGGGTTGCTGGAGCGTATCGGCATACCGGCCGAGGTCGAAACCGGGCGGGCGGACTCGCTGCTGGTGACGGTCCCCGCGCGCCGGCCGGACATAGACGGCAAGGCGGACATTTGCGAAGAGATAGCGCGCTCTTACGGATACGACAGGATCCCGGCGGAGCTCCCCAGAGCGGAGATGCCGGCCGCGAGCCTCTCGCCCGGCAGGCGGGCTATCCTCGACGCGGGAGCCGTGCTCCGGGGATTCGGCCTCTCTGAGTTGCTGACATTCTCCTACCACCCGGTTGCCGAGTTGGACCGGCTCGGCCTCCCGGGGGACCATCCCTGGCGGGAGGCCATCCCGGTCGTCAATCCGATGAGCGAAGAACAGGCCCTGCTCAGGAGATCGCTTATCCCCAACTTCCTGCGGGTTCTGTCGTATAACGCCGGGCAAGGCGTCCTGGACCTGCACGGCTACGAGATCGGGCGTGTTTTCGTTCCGGCCTCGCTCCCGCTGGACGCGCTCCCCGGCGAACCGCTCCGGCTCGGCCTGGTCATGTCGGGGATGCTCCCCGGCGCGGAAAGCTGGCGCGAGCACGGCAGGCCGGTGGATTTTCACACCGTGAAGGGCGTGGTTGAGGGGCTTGCCGCGACCATGCTCCCGGCGAACCTCAGCTTCGAGCGCGGCACGATGCCATTCACACACCCGGGACGCACGGCGTTCGTGGAGGCCGCCGGCAGACGGCTGGGGTGGATAGGCGAACTCGACTCCCGGACGATGGAAGCCTACGGGCTCAAAGGGACTGTGTACCTGGCCGAATTGGACTACGATGCGCTCTATGCCCTCTCAGGAAAGGGACCAGGGTTCTCGGGTCTTCCCCGGTACCCTTCGGTACAGCGCGACCTGGCCTTCGTGGTCCCGCAGTCGGTCCCGGCGGAAGAGGTGCGCAGGCTGGTCGCCGGCGCCGGCGGGGCACTGCTTTCCGATATCCGGCTATTTGATGTATACCAGGGCAGACAGGTGCCCCCGGGATGCCGGAGCCTGGCGTACGCGTTGAGTTTCCGGTCTCCGGACCGGACCCTGACCGACGCCGAGGTCGACGGGATCTGCGCCGGGATCGTCGAGGCGGTGAAGTCAGCCGGAGGCGTGCTACGCACGTGAGACCAGTACGTGCGTGCGTAGTAAGCCCCGTTGCCTTTTCCGGTGGTCTTTGTTAGGATAGTCGCGGCAACGGACCCCACGGGGTCGTGCCTGGTAGGAGTTTTTTCGGGAGGTCTGCTCGGAAGTGACCGCAGTCGGCTCACGCGTCCAAACCGCCTGACAAGGGGTCACTATGCCCTTTTGGCCCTTTGGCCAGGGCGCAAGTCCCCGCTGGCGCGTGTGTCCGGTCCAGAATCGGGTTCGAAGTCCGAGCAGAGCAACTCCGGTTTTCGGCAGCATTCCACCTGAGTGGACCGACGGGCCAGCGGGCATCACCGCCGGCCCGTTTTTGCCGGTGAGCTGGGAGGAAACCGGGATGTCCTGCGCCGTCGTGCGCGATGTCTCCAAGAGCTACGGGCAATTCGAAGTCCTGCGCGGTGTATCGCTGTCGGTCGGACAGCGCGACCGCATAGGGCTCCTGGGACGTAACGGGGAGGGCAAGACGACCCTCCTCCGGCTGATCGCGGGCGTTGAGGCGCCGGATTCCGGGGATGTCAGCGTCTCCGGCGGGACGACGGTCGGGCTTCTTGATCAGACCAGGCCGCTGGACTGCGGGGGGACCCTGGAAGACGCGATGGCCCGCGTCTTTGGCGAGCAGTTGAGGATGGAGGACCAGCTTCGCGAGCTTGAGCGGTGTATGGCCGACCCGTCGAGGCCCGGGGCCCGCGGACGGGACGTGAAGAGCCTCACCAAGTCGTATGCACACCTGACGGAGCGCTTTGAGGCCTCCGGCGGCTACGGCTTCAGGACGCGGATCGCTCAAGCTCTGACGGGCCTCGGTTTCCGGGCGGCCGACTTCGGAAGGCAGGTCTCTGAGCTGAGCGGCGGAGAGAGGGTCCGTGCCGCACTGGCCCGGCTCCTGCTGACAAAGCCCGACCTCCTGCTGCTCGACGAGCCGACCAATCACCTCGACCTCGCTGCCACCGAATGGCTCGAGGGCTTTCTCGGCCCCTACCCGGGAGCGGTAGTGGTCGTATCGCACGACCGCTACTTCCTCGACCGTCTCGTCTCCAGGGTGGCGGAATTGGAGGGCGGGAGCCTGTGGCTGTTCACCGGCAACTACACCGAGTACGTCCGCCAGAAAGAGGAGGCCCTTCTTCGAGACGCGGTCAAGCGCAGGGAACTGGAGGCTCAGGCCGAGGGTCTCAAGTCGTTTGTCGCCCGCTTTCGAGCCGGGACACGCGCCAACCAGGCCGCGTCCAAGGCGCGTGCACTCTCGAGGGTTCACGAACAGGCGTCCGGGCTCAGGACCTACAAGCGCGATGTCGCCCCCAGGTTCCGCCTCCAGGTCCGCCGCTCCTCGGGCAAGGAGGTGCTCCGGGTACAGGGTCTGAGCAAGTCCTTCGGTGGACGCCGTCTCTTCGGTCCTCTTGACCTTGCAGTTTCCTCCGGGCAGAGACTCGGTATCCTTGGGCCCAACGGCTGCGGCAAGACGACTTTGCTCAAGCTGCTCTTGGGTGAGGAACCGGCGGATGCCGGTGACGTCACCTGGGGGCACAATGTACAGGTCGGCTACCTGCGTCAGGACCTCGGCGATCTGGATGAGGGCATGACCGTGCTGGAGAGTGTTCTGGCGGTCAGCGATGTTGCTCCTGGCGAGGCCCGGTCGTGGTTGGGCTCGTTTCTCTTCCGCGGAGACGAGGTATTCAAGCGTGTTGGAGACCTGAGCGGCGGAGAGCGTTGCCGGCTCGCCCTGGCGAAGCTGCTGGCCGAAGGCGACAACGTCCTGCTGCTTGACGAGCCGACCAACCACCTGGACATCTCCGCCCGGGCTTCGCTGGAGAGCGCGCTCGGGGCGTTCACGGGGACCGTCCTGTTTGTTTCGCATGATCGCTACTTTATTGACAGGGTGGCGGACGCGGTTCTGGCATTTGAGGGGGCCGGTCCGGAGTACCACCGGGGGAACTTCAGCTCCTACCGCGAGCAGGCGGCCCGTGCCACCGGCGGAGCGCGGCGCGGCCCGGTTTCCGCAGGCAGAGACGGGCGTAACGGCAGGGCCGCTGCGATCGAGTCTCTCCTGGCCGAGCGGGGCGCAATTGAGGCGGACATGAGGAGGCAAGGGCCTGGCGCAAGGCTGCGCGACCTGCGCAGCCGCCTCCAGCGATACCGGGCTATCCAGGACGAACTCCGGCGCCTCGGGCACGAAGATAGGTGACGATGGCGCGACTGAGCAGGAGCGCCCGCGGCGGCGGTCTAATCTAGGCGTCGGAGGCGACTGGAATGGACGAGGGGAAGGCTGTGGTTGCCCCGGGCAAGGCTGCCGGCGAGGAACCAAGGGTGAGGGTCACCCTCAGAGTGTTCGGGGAAGATTACCCGCTGAAGGCGTCCGCTGATCCTGAGTACCTGGTAAGCCTGGCAGAATACGTGGACGGCGCGATGCGCAAGGTCGCCACCGGTCAGCCGGGTCTGGGCACCGGACGGATCGCGGTCCTGGCCGCGATGCAGATCGCGGACGAGCTTTTTCGCCTGAAACAGGAACACGAGACGCTCGCAGCTATCTTTGAGGACGAGTGGGCAAAACGGAAGAAAAAGGCCTGACCGGCCCGCCAACCAACGACGAGATCGCTGCCCGCTTTGAGGAAATGGCCTCGCTCCTCGAGCTCAAGGGGACGGAAGGCTACAAACTGCGGGCGTATCATCGCGCGGCGCAGTCGGTCGCCAGCCATCCGGAGCCGCTGTCCGAGCTTTCGAGGCGGGGAGAGTTGCAGACCGTCCGGGGCATCGGAGCGAGCTTCGCTGCCAAGGTCGAGGAGATCCTCAAGACCCGTACCTGCCCCTTGCTTGAGCGTCTGCGCCGGGAGATCCCCCCTGGAATACTGGAGCTGGTCCGGATCCCCGGCGTCGGCGCCAAGACAGCGGCGCTGGTCTGGAGGGAGTTGGGCGTAGCCGACGCAGCCGCGCTGGAAGCCGCCGCGAAGGAAGGCAGGCTTGCCTCCCTGAAGGGCCTGGGGGACAAACGCGCGGCGGCCATACTCGCGGGGATCGAGTCCCTTCGCAGGTGGGAGGGCAGGACCCCCATCGCGCGGGCCATGGCCGTCTCGGAGACGCTTCTCCGGGAACTGGCCCGGCACCCCGCGGTGGTCCGTGCGGAGGCGGCCGGCAGCCTCCGGCGTATGCGCGAGACGGTGGGAGACCTCGACTTGCTTGTGGCCACGGAAAGCCCGGCGGAGGTGCTCCGGTTCTTTGCCTCCCTTCCGCTTGTCAGCGAGGTCATCGCGCTGGGCGAAACCAAGGCCAGCGTTCGCGTCACGGCAATGGGGCAGGTCGACGTGCGGGCCGTCCGGCCGCCCGGCTATCCCGCTGCGTTGCTGTACTTCACCGGCTCGAAGGAGCATAACGTCCGCCTGCGCGAGATCGCCAAGGCACTCGGGTACAAGCTCAACGAATACGGCCTCTTTCGCGAGGGAGAGACGTCGCCGGTCGCCGCCGCCGGCGAGGCCGACATCTATGCCGCCCTCGGGTTGCCGTTTGTTCCGCCGGAGGTCCGCGAGGACGACGGCGAGGTTGAGGCGGCCATCGCAGGTGAGTTGCCCGCCTTTGTGGAGCTCTCTGACCTGAAAGGGGACCTGCACCTGCACAGCCTCTGGAGCGACGGCCGGGACGAGATCCGGGCCCTCGCCGAAGAGGCTGCCCGCGCGGGGCTGGAGTACATCGCCGTGACCGATCACAGCCGGTCCCTGGCGTTCGCCCGGGGCCTGACGCCTGAGAGGCTCATGCAGCAGGCGGTCGAGATCGCCGCCCTCAACCGCGAGGGCCTGGGCACGAGGATCCTCCACGGGTGCGAGGTTGAGGTGCTGGGAGACGGGACCCTGGACACGCCCGATGCAGTCCTTGAGAGGCTGGACTTTGTCATCGCCGCGGTTCACAGCCCGGTGCGGCGGGAGGCCGTGGACATGACGGCCCGTCTCACCCGGGCTGCGGGGCACCCGCTCGTGGACGTCATAGCCCACCCAACGGGAAGGATCATCGGCCAGCGTGAGCCGTACCCGGTCGACGTCGGCCGGCTAATCGAGGCGGCTGCTGCGAGCGGCTGCGCCCTCGAGCTCAACGCATCGCCGCACCGGCTTGACCTTGCTCCCCAATACGTCCGGCAGGCGGCCGCCGCCGGGGTCAAGATCTCGGTGAATACCGACGCGCACGACCTCCGCAGCCTCGCCGACCTCGCCGTCGGCGTCGGTGCCGCCAGAAGGGGATGGCTGACCCCCCGGGCAGCGCTCAACGCGATGTCCCTGGACGGGCTCCTCAAATGGCGCAGGGAGAGGATTGGAGCCCGCGGATACAGGTCGGCGTCCGCGGGCCCGCCCGGCGAGGTCTGAGGGATGGTACTCGCGATCTTCGTTGACGGGCTGGGGCTCGGGGCGGCCGACCTCGCGGCCAACCCTGCTATGGACGGGAGCCTTCTCGTCTTGCCGGGCATCCTCAGCGGTTCAAGGCCGCTTGACGCCACTCTTGGCGTGCCGGGACTGCCGCAGAGCGCGACCGGGCAGGCGTCCCTTTTTGCGGGTGTCAACGCGGCACGGGAGCTCGGCCGTCACTTTCAGGGATTCCCGTCGCCCGCCCTGCGCCGGCTTCTTATAAGGGGCACCTTTTACTCGCGCCTGCTGGCCGCGGGCGGGAGCGTCGCCTTCCTCAACGCCTTTGGCTCAAGATCGATCCGGCGGCTGGTCTCCGGGCCGCCACGGGTCTCGTGCTCGACGCTTGCCGCCATCTCGGCCGGAGTACCGCTGCGCGACGCCCGCGACGTCCGTTTGGGGCGGGGCCTTTATCACGATATCAGCGGCGAGCGCCTGCGTGCTCAGGGCGACGACGTGCCGTTGCTGTCTCCCGAGGAAGGCGCGCAGGTTGCACTGCGCGTGGCCGGAGATCATGACCTGACCCTTTTCGAGTATTTCCTGACAGATCACGCCGGGCACTCGGGTGACCGCGAGGCGGCCCTGAACGCCCTCCGCCCGCTGGACCGGTTCATGGGGTCGATTCTGGAGGAGATGCGGCGGCCGGTCCCGCTGGATGCCGGGGACGCCCTCTATCTCGTCATGTTCTCCGATCACGGGAATGTCGAGGATATGACGTGCTCCACGCACACGGCCAATCCCGTGCCATTATTCGTTGCCCCCTCGGGGGGCCGGGGCGTCCCACCCGGGAAGCCCGGGAGTTGCGGATCGCTCACCAGTGTGGCAGGCTTGCTTGTGGCGCTTGCCCTTGAGACGGGACGGGCCGGGCCGGACGGTGGCCGCATGCCTGGCGGCCCGGCGGACGCGCCGGAAAGGGTGCCGAGAGGGAGTACCGGTGGACCATAAGACGCTAAAGACGCTGGAATACGACAGGGTTCTGGCGCGGCTCGCGGACCAGGCCTCCACGGGCATCGGGCGGGAGTTGGCCTTGGCGCTTGTCCCCAGCGCGGACCGCCGCGCCGTTGAAACCTCGCTTGCCGAGACCGCGGAGGCCTATGCGGTCCTGGCGGCAGGCGGGCGGCCTGGTTTCGGCGGGGCAAGCGACGTACGCGGCAGCCTCAGGCGTGCGGGCCGGGGCGGCATTCTCGAGGGCCCGGAACTCCTGGCCGTGGGCGTGACGGCATCCGTAATGCATTCGCTGCGCGGCTTCCTTGCCGGCCGAGACGAGGTCTGCCCGTCGCTGGCGGCCGTGGCGGCGAAGATCGAGGTTCCACGAGACCTGATCTCAGCGATCAGGCGGGCGATCACCGGTGACGGCGAAGTTGCCGACGGCGCGAGCGACGAGCTCTCGCGGCTCCGCCGCGCCGCGAGGGTGCTCCAGGAGCGGGTGCGCGAGCGGATGCACTCCTACGTGCACTCGACGGCGCACTCCCGCCTGCTTCAAGAGCCGATAGTCACCATCCGGGAGGGGCGGTACGTGCTCCCCGTGAGGCAGGACGCCCGCGCCGAGCTGCCCGGGGTGATCCACGACGTGTCGGCGTCGGGCGCAACGGTATTCGTCGAGCCGATGCCGTGCGTCCCGCTGAACAACGAATTGCGCCGTCTCCGGGCCGCCGAGGAGGAAGAGGTCCGGAGGATCCTGGCCGAGCTTTCCGCGCTCGTCGGAGACCATGAAGGCCCGCTGCTGTCCTCCGTCGAGGCGTTTGCCCATTTGGACTTCGTGTTTGCGAAGGCCCGTCTCGCCCTGGAGCAACGCGCGGCGCGTCCCGAGATAACCGGTGAGGCACGGTTCAGCTATCCGGCGGCCAGACACCCGCTGCTTCCCCCCGGATCGGTCGTTCCCGTGGACCTGCGGATAGGTGGGGATTTCCACGTCCTCGTGATCACCGGTCCGAACACAGGCGGCAAGACCGTGGCCCTGAAGACAGCCGGGCTTCTGAGCGCGATGGTCCAGTCGGGCTTGTTTGTGCCCACCGGGCCCGATCCTGTGGCGGCCGTCTTTGACGACATCCTCGCGGACATCGGGGACGAGCAGAGCATCGAGCAAAACCTCTCCACTTTCTCATCGCACATGGGCAACATCGTCAGGATCCTCGGGCGGGCCACCGGACGCACATTGGTCTTGCTGGACGAGATTGGGGCCGGCACCGACCCGACCGAGGGCACGGCCTTGGCCATGGCCCTCCTGGAGGAGCTCCAGGCCCGTGGTTGCCGGACGCTGGTCACGACCCATTACGGCCGCCTGAAGGCGTTTGCCCACGCCTGTCCGGGGATGGCCAACGCATCGGTCGCCTTTGACCCGGAAACCCTCGCTCCCACGTTCCGGCTGAGCATCGGGGTGCCGGGGGCAAGCAACGCCCTGGTCATTGCCGGCCGGCTTGGACTGGACCCGGGGCTCATCGGCCGCGCCCGCGAGCTGACGGGGGAGGACCAGGTACGGTTGGAGGAGGTCATCGCGGGCCTTGTTCGCGAGCGCGACGAACTGGCCGCGGAAAGCGACCGCGCCCGTAGGGCGGCCGGCGAGGCCGCCGCCTTGAGGCGGGAATACCAGGAGTTGCTCAGGGCCCAGGAGCAAGAGCACAGGCAGCTGCTGACCCGCCTGCGCGGCGAGTACCGCGAGGCGACGGCCCGCTTGCGACGGGAGTTCGAGGCCGCGGTGCGTGAGGCCCGCAGGTCCGGGGCGTCCGGAGACCGCCGCGAGCTTGAACGGGAAATCACCGGGATAAGAGACCGGCTCAAGGAGGTCACGTCCGCCGACC